>ERZ761607.47-NODE-47-length-299739-cov-44.702513_pt1 | contig 299739 bp, 279 predicted proteins | sample MGYA00511164_ERZ761607 | MGnify/ENA primary metagenome ERZ761607 (study PRJEB28899, sample SAMN02445080) | bioreactor sludge metagenome | biome: EBPR sludge | place: Australia: Brisbane, Thorneside Wastewater Treatment Plant | collected 2011-06-22 ... | reverse complement strand
CGCAGCCCCAATTCTCCGGGTAAGTCCCGAGTGAACAACCTATTGAGAGATCACAACTAGTCGCTTTCGCATTGTGGGTCGAAGACTAACTCACGGGGAACGCTCTTACCTTTGCAGCCCTCTACGCAAACAAAAGGAAGTAGGGAGCAGCCGGTTTCGTTCTTCGGCTTCCGAAGCCTAAATTTCATGCCGGACAGGGGAGATTTTCCGCTCGATTTGCAGGAAATGGTTTCCACATCGCGGGCTAATGTGTTTATGAAACCATTGATGGGAATGTGGCACTCATCGGAAATATCGAATTCCTTGAAATAGACAGATTCGAAGGTATCGCCTCTTTTCACCATCTTTGACACGAACAGCTTTCCCCAAGAGTCACCGCAATCTGTGGATGTGCGGATGACAAAATCGACTTGACCCGCACGCCCTTGAAATTCACCAGGACACGCGCCGTAGCTCACAACAGGAAAGCCGAGGAGTATCGGCATGATGAATAGTGGTTTCATAGTGACATCGTCCAACGTGGAGCTAAGGGGCTGCGCGCTTTTGCGCAATCCCGCTTGAGCGTAGGGTTGGGCATCATACTCATGGCTGCGCTAGTGGGTCTTGGAAGACTGACCAGTGATTGTCTTTGAAGAGATAGAGAGCTGATGAAATACGCATATTTTCACTGCTGATAAAAAGTGCGCCAATGCTTCGACGAAGTCCTGCAACTGCTTTGCTGTCAGAAGCAGGGGCGAACAGCAACCCACCACGCTTTGGCACACCCACAACTAAACCATCTGGATATTTTTTAATTAGGTTTTTCCAAAAAGCACTGTCCAGAAAATAACTACTATCTAGGTCTGACGATTCACCCGTGACCACCATGAGACCGCCATCCCAAGGGCTTGCTTTTGGCGAACCATAAACCCGTTTGATATTGCTGACAGCAACACGAAGTGCCTCGTCAGGCTTTAGCTTTAGTGCTTTGAACTCCTCGGAAGTGAGGTTACGCATGCTTGAAGGGCTGTCGTAGACAAAACGAATGTGCATGTCTCCAATGAATGAAAACCATGCAACACTAATTTCAACCTCCTTGCCATCTGAGAGGGTTGCTTTTGCACTACCCATTGGTTTCAAAGCAACATCTTTTATATTGTCACCTTCCGACTCTCGAAGAACTACCATTAAATTCTTAAGGTTCGCATCAGGCTCCGCTGCGCTAGAGTACCCAGCACTCGTGCCGATCGCTATAGCTAACAGTGATTGGAATATATTGCGAATGTTCATGCTAAAGCTCCCTGAATTGGTGATGCCCAATAGTTAATAGAGAGACCCATGGGTCCGGACATTTTTAATAAAGAGACAGGCATTACCCTGGTCTATCGTCTTGATTCTTATATAGATGTTGGTCTGGCTGTCTCTTTATTACTTTATGCAAAAGGAGACAGAGGCTGCCGGATTATGCGCCTGAATTTTTACCCGAACCATCAGGAGTGAGCCACATGGGGGAACGGCGTCTTCCATGTCGCTTGGGCCGGCTTCACTGACTGCTTTTGGCAATGAAGCCGACGTGATGCAGCGGTGTCAGGACCGGCCGCAACGGCCGACCACCCGTCGCCCAGGTATCCCAAGTGGCAGGCCGATATATACCCTACAGCCGACATCCACCGTCTGAAGTTCCGCTTAGCACCGTACTCCTGCCGTTTACCAGGACGAGGTGGAGGTCGCGTCCTCGGCCAAAGAAGTCACTCAAGAATTTCAATCTATCGGCTGCTTGGCGGCACACTGCGGTCGGCTGGTGACGGTGATGGTTCGGCACCAATGGTGCGGTTGCGACTACTATTTGAGCCTTACACATCCGGTGCAATGAAGATTGCGCACTAAGCGGGCCGTGGAGATTGCCGCCAGCAACAAGGAGGGGTTGGGCATGGGGAAGTCAGTTGGTCCGCTAAATTTAGATGATATTTCGATTTCTCCTGAGTACCGTAAAAGTGATTGGCAGGCAGCATGTGCTGGCGGTGAATGGGACAAAATGGTGGAGATATTCAGGGACAGAATAGAAAGCAGGTTCCTCAAGCCGATTAGGTTGATTGCGGAACATCACGATATGGGTGCGTTTTCCGGGTTTTCCATATTGGCGCTGGATTGCCTAATCATAGAAACATTGAATCAGTTTTATTCCGGTCTTGATGAAACTAAAGGGTCGCACGAAAAGGCTTTCTGGAATTTTTTTAAGAATAGCGAATTCTTCAAAGATCATTTTCCCCAAGAGAAAAAGGCATCCATTTTTTACAAACACATTCGGTGCGGAATACTGCACCAGGCACAAACAAAGAAAAAGTCTGTAGTGCGAATAGATCAAGAGGCAATGATCCAATCAGTTGAAGGTGATATTTCAGAAAGTCTGATTGTGGATAGATCAAAATTTCATGAGGCAGTAGAGAATGAAATTTCGTCCTATATGAAGAGACTGAAAAATGGGGACGAAGAAAACGCTGAATTGAGAAGAAATTTTGTCAAGAAAATGAACTTCATCTGCGGCGCATAAATAAGAACGAGGAAAACATGAGTTCATCGAAATCGATATTTGTAGTGACGCTATTGATGGCGAGCTTGCTTATTGCATGCTCGGATCAAAAATCCGCTGGAAGTGCCACCAAAAACAAGGCGGAACCTGCGAAAGCATTGACTGCGGAAGAAAACGTCGCCAAGTGGAAAAAGGAGGCAGAAGCAGGCAATGCGGAAGCTCAACTGAAGCTGGGTAACGCATACAGCGACGGCAAAGGAGTACCCAAGGATGCCGCCCAGGCAGTGACGTGGTGGCGCAAGGCTGCGGAGCAAGGTAATGCTACTGCTCAGCGGAAGCTCGGCGCGAGTTATCTCAGTGGTGAAGGCATGCCGAAGGATCCAACTCGAAACCCTTTCCTCTTGTTAGAAGAAGACGCGAAATTAGGAGTTGAGTGGCTACGCAAAGCAGCAGAGCAAGGAGATGTGGAAGCCCAATATGTTCTTGGCCAACATTTCAATGACGAAGGTTGGGTAACAGCCATGCCGGGTGGAAAAACCACGCTGGCTAATGACCCGAACCATACCGCCGAGGCCATAAAGTGGTACACCAAAGCAGCAGAGCAAGGGCATGCGGGTGCGCAGTTCAGTCTTGGGTGGATGTATGACCAAGGCGAAGGTGTACCCAAGGATGCTGCCCAAGCCGTAGTGTGGTACCGCAAGGCTGCCGAACAGGGAGATGCCACTGCGCAGTTTAATCTTGGGGTGATGTCCGCGAACGGCAGAGGCGCGCCCAAGGACGCAGTGAAGGCGGTGGAATGGTTCCGTAAAGCTGCAATACAAGGTGATCCAGATGCCCAAGCTCGTCTGAGTTTCGCTTACGCAACTGGCCGAGGCGTTCGCCCCAATGTTGTATTTGGGTATCTTTGGATCAACCTGGCTGCAGCAAAAGACCCAAAATATGCCCAATATCGAGACGATTATGAAAGCGGGCGTGGCTACATTTCTAAACGCGTAGACTGGGTTATCGAAAACACAAAACCCTACCCAGAACAGATTACCGAGGGGCAACGTCTCGCCAGTTTATGGAAACCCGGCACAAATCCAGAATCTGGGTACAAAACTACGGGACCGAAGGATTATTGTGAGCAACACTTGCTCAGATTATTAATTTGTCCGGATGCACCTACTTCGCCCGCCGCTGATGCCGCTGCACCAGCTGATGCATCTAGGCGCGATGTCGTTATGGAAAAAGCAGTTGTCGGCACAGCTTTTTTTGTCAGCAAACAGGGGCATCTCCTGACCAATCGCCACGTCGTTCGTGACTGCCGGCAGGTGCGGCTGACCGGCAGCGACAAACCGCTCAAGGTATTGCCACAGGACGAGGTCAACGATCTGGCCTTGCTGCAGATGACCGGCAAGCCCAAAGCGGTGGCGGTGTTCCGCGCGGCGAACGATCTGCGCCAGGGCGAGAGCATCGCCGCTTATGGCTACCCTTTGTTGGGCGCCTTGGCCGCTGGCGGGAATCTCTCGCCCGGTGTAGTTAGCGCACTGGCTGGGCTGGGTAACAACACCAGCCAGATACAGATCACGGCTCCCGTTCAGCAAGGCAACAGCGGCGGTCCGGTGCTCGACGGCAAAGGGCAAGTGGTTGGCGTAGTAGTGCAGAAACTTGATGCAGTGAAAGTTGCCAAGCTCACCGGCGACGTGCCGCAAAATGTCAACTTTGCCATCAACGAATCCACCACGCGCGCTTTTCTGGACAGCAACCAGGTCGAGTACACAACGGGAGGCTGGTGGGATTTCTGGCAGAAAGACCTTGTGGAGATTTCCGAGGATGCGCGCGCTTACACGGTGGTGGTGGAGTGTTGGAAATGATTTGCATGGCCGAAGCCAAAGCGATCATCGCTGGCCCGGTCGGGCTTGAGATGGAGCGCTATCCGCTTCGTTCTGCATCCCAGGCCTTCTTCGGATCAGCCCCCCGGGATGGTGTGCCATATGAAGTGAGCAGTGGGTCTGTCAGCATGCTGATCCGCGCAGGACGGTGAATTCAGACGTAGGCGTCGCACTCCACCACTGCACCATGCAGTTTCCATGGCCGCATCAGGTTAATCCGGAATATACAGCCGCGCTACGAGAGCGACTGTCCGAAGGCGTCGACGTCCCTCCGGCAACAGTCTCCATCGGTGACTGGAGACCACAGCCGAATCAGTGCCACGACAACGTTACAACTTGGTGCGAGAACAACTCAGACTATCAAGTAGTCAGAGGATGGCTCTATATGGACATGGCCGGCCAGTTCAACTACGAAGTGTTCCTTGCTCACTCTGTGGTTCGCGACAAAGAAGGTCAACTCTGGGACATCACGCCGAAACAAGCGCTTCAGGAATACCCCTTCATAGGGGCCGCCGAGTCTGAAGAGGAATATGCAACACTTGTCGGCCAAGGGGCAACGCGACTTGTGCACTACAAGTAGCGTGCTGCAATGTCTGAAGTTACAGGCGAGGCTTAACCCTTCGCTCGAGTCGACCGCCACCGGCAAGCCGTTTGGCCCTTCAGCTCAAACGTTGAAAGAGGCTTTGACTGCTGAGGGCCAAAGACCTGACATATGGAACAGTCGCCCTGACGGGCTGCTTTGGCCGAGGAGCAGAAGTGCAAGGCCAACTGACTAACGACGGCTCCACCACAGATAACTGACCTTGATGGCACCGAAGGCCGAACAGCCAGGGTTGATTTGAGACCATAAAGTACTAAAAAATCGACACATGCCGTAGGGCCATGTCTTCTACGATTCAAGCCTCTCCCCCATAAAAAACGCCTACCACAAAACAAAAAACACTTCAGCAATCAATCAAAAGAACTTTGTTTGCATTAACTGCTGCATAGCCAAGGCCGAGTCCATAGCATCACGGGCATTTTCACTCCTTGCGCAAAGAGTGCCCGTGACCCCCATAGAAGAACCCAACAACCAGGATCATCCTGACACGCTCTTCGCACACATTGCGGCACGATTCGAACAAATCGAACTGTCCCACTGGACGGCCGTTGTGCTTGAATGGCTTGCCCGTTATGACGAGATCGGTCGATGCTATTTTGAAGACGAAGAGGAATCCCCAGCCCATGAGGTGCTTCACTGCATCTCCGAACTGGAGCTTGGGATTACAGACGACGAAGTAGCCCACGCGCTATCTCATCTTGAATTCTTTACTTGGCGTGTCCGCCATCCCGAAACCGCGGAGCGCTGGGATCCGCTCTCACTATCCCTCAGTGATTTCATCGGCGGGGATTTATCGCCCAATTGCTGGAAATGGGAAGGGACTTTCCCGTCTTCACCCGTAATTGCCTCATGGCTCATCGAACAGCTCCCACACCACTGATGTCCGGTGATTGGCTGCTCATTGCCGCTGGAGCCTTGGGAGTAGGCGGCGTATGGGTCGTTTGGCGTATTGCCCGCCACACCGACCACGCGGCGTCCGACCATTCAACGCCATCCGGTAGCGATTCTAGGGCAGCCAACCATATCAAGGTTCTCCCTGGCAAAGACGTCCTGGATCAACTCAACCTTCAAGCCTTGGTCGACGGATGTCGTGACCGCATGGGATTCGACTACACCCTGTTCCATCAAGACTGCATGCCCGTCATCGAGCGGGCTGCGGAATGGACTCAACTGCTACCAGCCTCGGAATCGCACCATCACGCGCAGCCCGGCGGCCTCATGACCCATATGATGGAGTCGGCAGCACACGCGCTACGCTTCCGGCAGGGCTATCTGCTTCCGGTCGGAGCAGCCCCCGAGGAAATTCCGGCTCGCAAGCACCGCTGGACTTACGCAGTGTTCTTGGCTGCGCTACTGCATGACATTGGAAGGCCTATGGCCGATATCAATGTCCAAGTTCTCCGATCGAGAAAACCTTGTGGCAAGTGGCAGCCTCTTGCTGGATCGATGCTGGATCAGGGGTTGACGCATTACACGTTGAATTTCGAGATCACGCGGGATTACGACCTGCACAAGAAACTGCCCATCGTGCTGTTCCAGCGGCTCGTCCCTTCCCATGTTCTCGCTTGGCTTGCCGATGACGTACAGCTCATGGGCGAATTGACGAGCTACCTTTCGGGTGACGATCAAGACAAGGGTGTGCTGCGAGAAATCGTCACACGCGCCGACTCCGAGTCGGTCAAGAACAACCTGATGCAGGGACCGCGCACTCGTTTTGCCTCCGCCCGTTCGGTACCTCTGATCGAGCGCATGATGCAAGCCTTGCGCCTGATGCTGGAAGAGGGGCGACTGAGCCTGAATAGGGCGGGCTCCCATGGCTGGGTTTACGATGGAAAAATCTGGTTTGTGTCCAAGCGGCTGGCCGACGAGGTACGCCAGTTCCTGACTGAACGCGAAAGCGGGGAGGGCATACCTGGCAAGGATAAGAACGATCGCCTTTTTGATACATGGCAAGAGTACGGTGCCTTGATCCCCACCAGTGAGAACCGTGCTGTGTGGCAGGTCATGGTCAGTCTCGATGAAGGGTGGGAACAAAAGCTGACCGTGCTGTGCTTCTCACTCGACAAACTGTTCCAGTCCCCGGTTCTTTACCCGGAAATCATGAGAGGCAAGATTATTGCCGGTAAACAAGATGCCTCATACATCCAGCCGCTCGATTTGGAATCCGATCCGTATATTGGTTCCATGGGTGATTCTGGCGTTGAGCCAGCCACCAACCCATTGGAGGATCCGGCCAACCAGCTGTCGCTCGTCATACCGCAGCCCGATCCAACCTCCTCGCCGAACACCGAAGAGCAGCCGAGGCGGGCCAGCACGGCTCTCCCTCCCATTCGCCCGCCGGCACAGCCCAGAGCGGCCGCTCTATCTGAACCTGGGGACGCAGGCTTTCTCGATGAAGACGACGCCGCGATCAAACATTCACCAAGACCCAAGCCCCCTACTGCAGCAGCATTGAAGCCGGTTGCACCTGCAGGGCAAGCAGCGGCCAGGCCCAAGCCTGGCTCGAAAAAGAAGGAACCCTCTGGTGCAGCCATGCGGTTCATGCGCTGGATTCAGGAGGGCCTCTCGGAAGGCAGCATGCCGTACAACCGCGCGGACGCCATGATTCACTTCGTTGACGAAGGAATGATGCTGGTTTCCCCAGTGATCTTTCGCAAGTTCGCCGAACTGTTCGGGGAGGAGGGCGATGGCACGCCATCGGATCGAGCGGGGAGCAAGCTGGGGACCGGCATCCAGCGCCAGGTTACCAATGCTGGCTGGAATCTGGTCTCCGGAGAGAAGAAAAGCAACATCCAGCGTTACATGGTGATCGGCGCCGATGGCGAGGGCAAAAAGCTGATCTCTGGCGTGGTCTTACTGGATCCTGTTCGATTCGTGAACCCACTACCACCGAATAATCCCTGCATTGTCAGGTTCGACAAACCCATCGAACACGTCTGACATGAGCTATCCCATCGAAAACCTGTTCCGGCCCGCGGTCGAATACGTACCGGCCTTTGCCTCGTTGTCCGGCGCCATTCTCCTGATGAGCGCTCACGAGTGGTTTTTTCTGCCAAAGGAGCTGATCGTGACAGCCGCTGCCGGCATGGTCCTGCATGCCGGCGTGCGACTGAGACAGGGTATTCGGGTTTCCCGATTTCAGCGCAACCTTACCCGGCTGCCTAAGTACGTCATTCCTACCAGCGCAATTCCCGTCTCAAAAAGCCGACTTTTCCTCGGTCTTGGGTTCAAGTGGGATCAGCGCCATACCCAGCGCCTGGCACTGGCGCGCGATCCCAAGAATCGTCGTTACATCACCCAATCCGGCCTGTATACCTGGGCGCGTCGCTTCGAATTCCGCCACGAAGGGCGCGGCGGCGCCCCGGGCTGGCTGGCGCGGCAGACCAGGAAGGAGCTCTGGTGGAATCCGGTTACGCCATTGCCGCCTGTCGGCGGCGATCCGATCATTCACGGACTGGAACCGGACGAAACGGAAATCAGCATGGATCTGGTCGAGCGGCCCGGCCACATGGTCGTGCTGGGCACCACACGGGTCGGCAAATCACGCCTCGCCGAGGTTCTCATCACACAGGACATTCGGCGAGGCGACGTGGTGATCGTATTCGACCCCAAGGGCGATGCCAGCCTGATGACCCGCTGCTACATCGAGGCGGCCATGGCCCGGCGCGAGTTCTTCATGTTTCACCTGGGCTACCCCGACCAGTCCGCACGTTACAACCCGATCGGAAATTTTGCCCGAACCACCGAGGTCAGCACCCGTATCGCTGGCCAGCTCCCAGGCGAAGGACAGTCCGCCGCGTTCAAGGAATTTGTCTGGCGCTTCGTGAACGTCATCGCGCGCGCGCGAACCACCCTCGGCTACCGTCCGGATTACCGCATGATTTATGAGGATGCGGTCAATATCGACGCCTTGGCGCTGGAATACTTGCGCTTCTGGCTTGACCGGGAACAGCCCGGCTGGAATGAGGCGGTTGATGCCATTGAGATGGATAAAACCCAGATTCAGCAGGCAATGAAATCTGGACGGACGATGGATGCTATGAAAATCCTGCTGTTCGTCCGCGAGAATAATCTGCATGACCCGATAGCGGACGGCCTGGCATCCATCCTGTCGAACGACCGCAGCTATTTCGAGAAACTGGTGTCCAGTCTCTATCCCTTGCTGGAAAAACTTACCACCGGCAAAACCGCGCAGATACTGTCTCCACAGTACGACGACCCGACTGATCCAAGGCCGATCTTCGACTGGATGAGCGTCATCGAACGCGGCGCGGTGGTCTACGTCGGGCTCGATTCGCTCTCTGATTACGAAGTGGCTGGCGCAGTGGGCAACGCCATGTTCGCCGACCTGACCTCGATCGCCGGCCAGACCTACAAGTTCGAGCAGGGCTACGGGCTGTCCACGGCCATCCCCAAGCGCAAACTGTCCATCCATGCGGACGAGTTCAACGAGCTGATCGGCGACGAATTCATCCCGCTGCTGAACAAGGCTGGTGGTGCGGGATTCCAAGTGGCGGTCTATACCCAGACCTGGGCCGACGTGGAAGCCCGCATTGGCAACAAAGCGAAGGCCTCACAGATTGGCGGCAACCTCAATACCCTGATCATGCTAAGGGTCAAGAACAAGGAAACCGCCGAAATTCTCACCGACCAGCTCCCGGATGTGCAACTGGTCACCTCGATTCAAGCCAGCGCGGCCACGGACAGTTCAGATGATCGTGAGGTATTGTCTTTCACCACACGGAACGAAGACCGGATCAGCACCCAGGAAGCCCCCATGTTGTCGCCGGCAGATCTGGTGCAGTTGCCCAAGGGGCAGGCCTTTGCGCTTATCGAAGGCGGCCAGCTCTACAAAATCAGGCTCCCTCTGTTCGACCCCGACGAAGCTCCCCCCATTCCTGCGTCGTTGGAAGACATTGCCGCGAGCATGCGGCAGAAATACGACACGCACGGCACCGAGACGGAAAATCTGGTCGTTGAAGGGAAGGGCAGTGGCTTTTAGGAATTCCGGTCTCTATGACAGCAATGTGGCAGTCGCCTTTCTGTGGCCATTGAAATGGCTTTTTGGGACGCTCTTGCTATATGTCATGCTTGGCCTGATCGCCCTCACCGCGGCTTTCCTGTTTGCCAAATATCAATGGCCGGATCCAGTGCAAGCTGCCGACGCTTTGTTCCAGTCGGAAACCGCACGCGTCAAAGAGCTTGTACGGCGAGGAAGCCACGCCGCCGGCCTTTCCACGTTGACCGAGCTGGCCCAGCAGTGGACTTACTGGCTTTTTTTCAAGGCGACATCACTCCATGAAGCCACCTATGCCTATTTCTCCGGGTATCAGGTCAACGAGGTCGACCGGATGTATCTGAGCCAGTTCGTTGCGCGTAATGCACGGGAAATCTACCTGGCTATGAATGTGATTCAGGTCTACGGGATCAGGATTGGCTTCGTACTGGCTGCGACCCCTTTGTTTTTCCTGTTGTATGTCTTGGCTGGCGTAGACGGCCTGACCGAGCGTTATATCCGCCGCGCGTGCGCAGGACGCGAATCGGCGGATCTGCACAAAATTGGACGCCTCACGAAGCTGATGTTCTTCGCATCCGGGGTCACGCTGTATCTTTGCCTGCCGGTTGCAATGAGCCCGTTCTGGGTCATTGCACCGTTAACGCTAGTTTTTGCGGTGTCCACACGGGTTCAGTGGCAGTTTTACAAGAAGTATTTTTAAGTGAAAACCAGCTCCCAAACCCGCCACCTGTGCGAGATGGGTTTGGGTGGCGCCAGATGGGCGCTTCCTTTTATTCCATTACAGGTATAATGCATTCATGGCGCCACAAGACAAATCGCTCATCTGGGTCGGAGGGTGCAAAAAAGACTTGATGGCCCTTCCTGCCGATGTGCGGAAGTTCTTCGGTCACGCTCTTGACTTCGCGCAGCGCGGTGACCAGCACGACGCGGCGAAGGTGATGAAGGGATTCGGCGGGGCCGGCGTCCTGGAAGTGGTCGAAAACGACATCGGCGGCACGTACCGCGCCGTCTATACCGTCAAGTTCGAGGAGGCCGTGTTCGTCCTACATTGCTTTCAGAAGAAGAGCAAGAGCGGGATCGCCACACCGAAAGAGGACATGGACATCATCCGCACCAGGCTGAAGGTTGCCGAGGTGCTTGCAAAGGAGCTACGAAATGGCAAAACGAATCATTGATGGCATTGAGGTCGAAATGGGCTCGGGGAATGTCTTTGCCGATCTCGGTCTGCCCGACGCCGAAAAACTCAAAATCAAATCCGGTTTGGTGATTGAGATAACCAAAGCCGTGCGCAAACTCGGGCTCACCCAGGATGAGGCGGCTCGTCGCATGGGCATCACACAGCCGAAGGTGTCCGGCATGCTGCGCGGCGACTTCTCCAACCTGTCCGAACGCAAGTTGATGGACTGCTTGAATCGGTTGGGCTACGACATCGAAATCAAGGTGAAGCCCGCAGCCGAACCCCTTGGTCATTTGGTGCTTGCTGTCGCTTGACCGCTGTACTGCGATCTCCAGTAAAGCCTGTGGTGCTTGCCGAACGATTTGATTTCGAGTTCGTATGTACGCGGAGATATTGACAAATTGAAATAATTTAGGTTTGATGGAGGCCTAGTAGGGTCAGGGATGTGGCCAGACGAGTCTACTTGAGCAGCGCGAACGCCCCTTTGGGGCTTTATCAAGACCCGATAATATGCACATAATGTATATTATGTTAAATACTAAAAATAGTTACATTTGAAACTATTTCCGGCACTATGCTACTAACTAATCCACTGGTTAGATGGCAAAGACGTGAACTTGGACTTCACCTATTTCGAGAATGGTATCGGCCGCATTTCCGGGCAACTGCCCGGCATGCCCCAGGATCGGGTTGTGTTGAACCGTCTGTTCTTTTATGTTTTCAAGGAATTGGACGATGTTTATAACCAACATCTTTCAGAGTTTGGGCTCAACAGTTCGACCTTCCTGGCGCTAGCCATGATTTTGAGCAGCGAGGACAACCGGCTGAATCCGAGCCATTTGAGCGACGCGCTGATTGCATCTCGCACCAATGTGACGCGTCTGGCGGATGACCTGATCGGTTCGGGCTGGGTCAGCCGTAAACCGTGTACGCAAGACCGGCGACGGGTCGAATTGTCGCTGACGCCGTCAGGACGGAAATTGATCCTGGCGGTGTTGCCGGCCATCTGGCAACGGATCGAGCAGCAATGGATCGATTTCAGCCCGGCCGAGATCGCCGAATTCGACCGCCTGTTGAGGAAGATGCTGGAAGGCCTGCGGCGCTTCAGGATGGCCTCATGAAGCGACTGCTGCCCGGCTTGTTCCTGTTGGTCGCCGGTTGTGCCGAACTGCCGCATGACCTGCCTGCCCGGCCGACGCTGAAGGCGCCAGAAACGGCGACCACGCTGTCTGCTTTATCCAACACGCCTGCGGCCACGGATATCCCGCCGCCCCAGGAACACTGGTGGACGTCCTTCGGCTTGACTAGTCTGGACCGGTTGATCGACACAGCCTTGCGGGATGCCCCCGATCTGGCCGCCGCGCAGGCGCGCCTGCGCGTGGCCGATCAAGCCGAACGCCTGGCTCGCCTGGACGCCCAGGTGCACTATGAAACCGATGCGTCCGTCGACCGCGAACACCTGAGCAAGAATGGCCTGTTTCCGCCTCCTATCGGCGGCAGTACCTTCACCCAGACCGATATTACCGAGAACCTGTCCTACACGCTCGACTGGTGGGGCAAGAATCGGGCGTTGATCCAGGCTGCGGGCAACGAGCGGCAGGCGGCACGCGACGAAGCTGAAGCCGTCCGCCAGACCCTGGCGGCAGCGGTCGCCGATACGTATTTTGCCTGGGCCGATGTCGAGGCGCGCCTGGCAGCCGCCCGCGCATTGACCGAGAGCCACCGCAAGGCCCATGCGTTGGTCAAGGCACGTTTCGATCTGGGCCTGGATTCGGCACAGCCCCTGATCGAGGCACGCAAGAAGCTGGACCTGGACGAGGACCGGACCCGCAGTTTGGACTATCTGGCACGCGCACTGCGCTATCGCATGAGCGCCCTGGTCGGCAGCGACCCGGACCACGCCGCCAGACTGCCGACGCCTGAACTCGACGCCCGGCTCCCCGCCCTGCCAGCCCGTCTGCCGGTTGACTGGCTGGCCCGCCGACCCGATGTGGCGGCTTTACGTAGCCAGGTTGAGGCCGCTTCCGACCGGAGTGCGACAGCCTGTCCGCATCGATCGGCCCAGCCCTGCATCTGCCGATCTTCAACCGCCAGACCCTGAGTGCAAAACTTGGCATGCGCGAAGCGGATTATGCCGCGTCCGTCGCAGCCTATAACCACGCCATCCTGGAAGCTGCCCGCCAGGCCGCCGATGCCTATGCCCTGATTATGAGCCTGGAGCACAGAAGCCAGGCCCAGCAACAGGCCCTGCAGGAAACCGAACGGACCCGTTCGCTGGCGGAACAGCGCCAACAAATCGGGCTGGCCAGTCCGCTCGACACACTCGAAGCGGACAGCGCCGTCCTCGCCCAGCGCATGAATGACATCGAGATCCAGGCCGCCCGCCTACGCGCCCGTGTGGCGCTGCTCAAGGCATTGGGTGGCGACGCACTCCAAAGGACCCTGCCCCATGACCATTGATCCTCCGGAAGCCAATCCAGCCCAACGCAAACGTCTGCTGACGATTCTGGCCCTGATTTTTCTCGTTGCGGCGACGATTTGGGGCGTACGCTGGTTCTTGCACAGCCGCGGACACGAAAGTACCGACGACGCCTACGTGGCCGGCAACCTGGTGCGGGCCACGCCGCGTGTCGCCGGCTCGGTGGTGGCGGTACTGGCCGACGACACCGATTTCGTCAAGCAGGGCCAGGTCGTGGTGAAGCTGGACGACACCGATGCCAAGCTTGCTCTCGCCAAGGCCGAGGCCGATCTGGGCGAAATCGTGCGCCGGATCAGCCAGACCTTCGAGGCGCACGTCCAGCAGGCCGCCAATCTGGCCGTGAAGCAACGCATCCTGGAACAGGCCGAGGCCGATCTGGCACGGCGTGAACGGGCGGTCGCCGTCAATGCGATCTCGCGCGAGGAAGCTGAGCACGCCCGCGCCGCGCGCGACAAGGCCCGATCCGAGCTCGATCTGGCGCGCGCCCAGCTGGCGGCTTCGAAAGCCGAAGTGGGTGGCACCTCGGTAGCGACCCATCCTGCCGTCAAGCAGGCCGAAGCCCGGCTGCGCGAAGCCTGGCTGGCCCTGAGTCGCTGCGACATCCGGGCGCCTGCCGATGGCCAGGTGGCCAAGCGCTCGGTCCAAATCGGACAGCAGGTTGCACCGGGCATGGCACTCATGGCCATCGTACCGATGACCCAGCTGTGGGTGGAGGCCAATTTCAAGGAAGACCAGCTCAAGGGCATGCACATCGGCCAGCCCGTGCAACTGGTTTCCGATCTCTACGGCAGCGGCACGATCTTCCACGGCACTGTCGCGGGCCTGTCGCCCGGTACGGGCAGCGTGTTCTCCCTGCTGCCGGCTCAGAACGCCAGCGGCAACTGGATCAAGATCGTCCAGCGCCTGCCGGTGCGCATCGCCCTCGACACCAAGGAATTGGCCACACATCCTTTACGGGTCGGGCTGTCGATGAAAGTTGAAGTGGAAACCGCCGCTACCGGCAAGGCGGACTCGCATCCCGCAACCCGCTATGTCACGCCAGTGGAAGACGCGGCTGGCGCGGATGCGTTGATCCGCTCCATTCTGCGGGCCAATCAGGTCCATACGGGCTGAGCCGGGCGCCATGGCCCACCCGCCGTTGCACGGTCCCACCCTGGTCCTGCTGACCCTGGGCCTGAGCCTGGGCACCTTCATGCAGGTGCTCGACACGTCGATCGCCAACGTCTCGCTACCGGCGATTTCGGGCGACCTGGCGGTGAGTCCGAACCAGGGCACCTGGGTCATCACCTCCTTCGCCGTCAGCAACGCCATCGCCCTGCCGTTGACCGGCTGGTTGTCGCGCCGCTTCGGCGACGTTCGGCTGTTCGTGCTGTCCACCCTGCTGTTCACCCTAGCGTCGTGGCTGTGCGGCCTGGCGCCCAGCCTGCCGGTCCTGATTGCCGCGCGCGTCCTGCAGGGCGCCGTGGCGGGACCGATGATCCCGCTCTCGCAAAGCCTGCTGCTGAACAATTACCCGCCGGAAAAAAAGGGGCTCGCGCTGGCACTCTGGTCCATGACGGTCATCGTCGCGCCCATCCTGGGGCCGATCCTCGGCGGCTGGATCACCGACAACATCAACTGGCCGTGGATCTTCTACATCAACCTGCCGGTCGGCCTACTGTCGGCCTTCCTGACCTGGACGATCCTGGGCAAGCGCTCCAGCGCGACCCAGGTCGTGCCCATCGACAAGGTGGGCCTGGTGCTGCTGGTGCTGGGCGTGGGCGCGCTGCAGATCCTGCTGGACAAGGGCAACGAGCTGGACTGGTTCGAATCCGGCACCATCGCCGCCCTGGCGGTCGTCTCTGTGGTGGCACTGAGCGTACTGGTGGTCTGGGAACTGACCGATCGCCATCCGGTGGTGGATTTCCATCTGTTCGCCCAGCGCAATTTCCTGGTCGGCACGGTCATCCTGAGTTTCGGCTATCTGGTGTTCTTCGGCAACGTCGTGATCCTGCCGCTGTGGCTGCAGACCAACATGGGCTACACCGCCACCTGGGCCGGGATGGCCGCCGCGCCCATCGGCATCCTGCCGGTGTTCCTGTCTGCGTTCGTGGGCAAGAACATGCACAAGATCGACTTGCGCATCTGGGCCACGTTCAGCTTCGCGGTGTTCGCCGCGGTATCGTTCTGGAACAGCAATTTCAACTCCGACGTCACCTTCCAGCACATCGTGATTCCGCGCCTGCTGATGGGCTTCGGCGTCGCGAGCTTCTTCGTGCCGCTGACCGCCCTGACGCTGGCGGATATTCCGCCCCACATGATGCCCAGCGCAACCGGCCTGTCGAACTTCTCCCGTATCCTGGCCGGCAGTTTCGGCACCTCGCTCAGTATCACGCTGTGGGATCGCCGCGCCGAGTTCCATCACAGCATCCTGACTTCGCATGTCTCGGCTTTCGACCCGACGGCGACCGATGCCCTCGGCAACCTGGCCAATCCGGCCACAGACCCGGCCATGCTGGAGCGGATCATCAATCAGCAGGCGGTGCTGCTGGCAACCAACGACATCTTCTGGCTGTCCGGCTGCTTCTTCGTCGCCCTGATGCTGATGGTCTGGCTGGCCCGGCCGCCCAAACGAGGGGCGGCAGCGGTCGCCAGCGGCGCCCATTGAGACGGAATCCGCTTCTGGCTGGGCGATTGCGGAACCAAAATCCAATTTTCATTTCTACATGCTGCCCATTCTAAGATGAGCACATCAGCGGCACCGTTCCAACGGATGTCCGACTGATGGTCGCGCTGCGTTCTGGCTTGTGCGGCGCTTTCCAAGACCTTTATTCTGGAGCAAAAAAATGAACCAACCACGCTCGTACAAAACGTTTTCCCTTCTCGGTACTTCCTTGGTTTGCGCAGCCTTGCTGGGCGGCTGTGCCACGACCGATGCACTGAACAAGGCGCAGACCACGGCGGATCAGGCGTCGAAAAAAGCCGACGAGGCCAACGCCAACGCCAATGCTGCCAAGACCGCCGCCGCCCAGGCCTCGCAAAAGGCTGACCAGGCCAACGTGACCGCCGACGGGGCCAAATCGACTGCCGACCAAGCCAACTCCACTGCCAATGCGGCGAAAGCCGAAGCCGACAAGGCCATGCAGGAAGTCGACAAGCTGGCAGAGAAAATCGACCGTATGTTCAAGAAAACGATGCAGAAATAATTTTTGCAGGCCCGACGGGAAGACGGTCTGGCGCCGTCTATCCGCCGGTATCAAGCAAGTCGGGCTGGCTTGAATGGCCAATACCGATACATTGGAATTTCAGCGAATGATCACGCGCGTCCCCACATGCATCCATTGGGCAAGTCGCCGGATGTCACGGTTGGTGAGTGCCACGCAGCCGTTGGTCCAGTTGACAGCCTGTTGGACGTCGGGGTCGCCGCTACCGAGTCCGTGGATTCCAATCTGGCCGCCGAGCGGCGTATCCTGGGGTGGTGTGCGATGATGTCGCAAGGCTTGCATGATGGCCCCGAATTGCGCCTGACTGAGCGTGCCGACGTCATACGCATGGCGGGCGATAGGGGCCGACGGGTAGTCGAGGCCGTAGAAGGTGTTGAAGCGGCTGTGGCGATCGACCCAGGTGACATGGAATATGCCGCGCGGCGTCGTTTCGTCGCCCTGGCGATGGGTTTCGGCGGCTCCGCCGCTGCCGATCGCAATGTTGTGGAAACGGGCCAGGACGTGGTTTTCGGCGGAAAACACCGTCAGGGTCAGCGCCTGGGTATCCACCAGCACCCAGTCTGCCCCCCCGGTTGCCCAGGAGATCGTGGATATCCCCAGGATGACGGCAGCCAACAACGCATTCAAACAGAATCGCAATTCACGACCTCCATGATCAACCCATGAAATGCATCATGCACTCCCCTTCTCCGACCACCGCTATCGTGCGTTCAGTTCCCGGCCTGCATGTGCTCGTCCTGCTGCTGGCGTGGTGGGTCGCCCCAGGCTGGGGCGCGACGTTTTCGCTGCCAACCGATGGCAGCAACCTCGTCGGCCGGCTGCAGGTGGTGACGGCTGACGCCCACAACACCTTGCTGGACATCGCACGGCATTATGACCTGGGTTATGACGAAATCACCCGTGCCAATCCGGGGATGTCGGTCTGGCTACCTGGCGAGGGAACCCCGGTCGTCGTTCCGACCGAGTTCATCCTGCCGCCGCAACCCTGGGTCGGTATCGTCGTGAACATTCCCCAGCGCCGGCTTTATTATTTCCCGCGCCACAAGGCCAATGAAGCGGCAACGGTCGTCACCTTCCCTATCGGGATCGCCCGTCCCGGCTGGCCAACGCCGCTGGGAAGCACCCGGATCATCGCCAAATACAAGGATCCCGCCTGGATTGTTCCCAAGGACATCCAGGCTGAGCATCGCAGACAGGGCGAAGCCAATTTTCCCGACTACTTTCCCCCCGGCCCCAACAATCCCATGGGCATGCTCGCCCTGGAAACCGGGTTTTCGCAAATCTTCATTCACGGCACCAATCGACCGTGGGGCGTAGGGATGGAAGTCAGCCATGGCTGCGTCCATCTATATCCCGAGAATGCGGCCTACCTGTTTCCCAAGGTGCCTGCAGGCACGCCAGTAAGGATCATCAACAAACCGGTGCTGGTGGGATACCGCAAGCATCAGCTCTATCTCAGCGTGTCCACGCCGGTGGGGGAATATCCCGGCGACCAGGACAGTCTCCTCATGCGCACGATCGATGCCATATCGCAGTCCAGGAGCCAGGATTGGCCGACCATCGACTGGGACCGTGTGCGGCAGGTCGTCGATGCCAAACGGATCGTGCCCATTCCCGTCAACATTGGCGCGCCCAGTCTCGACAGTCTCATTGCGTCGATCAAGCCGGAACACTACGGCTACGAGCCCTATGGCATCGAGGCCAACGATGCGTCGCCGCCGGACGCTCCGCACTGATCCCTGATGTCCCGGAACTGGGCGGGTACGTTCGGGTCAATGCCATCAACCAGCCAGGCTGTAGATGTTTCCGTACCCCGACGACGTGACCGAACGCTCCCTTCCTTCTTTCCGGCAATATCCGAAGGCATCCTGCATCATCGAACTCGATTGCTATTTGTGCCCGCTATGCGGACAGCACGGATTGATCCGGATACGCCGCCGCCTCATCGACCGTATCCTGAGCCTCTTCGTCAGGCAGCGGCGATTTCGCTGCACACAACCCGGATGTCAATGGCAAGGGAACCTGCGCGAGAAGAGCGCACGCCGGAAATCGTGAGGGTGCAATCAGGAACGACCCGTAACAAACTGATCTGACGGATTTATTCAATAAGTTGCACCCGCCGTCGATCCCGATAGACTCTCCGATTCCAGGACCAGCCGCGAGACCACAATGAGCATGTCGTCAATTTTATGGGGATTGCTTTTCGGCTCGATCGGGCTGGGCTTTTTCCTGTACGGCAAGAAGCAGCAGGCGATCGTTCCGCTATTCTGCGGGCTTGCGCTCATGGTCTTTCCGTATTTCGTTTCCAACACCTTTCTGCTGGTCGCCATCGGGGCCGCACTGACCGCGCTCCCCTATTTCGTACGGATCTGAGCCCTTAATCAGGCGAGGCCTCAGTTATCCGGGGCTTCGTCCACCAGTTGCTGGCGAATCGACAACAGCTCCTGCCGGTGCTGGGCGTCAGTTTGGGGGTACTGCATCCCGAGTGACTTGAAGGCATCGACCACAATCCGGGCAATGATCAGCCGGGCATTTTCCTTGTCGTCTGCGGGCACCACGTACCAGGGCGCACGCTGGGTGCTCGTTGCACTCAGGCATGCTTCATAGGCCTGCATATACTCATCCCAGAATCCCCGCTCCACGATGTCCGCCTGACTGAATTTCCAGTTTTTCTCGGGTTCGTCGATGCGATCGATGAAACGTTTCCGCTGTTCTTCCTTCGAGAGATGAAGAAAGAACTTGATGATCCGTGTGCCGTTCCGGTGGAGATGGTTTTCCAGGTCGACGATGGAACGATAGCGCTCCTTCCAGATCGTTTTTTCATTGAGCAGCCCGTCCGGAATTCCCTGGCTGCGGAGAATCTCCGGGTGGACCCGCACGATCAGCACTTCCTCGTAGTAGGAGCGGTTGAAGATGCCGATGCGACCGCGTTCTGGCAAGGACTGCGTGGTACGCCATAGAAAATCATGCTCGAGTTCGGTTGCGCTCGGATGCTTGAAACTGAAAACCTGGCAGCCCTGGGGATTGATTCCGGACATCACATGCTTGATGGCGCCATCCTTGCCGGCGGCATCCATGGCCTGAAAAATCAGCAGGACCGCATAGCGGTCGGACGCGTAGTGCAGCTGTTGCAGGGCGCTCAGTTCGGACACCTGGTCCTCAAGGAGCTTTTGGTACTGCTCCTTTGATTTATATAGCGGTTTGACCCGTGTCGGCCACTTCTTGAGGTTGACCTTTTTCCCCTCCTGTACCTGGAAATCCCTGGATTTGATTTTCATCTCCGTCCTTTCGGTCGTCATTCGTTCTCGGGCCGCTCGCCTGCCTGCTTCGATCCTGGACTGGCGATGTCGAGCGCTGGGTTTGGGGTCAGCCTTTACCACCACTCCCTATTATCCCCGCCGAGGTAGCGAGCGGCTTGTATAAACGAGTAGCATTAAAACCAGCGGTTTCCAATATACAAAAAGGATAAATTGCGATGAGAAAGACACCTTCCGAAGCCTATCTTGAAAAAGCCAGACACCTGTCCAAGGAAGAAACCGAACGGCTGCTGTCCAGAATGCGCGAGAAACTGACGCGCAGGCTGGAAGACAAAAAACTGAGCGCGCTGGAAGTCGTGGCGATACAGCTGGAGATAGAGGACGAGGCCTTGAGCGAGTGGCGGGAACGGATGCAGGAAATCAGGAAAAAAACAAAATCCAAATAACCCGTTCATCTGGTTCGATTCCTGACTGGCGCCAATATTGGCGCCACACCTGTACCGGCATTCGCGTCGAAGTGCCGTGGCCCGCGGGTAAGCTGCATCCTCAACAAGCATGCGGAGGCAGGGTATTTTTCCGCTCATCCACGCAGTAAATCATGACGGCTCACGCCGAGATCAACCGATCTCTACTGGAACCGAACCCACCCTGGTCTACTCTCCGTAGTAAGGACGGGAGATGCAATTTTCTGCTCGATTGCGCGCCCTGCTGGTGCGAATGGCAGAAATACGCCCCATGCCTGTGCGGCCGCCGGGCGATGCACTGGTTTTGGTCGGCCTGCATTTCTCCCATCGCACTATTTGTGCTCAACCCGGTCGAACTTTTGGCCGCTAAAAAGGACATGGCACGATCATTGCGACAGTAGGATCAGGCCTAACATCGATTCACCGGACAGGAGGACTCCATGAGCTTGTTCAACCAGTACATCGAACGCTACCGCAGAGAAGAAGAGGAATTCACCCTCGAGGAATTCCTGGATATCTGCAAGCAGGACCGGATGGCTTACGCGAGTTCCGCCGAACGCATGCTAGCGGCGATCGGCGAGCCGGAACTGGTGGATACCCGGAAGGATCCCCGATTGTCCCGCCTGTTCTCCAACAAGGTCATCAAGGTCTACCCGGCTTTCAAGGATTTTTATGGCATGGAAGACACGATCGAGCAGATCGTGTCCTATTTCCGACATGCGGCCCAAGGCCTGGAAGAGAAGAAGCAGATTCTCTATCTGCTGGGCCCGGTGGGTGGCGGAAAATCCTCGTTGGCGGAGAAGCTCAAGCACCTGATGGAGAAAGCCCCGTTCTACGCCATCAAGGGCTCGCCGGTGAACGACTCGCCGCTGTCGCTGTTCTCGGCCGACGAGGACGGTGATATTCTGTTGCAGGAATATGGCATTGCGCTCCGCTATCTCGGCAAGGTCTTGTCGCCCTGGGCGGTGAAGCGGCTGCACGAGTACAACGGCGACATCACCAAGTTCCGCGTGGTCAAGCGCTGGCCTTCGGTGCTGGGCCAGGTCGGCATTTCCAAGACCGAACCGGGCGACGAGAACAACCAGGACATCTCCTCGCTGGTCGGCAAGGTGGATATCCGCAAGCTGGAGAAATACTCGCAGGACGACCCCGACGCCTACAGCTATTCGGGCGGGCTTTCCCTGTCCAACCAGGGTCTGATGGAATTCGTCGAGATGTTCAAGGCGCCGATCAAGGTGCTGCACCCGCTCCTGACCGCCACGCAGGAAGGCAACTACAAAGGCACCGAAGGCTTCGGCGCGATTCCCTTCGACGGCGTGGTGCTGGCACACAGCAACGAGTCGGAATGGACCACCTTCCGCAACAACAAGAACAACGAGGCCTTCCTCGACCGTATCTACATCGTCAAGGTGCCCTACTGTCTCCGCGTCTCCGAGGAAGTGAAGATCTACGAGAAGCTGCTGCAGCACAGCTCGCTGTCGGAATCGCCCTGCGCACCCGGCACGCTGGAAATGCTGGCGCAATTCTCGGTCCTGACCCGTCTGAAGGAGCCGGAAAACTCCAGCATCTATTCCAAGATGCGCGTCTACGACGGCGAGAACCTCAAGGACACCGATCCCAAGGCCAAGAGCTATCAGGAATACCGCGACTTCGCCGGCGTCGACGAAGGCATGACCGGCATCTCGACCCGTTTCGCTTTCAAGATCCTGTCGCGCGTGTTCAACTTCGACCACAGCGAAATCGCCGCCAACCCGGTGCATCTGCTCTACGTGCTGGAACAGCAGATCGAGCAGGAACAGCTGCCGCCCGAGGTGGAGCAGCGCTACATCGCCTACCTGAAGGAGTACCTGTCACCGCATTACGCCGAATACATCGAGAAGGAGTTGCAGACCGCCTACCTCGAGTCCTACTCGGAATATGGACAGAACATCTTCGACCGCTACGTGACCTACGCGGACATGTGGATCCAGGACCAGGAATTCCGCGACCCGGACACCGGCGAGATCCTCGACCGTGCGCAGCTCAATACCGAACTGGAGAAGATCGAGAAGCCGGCCGGCATCGCCAATCCGAAGGATTTCCGCCATGAGGTGGTCAACTTCGTGCTGCGTGCCCGCGCCCAGAATCATGGCAAGAACCCGGCCTGGACCAGCTACGAGAAACTGCGCGCGGTGATCGAGAAACGCATGTTCTCCAGCACCGAAGACCTGCTGCCGGTGATCTCGTTCAACGCCAAAGCGTCCAGCGAAGAGCAGAAGAAGCACCAGGACTTCGTCCAGCGCATGGTCGACAAGGGCTACACCGACAAGCAGGTGCGTTTGCTGGCCGAGTGGTATCTGCGCGCAAGAAAGGCGTCCTGAAAGGTAGGCCATGAACCGGCTCGTAGACCGTCGTCTCTCCGGCAAGAACCGCAGCGCCGTCAACCGGCAGCGTTTCCTGCGCCGCTTCAAGGCGCAGATCCGCAAGGCTGCGTCGGAAGTCGTATCCGGACGCAAGGTGACGGATCTGGAACGCGGCGAGAAGATCTCTATCCCCTCCAAGGATCTGTCCGAGCCCATCTTCCATCATGGTCCCGGCGGCCGCCGCAACATCGTGCTGCCGGGCAACCGCGACTTCGTCACCGGCGACCGGGTGGATCGTCCCGAGGGCGGAGGGGGAACCGGCAGCGGCGGAGGCCCGGCCGACGAGAGCATGGACGACTTCGTGTTCGAGCTGTCCAAGGAAGAGTTCATGGATTACTTCTTCCAGGATCTGGCGCTGCCGGACCTGGTGAAGAAACAGCTTGCCGCCGTCCCCGAAGTGAAGAAGGCCCGTGCCGGCTTCGTCAGCCAGGGCAACCCGTCCAACCTGCACGTGGTGCGCTCGATGAAGCAGGCCATCGGGCGCCGGCTCGCCATGGCGGCCGGTCCGCGCGACGCGCTGCGGGAGGCCGAGGAAAAGCTTGCCGAACTGGAAGCGAACGGGCTGGGTGCAAGCGCGGAGGCCGACGAACTGCGCGAGGAAATCGCGTCCTTCAAGGCCCGGCTTGCCGCCGTCCCTTTCATCGACACTTGGGACCTGCGTTACGCCAACCGGGTCGATCAGCCAACCCCCAGCAGCCAGGCCGTGATGTTCTGCCTGATGGACGTGTCGGGCTCGATGGACGAGGACCGCAAGAACATCGCCAAGCGCTTCTTCATGCTGCTCTATCTCTTTCTCACCAAGAGTTACGAGCGCATCGACGTGGTGTTCATCCGCCACCACACCGTGGCCAAGGAAGTCGGCGAGGAGGATTTCTTCAGTTCGCGCGAAAGCGGCGGCACCGTGGTATCGAGCGCCCTCGAACTGATGCGCGACATCATCCTTGAGCGCTATCCGAGCGCCAACTGGAACATCTACGCTGCTCAGGCATCTGACGGCGACAACTGGGAGGATGACTCGCCGCGCTGCCGCGAGCTGCTGCATAGCATCCTGCCGCTGACGCAGTACTTCGCCTACGTGGAGATCGAGGCCGAGGAGCCGCAAAGCCTGTGGCACGAGTACGAGCGGGTGAAGGCGGCGAGCCCGCGCTTCGCCATGCAGCGCATTCTCACGCTGGAAGATATCTATCCGGTATTCCGCGAACTGTTCAGGAAGAAGGTGGCCTGAGATGGAACCCGAAATGGAATCCGAGATCGCGCCGACCCCGCCTGCCACTTCGCGCCAGCCCCTGTCCGAAGGCTCCGAGTGGAGCTTCGAGCTACTCGACTGCTACGACAGAGAGATCGCGCGGGTGGCCGCGCACTATGGCCTCGACACCTACCCCAGCCAGATCGAGATCATCACCTCCGAGCAGATGATCGACGCCTACTCCTCGGTCGGCATGCCGGTGGGCTATCACCACTGGTCCTACGGCAAGCAGTTCCTTGCCACCCAGAAAGGCTACAAGCGCGGACAGATGGGGCTGGCCTACGAGATCGTCATCAACTCCAGCCCCTGCATCGCCTACCTCATGGAAGAGAACACCATGACCATGCAGGCGCTGGTGATCGCCCATGCCGCCTACGGCCACAACTCTTTCTTCAAGGGCAACTACCTGTTCCGCACCTGGACCGATGCCGAAGGCATCCTCGACTATCTGGTGTTTGCACGAAACTACATCGCCGACTGCGAGCAGCGGCACGGCGAAGAAGCCGTCGAGGAACTGCTCGATTCCTGCCATGCCCTGATGAACCTCGGCGTCGACCGCTACAAGCGCCCGACCCGACTCTCGATGGCCAAGGAGCAGCTGCGCCAGACCGAGCGCGAGGCCTACCTGCAATCCCAGGTCAACGACCTGTGGCGCACCCTGCCGACCAGGCAGGTGGCCGGGCAGGAAAAACTCGCGGCCCGCTTCCCCAGCGAACCGCAGGAGAACCTGCTGTATTTCATCGAGAAGAACGCACCGCGGCTGGAGCCCTGGCAGCGCGAGATCGTCCGCATCGTCAGGAAGATCGCGCAGTACTTCTACCCGCAGCGCCAGACCCAGGTCATGAACGAGGGCTGGGCCACCTTCTGGCACTACACCCTGCTGAACCACCTGTACGAGGAAGGCAAGCTCACCGACGGCTTCATGATGGAGTTCCTCCAGTCGCACACCAACGTGGTCTACCAGCCGCCCTACAACAGCCGCCACTACAACGGCATCAATCCCTATGCGCTGGGCTTCGCCATGTTCACCGATTTGCGCCGCATCTGCGAGCATCCCACCGAGGAGGATCGCCGCTGGTTTCCCGAGCTTGCCGGCAGCGACTGGGTGAAGTCGCTGGACTTCGCCATGCGCAACTTCAAGGACGAGAGCTTCATCGCGCAGTACCTCTCGCCCAAGCTGATCCGTGACTTCAAGCTGTTTACCATGGTCGACGACGACACCGAGGAGAAGCTGGAGGTCACCGCAATCCACGACGACGCCGGCTACCGCGCCGTTCGCCAGCAGCTCGCCGAGCAATACAATCTCGGCAATCGCGAGCCCAACATCCAGGTCTACGAAGTCGACGTTTTCGGCGACCGCTCTCTCAGTCTGCGCCACTACATGCACGACCGCCGCCCACTGGGCGAGTCGACACCGGAGATGCTGCGCCACGTCGCCCGCCTGTGGGGCTACACCGTACGCATCGACAGCGTGGACCAGAACGGGGTATCGCACATGACAGCCGTGAGCGAGGTCTGACTCGCCCATCTTGCCGGCATACTCAACTGTCGAGAGCGGACCAGCGACATGGGTATTCGGATCGGCATCGAGTTCTCGCGTGCGTCACCTACACAGGTTTCCGCGTTTGGCAATATCGGGAATGTTGTTTTTACGTCGGCTGGCCGAACCCGGGCGATATGCCGGTATAGCTGCCGCGTTGATGCTGTCCGTTCATTTACAAGACTTCCAGTAAATTCAAGCGCCTAAAGCGACTGGACGGTAATTGGCGGAGAGGGTGGGATTCGAACCCACGGTGAACTTGCGCTCACGCCTGATTTCGAGTCAGGTACATTCGACCACTCTGCCACCTCTCCGGCGGCGCGTATTGTAACCGAGTCGGGCGGTTTGCTGGACGAAAATTTCGCTCTCGTTCAGACTGTATTCATGCCCATCATAAAAACAATGGGATGGATCGGGAGATTGGCTGCACTGGCGCTGACACTGGCACTGGCCGCCTGTAGTCGTCCCATTCCACCGCCCGAAACCAGCGGCGAGTTGCAGGTGGGAGTACGCAACAGCCCTGCGACCTACTATATCGCCCGCAACGGTGAGGCTGCCGGCTTCGAACACGATTTGATCCAGGCATACGGCCAGTCGCAGAACTGGACGCTAGTATGGACGGCGAAGCCCCGGCCCGAAGCCCTGTTCGACTTGCTTGAGAATCGCCAGATCCATCTGGCGGCAGCGACCTTGCCGCAAGCCGTGGTCAAGGATCGCCATCTGATTGCCGGCCCGGTTCTATTCGAGACGCCGGTCCATATCGTCTATCGCGCCAGCGAGCGGGCGCCTCGCGACATCGCTGCCCTGTCCGGCAAGAAGCTGGCATTGATCATCGGTTCAGGCCATACGCCCTTATTGATGCGCCTGAAGCGCAAGTATCCCAAGCTGTCCTGGTCCGCGCTGGATAATGTCTGGCCGGACGAGCTGCTGGCGCAACTGCAGGCCGGCAAATACGACGCGGTGGTCATCAACGGCATGGATTTCGATCCCGTGCGTACCTTCTATCCCGAACTGGCCGTGGCCTTCGACCTGCCGGACACCCAGAAAATCGTGTGGGCGCTTCCGAAACACAGCTCGCTCATCCTGCGTAATTCGCTGGCACGCTTCATCGAACAGGCACGCCGGGACGGCACCATCAAACGCATCTACGAGCGTTACTTCGGTCACGTCAAGCGGCTGGACAGCTCGGACATCCTCGGCATCATGCAGCGCCGCCAGCAACGCCTGCCGGATTTGCGCCGGTATTTCCAGGAAGCCCAGACGCTCACCGGCATCGACTGGCGTCTGCTCGCCGCGATCGGCTATCAGGAATCGCAGTGGGATCCGTTTGCCACTTCGCCGACCGGCGTGCGCGGTTTGATGATGCTGACCGCCGAAACGGCCGACCGCATGCGGATCAGCGATCGACTCAACGCGCGCCAGAGCATCCTCGGCGGCGCCCGCTACCTGGCCATGTTGAAGGACGCCCTGCCTGCCCGCATTCCCGAGCCCGACCGAACCTGGCTTGCACTGGCCGCCTACAACCAGGGCCAGGGCCATCTGGAAGATGCACGACGCATCGCGCAGGCGCGCGGCGGCAGCCCGGACAGCTGGGCGGACGTGAAAGCGGCCCTGCCCTACCTGAGCCGCAGCGACTTTGCCAAGGTCATGAAATACGGCTATGCGCGCGGTGCCGAGGCGCTGCTGTTCGCCGAGAACATCCGCAATTACTACGATATCCTGGTGCGGCTGGAGCCCGAATACAACCCGCTGATCAATCTGGGAAACAGCGAAGCCGGCCTGCCTACGCCCGGCTGACCTGCCACGCCAAGCGTCCCCTTCATGCGGCGGTCAGCCGCTCCAGCCCGCCCATCCACGGACGCAGCGCCTCCGGTACGGTCACGCTGCCATCGGCGTTCTGGTAGTTCTCCAGGATCGCCACCAGCGTGCGTCCCACCGCCAGCCCCGACCCGTTCAGCGTATGCAGCAGTTCCGGTTTGCCTTGGCCCGTCTTGAAGCGCGCCTGCATACGGCGCGCCTGGAAGGTCTCGAAATTCGAGCAGGAGGAAATCTCGCGGTAGGTGTTCTGCGCCGGCAGCCACACTTCCAGATCGTAGGTCTTGGCCGACGAGAAGCCCATGTCGCCGCTGCACAGTGCCATCTTGCGGTACGGCAGGCCGAGCTTCTGCAGGATCGCCTCGGCGTTGGCCGTCAGCGCTTCCAGCGCGGCATAGGAGTCTTCCGGCTTCACCATCTGCACCAGCTCCACCTTGTCGAACTGGTGCTGGCGGATCATGCCGCGGGTATCGCGGCCGTAGGAACCCGCCTCCGAGCGGAAGCACGGCGTGTGGGCGACAAACTTCAGCGGCAGGGCCTCGGCCGCTACGATCTCGTCGCGCAGCAGGTTGGTTACCGGCACTTCAGCGGTGGGGATGAGGTAGAGCTTGTCTGAATCCGTGCGGGGCACATGGAACAGGTCTTCCTCGAACTTCGGCAGTTGCCCGGTGCCGCGCATCGAATCAGCGTTCACCAGATACGGCACATAGACTTCCGTGTAGCCATGTTCCGACGTATGCACGTCGAGCATGAACTGGGCGAGTGCCCGGTGCAGCCGCGCCAGCGGTCCCTTCATCACGGTGAAGCGGCTGCCGGTGATTTTCACGGCCGCCTCGAAATCGAGCTGGCCGAGGCCTTCGCCGAGATCGACGTGATCGCGCGCCGGAAAATCGAACTGTCTTGGCGTGCCCCAGCGGCTCACCTCGACGTTGGCGGTTTCGTCCTTGCCGACCGCGACCGATTCGTGCGGCAGGTTCGGCACGCCCATGAGGAAATCGTTGAGCTCGGCCTGCAATTCGGACAGGCGCGCTTCCAGCTGCTTCTGCTCGTCGCCCAGGCCCGCCACCTCGGCCATGACCGCCGTGGTGTCCTCGCCCTTGCCCTTCATCATGCCGATCTGCTTGGACAGGGCGTTGCGGCGGCTTTGCGCCTCCTGGGTGCGGGTCTGGATCGATTTGCGTTCGGCTTCCAGCGTTTCGAAGCGCGCCGTGTCGAAAGCAAAGCCGCGCGCAGCCAGGCGCTCGGCGACGAGGACTGCGTCTTTGCGCAGCAACTGGATATCAAGCATGGAAGTATGGGAAAGCGCCAAAAGCGCCATTTTCGCCGATCGCAGCGGCTATCGGCTAGAGGTGCGTGAAATTAGGCCGCCTCGACCATTCCCACCGCCTCGTCCACATCGACCGCGACGATGCGTGACACGCCCTGTTCCTGCATGGTGACGCCGGCCAGGTGCTGCGCCATTTCCATGGTGACACGGTTGTGGGTGATGAAGAGGAACTGGGTGTGGTCGGACATCGCCTTGACCAGATTGCAGTAGCGTTCGGTGTTGGCGTCGTCGAGCGGCGCGTCGACCTCGTCCAGGAGACAGAACGGCGCCGGATTGAGCTTGAACATGGCAAACACCAGCGACAGCGCAGTGAGCGTTTTCTCGCCGCCGGAGAGCAGGTGGATCGAGGCGTTCTTCTTGCCGGGCGGCTGGGCGAACACCTGTACCCCGGCGTCGAGCAGTTCGTCGCCGGTGAGAATGAGCCGTGCCTGGCCGCCGCCGAACAGCTGCGGGAACAGTTCGCCCATGTGCTGGTTCACGGTGTCGAAGGTTTCCTTCAGCCGCGCGCGCGATTCCTGGTCGATGCGGCGGATCGCATCTTCCAGCGTGGTGACGGCTTCCAGCAGGTCGGCACATTGCGCGGCGAGGTATTCGGCACGCTCCTGTGCCTGGGTGAGCTCGTCCAGCGCGGCAAGGTTGACCGCGCCGAGCGCGGCGATCTCGTTCTGCAGGCGGTTGATATCGGCCTGCAGCTGCGAGGGCTTGGGGCTGTCGGCGAGGCCCGATTCGAGGCTGGCCTCATCCGCCGCTGCTTCGCGCAGTTGCAGTTCGAACTGCGACTGCATCAGCATGGCTTCCTGGTCCTTGAGCTTCAGTTGCTCGATGGCACGGCGCAGCGGGTCGAGGCCTTGCTCGCAGGCCAGACGGGCCTCGTCGTGGCCGCGCAGTTGGGCGGTGAGGCCTTCCAGCGCGTCGCGCGCGGCAGCCAATGCCGCTTCGGTTTCGGTGCGCGCCGCCAGGGCAGCCTGCAATTCGGCATCGAGCGCGTCGGCTGGCAGACGTGCCAGCTCCTCGCGCGCCTGGGTCAGGCGGGTGTCGTCATCGGCGATTTCCTGCTCGATGCGCGCCAGGGTCTCGGCGAGCTCCCGGATCTTGTTGGTGCAGGTGGTCAGCGCGAAGCCGGCTTCCTGATGCCGCCGCTCGGCCGCGCGCTGCAGTTCGCGCGCGTCGAACACCGCACGGTCGGCCTGGTCGCGTTGCTGACGCGCAGCATAGAGCGCTTCGCGAGCGGCCTCGTCCTGGGCGCGATAGTCCTTGAGGCGGGCTTCCAGGGTCTCCAGCGTGGCGCGCTCGCCGGTTTGCTGGCGGGTGACTTCCTCGAGTTCCTGGGTGATCTGGGCCGCCCGGCTCTGTACCCGTTCCACCGCCTGTTGCAGCCGCAGCAGTTCCATCTGCGCGGTGTGGTGGCGGTTTTGCGTCTGGCCGGTTTGCGCGCGCAAGGCCTGGATATCGCGCTGGCGCTCCATATAGCCCTGCTGCGCCTCGGCGTAGGCGGCTTCGAGTTGGGCGACTTCATCACGCAAGCGCACCGCATCCTTCGTCAGCCGTTCGAGTTCGCGCCCGCGCGCAAGAATGCCTTCCACCGCGGTATGCGGACCGTGGAACGTGACGCTGTGGCGGGTGAAGAGATGGCCTTGCGGGGTCACGAGCGTTTCCCCGGCTGCGAGGCTTGCTGCACGGGCGCGCGCAGTGTCCGCGTCGTCGGCCCAGTACACGCCGGTCAGCCAGTCGGCAAGCACCGCATGCGCGGCGGCATCGTCGCTGGCGATCTTGCTGGCGAGCAGATCCGGCGCGCTGGCCGTCGCCGCGCCTTGTCCGGCCCATACGGTGAGGCGTGCGGGCGGTGCGTCGGCAAACCACTCGGGGGTGACATCGGCTGACACTGACTGCAGGCGTTCACGCAACACCGCCTCGACGGCCGCTTCCCAGCCGGGAGCGACACGCAGTTTTTCCCACAGGCGCGGGGCGCTATCCAGGCCACGCTGGTGTAGCCAGGTGCCGAGTTTCTCGTCGGCCTTGAGGCTTTCCTGCAGTTTTTTCAACGCCGCGAGCTCGGCCTCCGTCTGATGTAGCGCCTTGCGTGCGGCTTCGAGATCGCGCATGTGCTGCGCGCGTGCCGCGTCGAGTTCGGGCAATGCCGTCTCGGCGTCCTTGAGCCCGGCCTGCGCCGTAGCCAATGTCTGCGCCAGTTCCTCGAGTTCGACTTGTTTTTGCGCCAGGCCGGCGGCATCGGGGCGCGGCAACTGCGCCTGTTCCTGGGCGAGCCGGCGCTGGCGCGCGTCCAGCTGTTCGAGCTGGCGTTTGGTATGGCCGAGGCTGTTTTCGTCGACCTGGCGCGACTGGTCCAGTTGCGACACCACGCGCTGCGCATCGCCCACGCCTTGCTGCGCAACGCGCAGCGCGGCTTCCTTCTCCGGCAAGGTACTGTCCGTGGCCTGGCGCGCGGCGGCCTCGGCCTCCATCAGCACAGCTTCGAGTCCGGGCTGCTGCGTATTGACCTCGTGCAGCGCATCCTGTGTGGCGGTCCGGCGTGCCTGCTGCGCCTCGACGCGCGCGCCCAGATCCTGCACCTGGCGATACAACCGTTCGCGGGTGGCATTCTGGTGCGCCATGGTCTGTTCGATACGCGCGACTTCCGACTGTGCCTGGTAATACGCCGCCTGGGCGGTGTTGAGCGTGTCCTGCCCGGCGAACTGGGTCTGGCGCGCAGTTTCCAGTGTGGACTCGATATGGCGCAGGCGCGCGGTCTCGGCTTCGAGTTTGTTCTGCGCTTCGGTCAGGTCCTTGTCGATGCGTGCGCGCTGCTGGGCGGCATCGTGCTTGCGCGCGAACCACAGGCGGTGCTGCGCGAACGTCAGGTCGGCCTGCAGCTGCTTGTAGTGCTGGGCGACTTCGGCCTGGGCAGTGAGCTTCTCGACCTGGGCCTTGAGTTCACGCTGGATGTCCTCGACACGATTGAGGTTGTCGCGCGCGTCCTTCAGCCGCGACTCGGTTTCCTTGCGGCGTTCCCGGTACTTGGACACGCCCGCGGCTTCTTCCAGGTAGCCGCGCAACTCCTCGGGCTTCGCCTCGATCAGGCGCGTGATCATGCCCTGCTCGATGATGGCGTAGGCGCGCGCGCCGACGCCGGTGCCGAGGAACAGGTCGGCGACGTCGCGCCGCCGCACCCGCATGTTGTTGATGTAATAGGTGGAGTCGCCGCTGCGGTCGAGCACGCGCTTGACCGAGATCTCGGCGTATTGCGACCACTGGCCGGCGGCGCGGCCGAGTTCGTTGTTGAACGCCAGTTCGACCGACGCGCGCGACGCCGGCTTGCGGGTGCCGGAGCCGTTGAAGATCACGTCCTGCATCGATTCGCCGCGCAGGTGCTTGGCCGACGATTCGCCGAGCACCCAGCGCACCGCGTCGATGACGTTCGACTTGCCGCAGCCGTTCGGCCCCACCACCCCGGTCAGCTGGGCGGGGACGGGAATCACGGTAGGGTCGACGAAACTCTTGAAACCGGCAAGTTTGATGTGGGTTAAACGCAAGACAGCGGACCTAAGCTTTTATAATGGGTGTCGTCTCATGCGCCGACTGGTTTGCGGCGTTCTGTTTTGTCACATTCTACACCGAGCCTTCCCATGCCCTCCACGCCCGCCAAAACCCTGGAAACCTTTCCCAATCCGAAACCGGGACGCGACTTTCACATTCATATGGAAGTCCCTGAATTCACGTGCCTTTGCCCCAAGACCGGGCAGCCCGATTTCGCCACGCTGATCCTCGACTACATCCCCGACAAGACCTGCGTCGAATTGAAGAGCCTCAAGCTCTACATGTGGAGCTTTCGTGAGGAAGGCCATTTTCACGAAGACGTGACCAACCGCATCCTCGACGATCTGGTGAAGGCGACGAAACCCCGCTTCATGAGGCTGACCGCCAAGTTCTACGTGCGCGGCGGCATCTTCACCAACGTGGTGGCCGAGCACCGCAAGAAAGGCTGGCAACCGGCCCCGCGCGTGGACCTGATGCAGTTCGAGCATCAGTCGAACACACGCGGATAGTCCATTGTATTTCCTTGGAATTGACTTTGGCACTTCGGGCGCACGCAGCTGCGTGATCGATGCCGAAGGCACGATCGTCGTCGAGGACAAACGCGATTTCGGTGCCCTGGACGACTACGAGCGCGCCGGTATCTGGCGCGAGGCGCTGTGGGATCTGGTCGCCGCCTTGCCGCCGCCGATCCGCACCCAGTTGTCGGATATCGCGCTCGACGGCACCTCCGGTACCGTACTCGCCTGCGACGAGGAACTCAGCCCGCGCCATCCACCGCTTCTGTACAACGATGATCGCGCCGTCGAGGAAGCCGCGCTGATCGCGAAAACCGCCACCCCCGGCCACCCGGCCGCAGCGGTGACCTCGGGGCTGGCCAAGGTGCTGTGGCTGAAAAAACGGCTCGGACTCACCGGCGCGCGGCTCTATCTCAACCAGGCCGACTGGCTCGCGGGCCTGCTGACCGGCCGGGTCGGCATGACCGACTATCACAACGCCCTCAAGATGGGCCTCGATCTCGACGAGCTGAAGTGGCCTGCCTGGGTCGAATACCTGGCTGACGTCGACTATTTGCCGGTGCCGGTCGCGCCCGGTTCGCGGCTCGCCACCGTATCGCGCCCGCGTGCGCGCTACCTCGGGATCAACCCCGGCTGCATGGTTCACGCCGGCACCACCGATTCCATCGCCGCCTTCCTGGCGGCGGGGGTGAGCCGTAGCGGCGACGCCGTCACGTCGCTCGGCAGCACCCTGGTGCTGAAACTGCTGTCCGACCACCGGGTGGAGTCCACCGGGCATGGCGTGTATTCCCACTGGTTCGGCAGCCGCTGGCTGACGGGGGGCGCGTCCAATTCCGGGGGCGCGGTACTGCGGCAGTTCTTCGACGACCGCCAGTTGACCGCGCTCAGCGAGAAAATCAACCCGGCCATCGCCAGTCCACTCGACTACGTTCCCTTGCCCAAACCCGGAGAACGCTTTCCGCTCAACGACCCCACGCTGGCACCGCGTTTGTCCCCGCGTCCCGCCGACGACGCCGAATTCCTGCATGGCCTACTGGAAAGTCTCGCCCGCATCGAGGCGCGCGGTTACGGATTGCTGGGTGAACTCGGCGCCTCGTCCGTGCGGCAGGTCGAGACTGCCGGCGGTGGCGCGCGCAATGCCGTCTGGACACGCATCCGCCAGCGCCTGCTCGGCGTGCCGGTGGCGCGCGCGCGACACACCGACGCTGCCTACGGTGCGGCGCTATTGGCGCGGGAAGGGATACGGCTGTTCGACCCGGTCTACCCGTAAAGGGCAGGCCGTCGTTGTAAAGATCCGCTCAGCTGGCTTCGACAAACTCGAGGGTGTTCATGTCCGGATGCAAGCAGCGACTCGGCGGGCGCGGCGCGCCGGGGGCGGGAGCGCGAAGCCTGATCCGCTCAGCTGACTTCGACGAATTCGAGTGTGTTCATGTCCGGATCACGGCAGAACAGCGCCGCCCGTCCCGACTTGCTGGCTGTGTACGCCACACCTGCCGCATCGAGCCGGCGCTTCAATGCAGCCATGTCGCCCACCGCCAGCGCGATATGGCGGTCGCGGCCGCCATGCTCGGGACGTAACGAACCGGCATCGGGGTTGGACAGTTGCATCAAGTGTAGTTGCTGGCCGCCGCCCAGGTCGTACCATTCGCCGGGATAAGGCAGATCGGGCCGGTTCGGATGCGGCGCCAGACCCAGTACCGATTCGTAGAAGGATTTTGCGCGTACGAGATCCGACACCAGCAGTCCTGCATGCAGCAAGGCCGTGACGCGCGCGGAAGGCAACCCGTCAGACATGGCTTTTCTCCTTCGATTGGTCGTTTTCCATGTGGCCGGAAAACAGGCTGGCGGTGACGATCATGATGGCGCCCACCCATTCCTGCACACCCATGCGCTCGTCGGAAAGGAAATAGGCCGCCACCGCGGCGACCACCAGTTCGAACAAAAAGATGACGATGGCCTGGTTGGCCGGCACGCGCGCCAGGCCATACTGCACGGCATAGGTCATGCTGCCGATGGCAATTCCCACCCCCAGCAGCAACAACCAGGTGGTGGGCGCGGCATCCGCCATGAAGCCGAGCTCGGCAGGCCTGAATGCCAGGCCGATCGTAGTCAGCACCGCCACCCCCGCCCATACCGACACGGCCTTGGCGCCCTCCGCCACCCCCTCCAGATGGCGGCTAATGACGTTGCTCGCCGCGAACATCACCCCTGCCGACAGGCCCAGCCATTCGGCGCGATTGGCCGGCAGCGGCCATTCGCCGGGTTGCCACAGCATCACCAGCGCCCCCCCCGCGGCCAGCGCCATCACGGCCCAGCCGGCGCGATTGAGCTTCTCATGCAGCAGAAAACGGGCGAACAGCACGGTCCACAGAGGCGACAGATAGAACAGCAGCAGGACCCGGACCACTTCGCCTTCGAGCACCGCCAGCACATAGGCGAGATTGGTCCAGCCAGCCGTCATGCCGATCGCGGCGAGCCACAGCCAACGACCGCGCGCCTCGCGCAGCACACGGCCATGCAGCCAGCCGATCAGCAGCAGAGGGGTCGCATAGGTGAACAGGCTCGACGCAATGCCGCCCACGCCCGCCTCGCTCAACAGGCGATAGGGATACCATACCAGCCCCCACAGGGAGGCGGCGTAGACCAGACTGCTGATGGCAAGCGTGCGCTGCAAGGGAATCGACGGCATGGGGCTTTATAATGTGTGGCTTGGTTAAATTCCGTACAGCAATGAATCCGCGTCTCGATCAACTCCATCCCTACCCGTTCCAGAAACTGCGCGAGCTGTTCGCCGGCGTCACGCCGAATCCCGAACTGTCGCCGATCAACCTGTCGATCGGCGAGCCCAAGCATCCGACGCCGCAGTTCATCAAGGACGCGCTGGTCGCCGGACTCGGCGGGCTGGCGAATTATCCCATCACTCAGGGCTCGGATGCGCTGCGCGTTGCCATCTCTACGTGGGCCGAACGGCGCTATGGCGTGAAACTCGACCCGGCGACCGAGGTGCTGCCGGTGAACGGCTCGCGCGAGGCGTTGTTCGCCTTCGCCCAGGCCGCCGTCGATTCGAGCCGCCACGGCCGCCGCACGGTCATCTCGCCCAACCCCTTCTACCAGATCTACGAAGGCGCCGCCCTGTTGGCCGGCGCCCGTCCCTTCTTCCTCAACACCTTGCCGGAGAATGGCTTCCGCATGGACTGGTCGCGCGTGCCGGACGATCTGTGGGAAAGCATCAGCCTGGTCTACGTCTGCTCGCCCGGCAACCCCACCGGCAAGGTCATGTCGCTGGACGACTGGAAGGAACTGTTCGACCTGTCCGACCGGCACGGATTCGTGATCGCGGCCGACGAGTGCTATTCGGAAATCTACTTCGAGGAAGGCAAGCCGCCGCTCGGCGCGCTCACCGCCGCGCAGCAGCTCGGCCGCGGCTTCAAAAATCTCGTTGTGTTCAACTCGCTCTCGAAGCGCTCCAACGTGCCCGGCCTGCGTTCCGGCATGGTGGCGGGGGACGCCGAGGTGATGAAGAAATTCCTGCTCTACCGCACCTATCATGGCAGCGCGATGAGCCCGGCAGTGCAGGCCGCCAGCGTCGCGGCATGGAACGACGAGGCGCACGTGATCGAGAACCGCCGCCAGTACGCCGAGAAATTCGCCGCCGTCATGCCTCTGCTGAAAGACGTGCTGCAATTCGAGGCACCCGACGCTGCCTTTTATCTGTGGGCGCGCGTGCCGGGCGGCGACGATGCCGGCTTTGCACGCGGCCTGTATGAAAAACAGCACGTCACCGTGCTGCCCGGCAGCTACCTGGCGCGTGACGCCGCCAATGTCAATCCGGGCAAGGGTTTCGTCCGTATTGCCCTGGTCGACAGCCTGGACGCCTGCGTCGAAGCGGCGAAACGCATGGCTGCTTTCGTCGGCGAGGCGGCGTGAAGACGCTGGCCATGACCGAGTAATCTTCTCTCATTTCACTTTTAACCACAGGAATCCATCATGCAAGACTTGCAGAAAACCATCGAAGACGCTTTCGAACGCCGTGCCGAGATCACCCCGCGCAACGCCGAGCCCCAGGTCAAGGATGCGGTCATGGCCGTGATCGACCTGCTCGACATGGGCGAGCTGCGCGTCGCCGAGCGCAGCGAAGGCCAGAACTGGATCACCCACCAGTGGGTCAAAAAGGCCGTGCTGCTGTCGTTCCGCCTCGAAGACAACGCCTTCATCAAGGGCGGCTACACCAACTACTACGACAAGGTGCCGTCAAAGTTCGCCGACTTCAACTCGAAAGACTTCCGCGAGGGCGGCTTCCGCGTGGTGCCGCCGGCGGCCGCGCGCAAGGGTTCCTACATCGGCAAGAACGTCGTGCTGATGCCCTCCTACGTCAACATCGGCGCCTATGTCGGCGACGGCACCATGGTCGATACCTGGGCCACCGTCGGCTCTTGCGCGCAGATCGGCAAGAACGTCCACCTCTCCGGCGGCGTCGGCATCGGCGGCGTACTCGAACCGGTACAGGCCAACCCCACCATCATCGGCGACAACTGCTTTGTCGGCGCGCGTTCCGAAGTGGTCGAAGGCGTCATCGTCGAAGACAACTGCGTGATCTCGATGGGCGTCTACATCGGCCAGTCGACCAAGATCTACGACCGCGAAACGGGCGAAGTCATGTACGGCCGCGTGCCCGCCGGCTCGGTCGTGGTATCCGGCAACCTGCCGTCCAAGGATGGCAGCTATAGTCTGTATTGCGCGGTGATCGTGAAGAAGGTCGACGAGAAGACCCTGTCCAAGGTCGGCATCAACGAACTGCTGCGCGGGATCTGACCGACCGGATGCGGGTACAAGGAGACGCCATGAAAGCATTTCTCGCCGTCACCGTATTGTTCGCCGTCGGCCTGACGGGCTGCCAGACCAACCCCGTGTCAGGTCGCTCGCAGCTGGTGCTGGTTTCGGAAGAACAGGCCCAGGCCTCGTCCGCGCAGGCCTATGCGCAGACCGTCAACGAGGCGCAGAAGAAAGGCAAGCTCAGCACCGACGCGGCGCTGAACGCACGGGTCAAACGTATCACCGACCGGCTGATCACGCAGGCGGGCGCCATGTACCCGCCCAGCCGCAGCTGGAAATGGTCGGTCGCGGTGATCGACGAGCCCACGCTCAACGCCTGGTGCATGCCGGGCGGCAAGATGGCGATCTACACCGGCATCATCACCAAGCTCAAGCTGACTGACGACGAAATCGCCCAGGTCATGGGCCACGAAATCTCCCACGCGCTGCTGGGACACGGCCGCGAGCGCATGTCGCGCGCCATGGCCACGCAGGGCGGTCTGCAAATCGGCTCCATCCTCGCCGGGGTCGACCTCACCGTGCTGGCGCCGGTGGCCGACATTGCGCTGACCCTGCCCAACAGCCGCGAGAGCGAGAGCGAGGCTGATCGCTACGGCATCGAACTCGCCGCCCGCGCAGGCTACGATCCGCACGCCGCGATCAGCCTGTGGGAAAAAATGAGCCAGGCCAGCGGCAACGGCCCGCCCCAATTCCTGAGCACCCACCCGGCGCCCAGCAACCGCATCCAGGCATTGAATGCGCTGGTGCCGAAAATGATGCCAATCTACGAGAAAGCCCGTAACTGATGGATACGCCAACCGACGACAAACTTGCCAGCCTCAAAACCCTGAGCACCGTCATTTATGCGCTGTACGCGCTGTCGCTATTTTCCGGCGTCACTGCCATCGTCGCCATCGTGCTGAACTACATCAAGCTCGACGACGCCAAGGGCACCTGGCTGGAAAGCCATTTCCGCTGGCAGATCCGCACCTTCTGGTGGGGCCTGGTGTGGTTCGTCCTCGGCGGGCTCACCTGGATCATCCTGATCGGCTGGGTTGTCCTTGGCGTCGCCTGCATCTGGTTCATCTACCGCATCGCCAAGGGCTGGCTCAACCTCAACGACGGCAAACCGATGCCGTTGTAGGCATGGCATTCTGGGCCTATCTGCTGCGCTGTGCGGATGGCTCGTACTACGTGGGCCATACCGACGATCTCGACAAACGCATTGGCGAACATGTGGCCGGTGTCTGCGGCGGATATACCGCGACCCGGTTGCCGGTTGAGCTTGTTTGGAGCCAGGCGTGCGCCACACGTATCGAAGCCTTGAGTTTCGAGCGTCAGATTAAGGGCTGGAGCCGCGCGAAGAAAGAGGCGTTGATACGCGGGGATTGGGAGGAAGTTTCGAGGCTGGCGAAGGGCAAGCCAAGAAAGCAGGCGTGAGGAACGCAAAGATGTGGTTCGACAGGCTCACCACGAACGGAACAACAGCCACCACCCAACCCTAAGCGCACCAACGAACTCAGCCGGTCTCCCACTTAGTCCGTTCGCCCTGAGCTTGTCGAAGGGCTGCACTGCACGGGCCTTTGGCTTGACACGGATGTGGTTCGACAAGCTCACCACGAACGGCGCAACGGTTCTCACCGGCCACCCACACTACGAAATCCTGACCTCCATCCCCACCTTCACCAGATCGAACAGTACCGCCACGTCCGCATTCCTCATGCGGATGCAGCCATGCGACGCCGGCGTGCCGATCCGGTGTTCCTCGTGGGTGCCGTGGATGTAGATGTAGCGGTTATGGGTGTCCACCGTGCCGCCCTTGTTCCTGCCAGGCTCCAGGCCGTCCAGCCACAGGATGCGCGTCAGGATCCAGTCGCGCCCCGGGTTTTCGGCGTCGAGCTCCGGTGTCCAGATTTCGCCGGTCGGCTCACGCGACTTGAAGGCGGCGCACAGCGGCGCGCCCGCGCCGATCTTTTCCGCGATGCGATGGCGGCCGCGCGGCGTGCAATAGCTGCCGTTCTGCTCCCCTGCCCCGTTCGCCGCAGTGGAAACCGGGTACTGCCGAATGAGCAGATCGCCGTCCGGAAAAGGCTCCCAGAGATACAGCTGCTGCAGGCGCATGTCCACCTCGATGAACAGCTCGCTCATTGCGCCGTCTCCTTCTTCTGTTGCCGGCGCGACTCGAAGAACCTCGAAATCATCGCCGCGCACTCGTCCGCCAGCACCCCGCCGGCGATGTCGCAATGATAGTTCAGGCGCGGCTCGGCAAATACGTCGATGATGCTGCCATGTGCGCCAGTCTTGTACTCGCGCGCCCCATACACCACCCGCGCCACCCTTGAATGCAGGATCGCCCCTGCGCACATCACGCACGGCTCCATCGTCACATAGAGCGTGCAGCCCACCAGCCGGTAGTTGCCCAGCCGCCCCGCCGCATCGCGCAGCGCCATCACCTCGGCATGCGCCGTGGGGTCATGGCTGGAGATCGGCCGGTTGAATCCGCGCCCGACGATCTCGCCGCCGCACACCACCAGCGCCCCCACCGGCACCTCGCCGGCATCCCACCCCTGGCGCGCCAGTTCGAGCGCAGCGCGCATGAAGCGGACATCTTCAGCATCATGCTGAGGAGAAACCGGGGGGGAGGGGGGGAGAATCGTCATTCACAGTCCTGAATGCGTGAAAATCACTGACCATGAGCAGTGTAACCAATCAGGCCTGATGCTAACCAGTAGCAAGGGGGCGTGTTACGCTTCGCGGCACATAACAAAAATTGCGGGGGACGTTTTTCCGTCACCACACACCCAAACAAAGGGAGGGGGAAAGCGTGATCCAAACTACTCCACCGGATGCATGGCCATCTGCACCTGACGTCTCGTCCGACCACACGCCGTGCGCTTCACTCTCGGCTTTCGCCCCTTCGGGGTGGTGCTCTATTCGAACACGTTAGGAGATACAACTATGTATTTAACTGCCTCAAGATCTTTAAAAATCGCCTATGCCATAGTGGTTTTAGCTGCAGTTGTCCCAATAGGGCTTGCCAGCTCGGGATGGGTCGCTCTCGCTACAGGCCGTGGCGGAGCTGCAATCCCATACATTGGACCAATTTTGTTTCTTGTACTGGGTATCTACCGAGTAGCAACAGTGTATCGAAACCCACAGGCCTTGCACTCTTACCCCGTAAAAGGTTTCGTTAATGTATTGCGGAAAATCGGAGTGTTCGCGCTCTATTTTGGCGCATTGGTTGGGGTGTTGAATCTTGTTTCAAGGCCACTCATGGCCGCGCTCATTACCCATAGAAGCGAGAATGGAATTGAGCTTTTCGTCGTTGGAATTTACTTGGCGATGCTCGGCGGAATCGGTTTTCTTGGCCTTATCACCTTCGAGTTGAGTCGTTTGCTGGGCTTCGAAGAGCATTCTCGTGCCCAAACAATCTCCTAACACGGCGCTCAACCTCGCTCCCTCCGGTCGCTGGACGGCGCTAGAGCGCCTCCGGTTAGCTCTACATTAGAAATTGCAGCCATGCCTGAATTCATACCTCAGCAGCTCCCGGAAAGAGAAGGCCACTTTCCGAATACAGGTAACACCATTGTTGAGATACACCGGCTGCTAGCAATATTTCTATCTAGCCGAAAGTTCGCAGAGCTTTGTGTGAATTACCCTGGTAAGGGATTTGACCCAATCTACAAAATCCAAGAAGTAGAAGCAGATGAAATCACCAGAATTTTGCTGTCCTTGGCAGTTACAGCGCGCGTGGTCGATGATCGGGAAGGGAAAGTGTTTGAACTTGTTGGTTCTGATTGCGGAGTGTTACAGAAAGATATGGCAAGGGCTGATTGTGCCCCTTTAGAAATTCGAGAAGCATGCAACAAAATAATTCACGCGCAGAAAGTCAGGTTTGACGTTGAGGAAATTGGTGTTCAGAAATATATGAACCCGATCATTTATCTTTACGGCACCCTGCAAAACAAGGAATGGCGGGCAACATTGGATGTCATCAAATTCTGCAAGGAATATGTCACTCTTGTTTGCCATTTCTAACACTTCGGTCAAGCGGGACGCTCCGCCGGCAAGCCGGCCCCTCGCCCCTTCCCTCCGACGTTATGAGCTTCTATGACTATCCGGCCAATTACAAAATCAGATATTGAAGAACTCGCCGCTTTGTATGCATCAGTCTTCAACTCGCCACCATGGAATGAGCCTTGGACTCAAAAAACTGCCCAGGAAAGACTCGAATGGATTTATGAATCCAAAGGTTTTTTAGGTTTTCTGGTAAACGAACAAGAATCTATTCAAGGCATGGTGCTTGGAAATATTGAGCCTTTCTTGGGAGAAAGGGCGTTTTATTTAAGGGAGATGTTGATAAGGCCCGATAAACAAAGGAAAGGTCTTGGAGCAAAATTGCTGAAGCAATTGCATGTTCACTTAAGAGAGATGTTCGTCTCAAGGTCCTATCTAATAACAAAAAATGAATCGCCCGCAGCCAAATTTTACCTATCTAACGGTTACACCCTTGAGCGTGCTGATGGTTTTTATGAAATTCCCCTCAACTCATAACAGAATGCTCCAGCCGACCACCAAAAAGCTATGCCTTTTGCTGTCGGCTGAGCTTGTACGTTAGATGCCCCCATGACAGACCTCGTGACCACTCTTGATCACTGGCAAACTCTAATAGGTTCAGTCCTTGGAGGAATTTTCGCCTTGGCTACGGCGCTAGTAGTTGCCTCGTCTGCCGTTCGCGCGGCCAGACGAACCGCCGCCGCTTTAGTCATCGTGGATTTGCTTTCGATTATGCGAATTGCCGAATCCTTGGAGGCCCTAGCAAAAGAAGACAGCATCGAGGACGAGAATTACCCATTGTGGGTTTCCGAGAAACTAATCTGGAGAAGGCCTCAACTCTCTTCATCGTACGACGCGCATGTTGCAAACCTTGTCGGGCTTCATGAAGGTCTATCCGCCCATCTCAGCCTTCTGAAAATGGTTTACTCCGGTCTGAACGACCATCTTGCGCGTATCGAGAGTGACGCTGAAGACAGAAGAACAACAGGCCTACCGCGCATTCCACGTCCTCCGCAAGCTACAGAAGCAGATGCAAAAGTTGTTGCGGGTGGGTTAAAGCTCGCAGGTGCACATGCTTCTTGTGCAGCTCATCTATTAGAGCAACTCGTTATTGGTCGCACCCCCGCCTTCCTAATACGAATCCGCATGCGAGTTTTCCCTTCGCCCATTGAGGTCAAGTCAAAGGAGTTACTTCGTGACGGCAGCATCTAACATTGGGTCAAGCGGGACTGGCTTAAACGTTAGTCTCGTTGTCACCTCATTTGCCGCCGTATCGGCGTCAGCCCGTGATGGAGAACCCCCGTTCCATGAGCGAATACATTCATTCGAAACGACTTGATCTCATCCCCATGACGCCGGGGTTCCTGCGCGCCTCACTCGGACAGGACGTCCGCGTAGCTGAAGAGCGTATGCGTATTTCCTTGCCTGCAGGATGGCCGGGAGAAGAAGCAGGGCTGTTGTCGATGCGACTCAAGCAATTGGAAGACGATCCGACGTTGCAGCCGTGGCTGGTTCGTGCCATGGTGGTTCGCGAGACGGGCATCATGGTCGGGCATATTGGCTTCCACACGGCTCCATGCCCGGATTACCTCCAGCCATTCTGTCCTGAGGGTGTCGAGTTCGGGTTCACGGTATTGCCAGCTTTCCGGCGCCAGGGCTATGCCCGCGAATCAGCCATTGCCTTGATGACTTGGGCGCGCCTGGCCCATGACGTGAGAAAATTCGTGATGACAATTCGCCCGGACAACATTCCATCTCAACGTCTCGCCGCCCAGCTGGGATTTGTACGTATCGGATCTCACGTTGACGAGGTTGACGGCCTCGAAGACATCCTTGAATGCGATTTTGCTGGCGGCGATGCCGAACCGGACCCTGCCGAGCGGCAGCCCTGTAATGTTAGTTGAACTTCCGGTGGCCGCCATCGGTGAACCGATCGTCAGGCAGCATACAAACTCAATCAAACCCAATGAACACAAAGAATCTTCTCGTCCTGCCAGATAATTTGCCAGTCCCTGAGGATGATGGCGCATGCGTCCATTTGGAAGGGACGAATATGCCTGCCATCGCTCTAGCAAGCACTTCAGGATCAAAGGTAAAGCTTGGGTTCGAAGATGGAATCCTGGTTGTTTACTTCTACCCCATGACAGGAAGGCCAGACGCGCCGCCCATGGTTGGCTGGAACGAGATTCCTGGCGCACGGGGATGCACACCTCAATCCTGTTCTTTTCGTGACCATCACTCTGATTTGCTGGATTTGGGGGCCAAGGTATACGGCGTGAGTTCGCAATCTCCGGAAGACCAGAAAGAAGCGGTTCAACGCCTCCATTTGCCCTTTGAGTTATTGAGCGACAGCAAGTTTGAATTGGCAAGCGCATTGAGGCTTCCCACGTTTGAATATAACGCCTTGCGTCTCATCAAGAGGCTCACGCTCATTATCGAAAATGGCGCGATACGCAAAGTTTTCTATCCGGTTTTTCCACCAAACGAAAACGCGGCCAATGTCGTCGCTTGGCTACAGCAAAACACAGCCTAGCATTGGTCAATCGGGATGCCGAGACAGTCGAGCCTCGCCGACTGTTCCGTTGCCCGTTATCTTTGACGTTACGAATGGAGAACGAATATGGTCCCCAAGAACACGATCTGTCTTTGGTATGATGGCACCGCCCTGGATGCCGCGAAGTTCTACGCCGAGACGTTCCCGGACAGCGCGGTGGGGACGGTCTGTCGTGCACCCGGCGACTACCCCTCGGGCGAGCTGGGCGATATCTTGACGGTGGAGTTCACCGTGATCGGCATCCCTTGTCTCGGCCTGAATGGCGGCCCGGCGTTCAAACATAACGAGGCTTTTTCGTTCCAGGTTGCAACTGACGATCAGGCCGAAACCGACCGCTTGTGGCATGCGATCGTGGACAACGGCGGTCAGGAGAGCGCCTGCGGCTGGTGCAAGGACAAATGGGGCCTGTCGTGGCAGATCACGCCGCGCGCGCTCACCGCCGCAATCGCCGATCCCGATCGCGCCGCAGCCAGGCGCGCGTTCGAGGCGATGATGCAGATGAGAAAAATCGACATTGCGGCGATCGAAGCGGCCCGGCGCGGCTGACGCTCATGCGCGACCGTTTCGATGGCTGCGAACTGCTGTGGTCGAAAACCAACCCAATGTCAGCGCCCAAGACTCCTACGCAAACAGAAACGAGCCGGGCGACGCCATTGAAGCAAGACCACGGCATGCGCTAAATTGACGGTGTTTGCATCACGGCTCATCTGGAGAAGCTGATGTCCGATCTCACTCCCCTCCTCGATTTCTTGGTTCTTTCGCGTGGGAAATGGGATTCCGACAAATCCCCGGAAGAGATCCAGCGTGCCATCGACGCCTTCTACGTCTGGCACGATCGCCTTGTGCAAGAAGGCAGGCTCAAGCCAGGCCAGAGGCTTGCCACGCAAGCCAGGCTGGTTTCGCGATCGGGGGTGAGGGATGGCCCCTATGCAGAGGCAAAGGAGGTCATTGGGGGCTACTGGTTTTTCTGCGCTGCCAACCTGCAGGAGGCCGTCGCCCTGGCATCCCAGAATCCTTGCCTGGCCTGCGGACTGACATTCGAGATTCGACCTGTCGAAAGCGAGCGGGCAAGCGCCTTCAAGCTGACGAACGAGACTCCGGGCCCTGTAACCAAATAGCGTAAGGGCATGACCTTAGACGGATGAAATCATATTCAGGGTAATAGAATGAGAACGCAGTATTACGCAGCGACAAGTCTCGACGGCTTCATTGCCACAGAGAATGACTCACTTGACTGGCTGTTCCCGCTTGGCGACCTGAATGACTCCAGCTATCCAGCGTTCATTGCCGATGTCGGTGCGTTGGCAATGGGGTCAGCAACTTACGAATGGATGGTGCGCAACGCTGAAAAGCTTGCCTCCGAGACCGGCTCGGCATGGCCGTACACGCAGCCAGCCTGGATATTCTCCAGCCGCAGGCTTCCAATCATCGAAGGAGCAAACATCAGATTCGTCAATGGAGAAGTACGCGACGTCCACACTGAAATGCAAGCGGCTGCAGGCACCAAAAACATCTGGATAGTTGGAGGCGGGGATCTCGCGGGCCAGTTCTACGATGCTGGCTTACTGGACGAACTGATCATCCAGGTTGGTTCGGTCACCCTCGGCAAGGGCAAGCCACTTTTCCCTCGCAGACTGCTCAGCCCGGTTCTTCGCCTGATGTCAGTTCATCAGATGGGGGCTGGCATGGCTGAGTTGCGCTATGAGATACACCAAGGCGGTCCGGGTGGAGCCGTTTAACGATTCATTCAAGCGTGACCGACTAAAACACGTCCCTTCAGCCACCCCCACCCTGACATGGACAATTCCATTTTCAGCCGTATCCGCAACTACCGCGCTGTCGATGCTCGGCTGAGCACCTCCGGACAACCCTCTGTAGACCAGTTGCGCGAGATCGCGGAGGCTGGGTTTACTCTTGTCGTCAATCTGGCGCTGCATGACGATCCGCGTTACTCCCTGCCTGACGAGGCGGGTGTTGTTCGATCGCTTGGCATGCGCTATGTGCATATTCCTGTCCAGTTCTCGGCACCCACCCACGTCGATCTCCTCGCATTCTTCGAGGTCATGGCCAGGAACGAAGGTGAGACGATCTGGGTCCACTGCGCGGCCAACATGCGGGTCTCCGCTTTCCTGGGGCTGTATCGCGTCATCAGGCAAGGCTGGACGCACGAGCGGGCATTCGCCCTCATGAACGATATTTGGCAACCCGACGAAACGTGGTCTTCGTTCATCTCTGCCGCCTTGGAGAGATCACATGGCTGATGTCGCGATACGGCAACGGGACAACGCTTCCGTACGCCAGACCCTGTCCAGCACGCCAAAGACAAGAATTCTCGTTGCCGGCGCGAGCGGGGCGATCGGCCGCCGCCTCTGCCGCATGCTGGTTGGCGATGGCTGGTCTGTGGCCGGGACGACCCGCTCGACGGACAAGGCTTCGATGCTGCTCGACCTAGGTGTCGAGCCGGTGATCGTGGACGTGTTCGATGCGCCGTCGCTGCTTGGCGTTGTCCGGAAGGCGCAGCCGGATATCGTCATCCACCAGCTGACCGATCTTCCGCCTGCGCTGGCCCCCGAGAAGATGGCCGAGGCACGAATCCGCAATGCACGCATCCGCGAGATCGGCACGCGCAACCTGGTCGCCGCGGCGATTGCGGCGGGCGTGAAACGCATGGTGGCCCAGAGCATTGCTTTTGCCTATGCGCCCGGTCCGAAGCCATACCGCGAAGATGCGCCGCTGAATCTGGATGATCCCGATATCGGCTTGTCCGCACGCGCCGTGGCCAGTCTGGAACGGCAGGTGTTGACTGCGCCATTCGAAGGCATCGTGCTGCGCTACGGAAAACTCTATGGGCCCGGGACGGGGTTCGACCGGCCACCCGGCGATGGACCATTGCACGTCGATGCCGCCGCCGATGCGGCGCGGCGGGCGGCGACGCGTGGAGAGTCCGGGGTATACAACATCGCTGAAGCCGATGGCGCGGTGTCCAGCGACAAGGCGGTCGATACGTTCGACTGGAATCCCGGCTTCCGCCTGGGCGAAGCCGAGCGCTGACGGGAACGGACGGCCCGCCCCGGACGGCCCCTTGCGCGAGGCGCTCTATAATCGTCCTCATCCCCACTCTTTCGACACATCATGAACCTTGAGAAGGTCGTATTCGGTTTTTTCATCATCCTGGCGATGACGCTGAACTTCGGCTTCGTGTTCGGCGATATCGACAATCCGGCGCATCACCATGTGTATGAGCTGTTTTTCGCCATCATCGTCAATCTCGTCGCGACCGTATTGAAGTTCGGCGAACGCACCCAGATCGGGGCCATCCACCTCGCCAGCAGCCTGGTGGCGGACCTGGGCTTGCTGGCGGCCGCCTGGATCTGGGCGTCGGCCGTGTATTTCGACGGCACGGGGCTTACGCCGGATGCCACGGCCAGCATCGTGTCGATGTCCGCCGGCGCCCTGGCCGCCAATGTCCTGTCGGTGACCATGCTGCTGGTGGAAACCGTGATGTTCCGGCGCTGAGATGCACAACACGCTGTTCCTGATCCTGCGGCGCATGCGCGCGCCGCTGATCTTCCTGATCCTCAGCTACGCGATTTCGCTGCTGGGCATGACCCTGATTCCCGGCGTCGACGCCGCCGGCCGGCCTGCGCCGCCGATGGATTTTTTCCATGCCTTCTATGTGGTCAGCTATACCGCCACCACCATCGGCTTCGGCGAAGTACCGGGGACCTTCAGCGATGCCCAGCGGGCCTGGACGATCGTCGTCATCTATCTGACGGTCATCGCCTGGCTCTACAGCATCGGCTTCATCCTGAACCTGCTGCAGGATCCGGCCCTGCTGCGCGCGGCCAGGGGCAACCGGTTCGCCGCCAGGATCAAGCGCCTGCGCCAGCCGTTCTATCTGATCGCCGGTTGCGGCGAGACGGGTTCGCTGCTCATGCATGCGCTGGACAGCCGCAACCAGCAGGCCGTGGTGCTGGATATCGATCCGGACCGGATCGGCGCCTTGGAACTGGGACAGTACCACCTGGACATTCCGGCCCTGTGCGCCGACGCCAGCCTGCCGGAGAACCTGCTCGTCGCCGGACTCAACCATCCGCATTGCGCCGGCGTGATCGCGCTCACCAACGACGACCGCGCCAATCTGAGCGTGGCGGTGACGGTCAAGCTGCTGCGGCCGCAGCTGCCCGTCCTGTGCCGGACCGACTCGCTCGAAACCGCGGCCAACATGGCCTCGTTCGGTACGGACGAAATGGTCCTAGCCTTCGAGACGTTCGGAGAGCACATCGCCATGGCGGTCGATTCGCCGGGCCATCACCTGCTGTATGAATGGCTTACCGGGGTCCCCGGCGAGAGCCTCACCGAACCGCTGGAGCCGCCGCGGGGCAAGTGGGTGATCTGCGGTTATGGCCGTTTCGGCAAGGCCATCACCCATCACCTGAAGCGGGTGGGCATCGAACCGGTGGTGGTGGAGGCCACCCCGCTCAAGACCGGCTGCGACGACTGCATCGTCGGCACCGGAACCGAGGCGCATACCCTGCTGGAAGCCGGCATCGAGGACGCCGTGGGCATCGTCGCCGGTACCGACGACGACATCAACAACCTGTCCATCGTCATGACGGCGCGCGAACTCAATCCCGGGCTGTTCACCGTGCTGCGCCAGAATCGCCATGCCAACGAACCGCTGTTCCAGCATTTCCGGGCCAATGTCACGATGCAGCCCTTCCGTATCGTCGCCCACGAATTCCTGTCCCTGCTCATCACGCCCCTGCTCTCCCGCTTCTTCAGCCTGGCCCGGTCGCGTGACGACGCCTGGGTCGACGTGCTGATCAGCCGCATCGCCGCCGTCCTGGAAAACACCATGCCCGACGTGTGGGACCTGGAGGTATCGCGCAGCCAGACCGAGGCGGTCTGGGAAGCCATGCGGGACGGCACGTCCGTCCCGCTGCAGGCACTGCTGCGCAACCCGGCCGGCCGGGACGAAACGCTGGCCTGCATTCCCCTGCTGTTGAAACGGGGCGACACAGAGATCCTGATGCCGGAACCGGATGTCCTGCTGCAGTCGGGCGATCGCCTGCTGTTCTGCGGCGAACGCCAGGCCCGCCATCTGCAGAGCCTCTGCCTGTACAACTTCGGGGTGCTGGGCTATCTGCTGACCGGCCAGGATGCCCCGGGCGGCACGATCTGGCGCTGGCTGAATCGGCAACGTACCGCCAGGGCAGCCTAGAAACCTTCGATATCAATCGCATTCGGATAGGAGTGGACGGCATGGCCGATACCCCGCGTTACCCCATCATCTACGTCCGCGGCTACGCGATGACGAAGTCGGAAATCACCGAAACCACTTCGACGCCGTACATGGGCCTCGAACTCGGTTCGACCAAGGCGCGCCAGGCCTGGGACGGTGCAGTGCGCAAGGTCTTCTTCGAGTCGCCCATCGTGCGACTGTTGAAAGAAGGCTACAGCGACATCTACCGGGACGGCCTGCAGGTCGAGTCCGGACCGATCCCGCCGCAGAGCATCATCATCCATCGCTACTACGATGCGGCCGATCCGGATTTCGGGTCCGGCAAGGTGCCCACGATCGTCGATGCCGCGAAAGGACTGAGCGATCTGATCCTGCGCGTGCGCGACCAGGTCTGCCTCGACGGCCGCATGAAGCCCGAGGACTTCAGGGTGTATCTGGTGGCGCATTCGATGGGCGGCCTGGTCTGCCGCTGCTTCCTCCAGAACGGCGCGGCCGGCAGCGTCGCGGCGCGCAAGCTTGTCGACAAGGTGTTCACGTTCGCCACGCCCCACAACGGCATCGAGATGGCCGGAATGAATGTTCCGGGTTTCCTCGGTCTGTGGGACCTGAACAACTTCAACCACGACGAGATGAGAAAGTATCTCGACATCAAGGACAAGAACGTCGGGGTCAATTCGCTCGACGGAAAATTCGACCCGAGCCGGTTCTTCTGCCTGGTCGGCACGAACAGCAAGGACTACGACGTGGCGCGCGGCGCCTCCCGGCTGCTTGCCGGCGAACTGAGCGATGGGCTGGTGCGCATCGAGAATGCCTATGTTTCGGATGCGCCGCGTGCCCACGTCCACCGCAGCCACAGCGGCCCGTACGGCATCGTGAACTCGGAGGAAGGCTTCCAGAACCTCACCCGCTTCCTGTTCGGCGACGTCAGCGTCAATGGCGTGCTGGAAATCGAAAACCTGCCGCTTCCGCCCGTGGCCAGACTGCAGAAGCTGCTGGGGACGAAGGTCGGCTACTACTTCGAGGTGGCGGTCGCCACCCGAGGGGCGCTCGACTTCGATCTCACCCGCCGCACGGTGGCCAACAACAGCGCCATGATGCGTTCGCGTGCCGAACTCTTCGAGGACGACGGCACGCTGAAGGCGGATGCACGCCATCCGCATCTCTTCTCCACCTTCCTCGACCTGTCGAAGCGGCCGTCCGACAGCCGGGAAATGATGTTCACGATCCAGCTCGCCGTATCGATGATCACCTATACCGGCGAGGATGCTTCGCGCGACGACCACTACGTGCCGGGCGAATACCTGTTCCGCGACACCGTCGTGATCAGCGCCATTCCGCCGGCGGGCCCGGCCGAATCCTGGCAGGTCGGCTTCGTCCTGGCCGACAGCGGATGGTCGAGTGCGAAGACGACCCTGGCAAGCGGAAAAACCGACGAACAGGGCCAGCCCTACGTCGCGATCCCGCTGGAGAACGAGAAGGGCTTCAAGGCCAGCTTGCGGCTATACGGCTCGCATTGGGCGTAGGTGCCATCCTTGATGTCGGGACTCGTATTCCGGCAATCTTTCGAGCGCCGGAGCGATTTTTCATCTGCGGATGGTAGGCTGCGTGTTGCCGTCTTTTCTGCCTGTTCCCGACAAACCGATGTCTTTTCATGCCGCTGATTTCTGGATCGTGATCACCCATCTGGGCGCGGCCGGCATCATGCTTCCGTTGTTCCTGGTCATCGCGACCGAGCTGTGGCTCGCTGGACAGAAGTCCGACCTCCTGGCCTGGATGCTGGCAATGTCGACAGGCGGGGCGATCGTGCTCGCCAGCAAGATCGCTTTCATCGGCTGGGGATGGGGAAGCGCGTCGCTGGACTTTACCGGCGTCAGCGGCCACACCATGCTGGCCACGTCCATTCTTCCCGTCTGGATGGGCCGACTGCTGGCAGAGCCGGGGCAGCGCTTCAGTCTTTCCGGCGTATCCCTGGGCCTCGCGATCGGTGCCGCGGTAGGGGTATCAAGGCTGGCATTGGAGGCGCACAGCCCGAGTGAAGTGATGGCAGGCTGGCTCCTCGGGCTGGCGATCAGCCTGACCGCCTACAAGGTGATGCGGCACCGGCGTGCCGTCCAGGGCGTGGCCGCTCTGGCGGGGGCCTTCCTGCTGCTGGTCTTCATCCCTTCCTGGCCCGGCTATTTCCCCACCCACAAGTGGGAGGTCGGCATTGCGCTGGCATTGTCGGGCCATGCGCAGCCCCATGTCAGGCAGGATCTCCATCGCCCGTTGCGAGGAAGCGCGGCTGAACTCTCCCGGCGCGACTAGGCACGGAACGCGTAGCGCTCAAACTGCCGCCAGCGCCTGCTTCCGATATTTGTTCAGGTCGCGCACGTTCTCGAATGTCTGGCCCAGCAGACTCGACAGGTTGCGGAGAATGCCGCCGACAACCTTGCTTTCCCAGGCATCGTCGAAATGGATCTGCTCGTCGAGCCAGTGCTCCAGCCATTCCGGATTGGGCAGGCGTGACTGGATGGTGTCCTTGGGGAACAGGGTTTCGTTGACATGCAGGTTGGTGGGGTGCAGCGCCTTGTCGGAACGCTTGCTGGACGCCATCAGGAAACCGATCTTGGCGAAGGCTGCGGCAACGCTCTGGCCGCCCTCCTTCAGCGCGCGCTTCATGTATTGGAGATAGGCGCCGCCGTGGCGGCCTTCATCGCGCGAGATGGTTTCGTAGATGTGCTTGATGACCGGCTCGGTATGCCATTCCGAGGCGCGCTTGTACCACTGCGTGAGACGGACTTCGCCGCAGAAGTGCAGCATCAGGGTTTCCATCGGCGGTGCCGGGTCGAAGGGGAAGCGGATGGCGTGCAGCTCCTCCTCGGTGGGCGCAAAATCGGGCTTGAAGCGACGCAGGTACTCCATCAGCACCAGCGCGTGTTTCTGCTCCTCATAAAACCAGATCGACATGAAGGCGGAAAAATCGCTGTCGTGCACGAAATCGCGCAGGAACATCTCGGTGGCCGGCAGCGCCGCCCACTCGGTAATGGCATTCATCTTGATGGTCAATGCCTGCTCGTCTGTCAGCTTGGCGGCATCGAAACTGTCCCACGGAATGTCGGTTTCCATGTTCCAGCGGGCACGTTCGAGAGATTTGAAGAGGTCGATGTAAAGCATGTTGTAGGGTGAGGCACTGGATTGTTTGGTGTCCCCAGTGTGCCCATTGTTGTCCGAATGAATGACATTTTAGTGTCTTTCCACGATTTTGCCCTCATTCATGCCCATAGGGCGCCCGAACCGCCGGATCGCGTACGGCCCCTGCCGTCCCGTCAATGTGGAAGTGGCATAATAATCAGGTTTCCTGCATCTTCCAGCCACAATGAATCCCGAACGTACAGCCCCCTCCCTACCCGATACGTTTGCCCTGCACGAAGGCGAGCTGATCGCGCTGCAAGTGAATGCCGCGCACGCGCTCGGCCTGTCCGACACCCACTTCCGGGATCCCCTGGCCGACGGCACCCTGGGGCCCATGCTGACGGTCATTCCGGCAGGCGCATTCGAATACGGCGCCGCGCCACGGGAAGCGGCACCGGCGCAGGATCGCCCGCGCCGTGCCGCCCTGATCGAGCGCGGCTTCGCCATTGGCGTGCTGCCCGTCACGACGGAAGAATTCGAGGCCTATGGCCGCGCCACCGGCTGGCGGCGGCGTGCGGAACTGGTCTGGCTGTCCGGCCGCAAGCCGGTCATCAACGTGCGACAGACCGAGGCACGCGATTACTGCGCCTGGTTGAGCCGACAGACCGGCCAGCACTACCGTCTGCCGACCGAACAGGAATGGGAGTACGCCTATCGCGCCGGCGCGTCGAGCGCCTATCCGCAGGGTGACCGCATCACGCCGGCGGATGCGCTCTATAACGCGAGCCAGGGTTATGACGCCGCACGCCCCAAGCGGCCGCGCCTGCTGTCGCGCTGCTTTGTCCGTTGCGGCGCGATGGAGGCCGGCAAGCTGCGCCCCAACCGCTGGGGCCTGCACGACATGGCGGGCAATGTATGGGAATTCACCGCCAGTCCCTGGACCCGCGATCATGCCAGCCTCCCCGAGCGTCCCCTGTCCGGCAAGCCACAAGCCCTGGTCACCAAGGGCGGCTCCTGGTTCGATGGCCCCGAGGACTGCCGGGCTGCCGCACGCCGCCGCCGGCTGGAGAATGAATTGGACCTCAATCTGGGTTTCCGCGTCGTGCGCGAAATTTAAGGCGGATGCGCAGTCCGTACGCAATAACGGAGCTTCTGGATTGAGAACAACTGCCCGTGCAACGCCAGGGAGGGAACGTCGCCATGCCTGAGCTGCCTGCAGATACCGACCGCTTCATAGTGGAACTCGACGCTGCCGTCGAGGCGCACATGAGCTGGACACGCCGCATTTTGCGTTGCGCCGTCCTGCGCTCGACGCCCGGCGAGGATGTGCTCGACCTCCAGGCCCACACCCTGTGCCATTTCGGTGGCTGGTTCATGGCGAACCGGAGCCATTTCGAGATACTGGATGCCCAATCCGCCGGCCGCGTGGAAGTAGTGCACCAGACCATGCACGACGCCATCCGCTCGATCTGCCGCGAGATCCTGACCGGCCGGCCGGGGCGCGAGGCCGATCTGGAAGCCTTCGAGCAATCGCAATCCGAACTGCTCGGTCTGCTGGCCCGCTTCAAGACGCTGATCCTTTCGACGGCGGTGCGCCGCGACCCGCTCACCCAACTGCCGCTACGTTACGGCATCGAGCACGATTTCGCCCTGTACCAGAAGGAAGCCCGGCGCAATCGCACCCTGCTGTACGTGGTCATCATCGACGTGGATCATTTCAAGCCGATCAACGACACCTATGGCCATCCCGTGGGCGACCGGGTCTTGCGCCATCTGGCCGACACGCTGAAACGCAGCCTGCGCGACGACGAGCCGCTTTATCGCTACGGCGGTGAAGAGTTTCTCTGGCTTCTGAAATGCAAATCGGCCACCGAGGCCAGGCAGTCGGCGCGCCGTGTCCTTGCAATCGTGGGCACCACCCCGGTGCCGATCGACAACAATGAAGTCCTGCGGCTGACCGTGACCCTCGGGCTCGCGCAGGCCGGCGAGCGAGAAGACCTGGCGAACGTCATCGAGCGGGCCGATCAGGCGCTCTACGAAGGAAAAAGCAACGGCCGCAACCGATACGTCATCGCCGAATCCTGACGGCGATGCCGTTCAGCGATCGCGCATGCGATCCTCCGGTTCCCGTATGCCATCACCTATAAACAAATGAGCTGTCGGAATCACGGGGAAGCCGGATGGAATTCAAGGACTACTACCAGACGCTGGGCGTGAAGCGCGATGCCACGGTGGACGAGATCAAGAAAGCCTTCCGCAAGCTCGCGCGCAAATACCATCCCGACGTCTCCAAGGAGGCGGATGCCGAACTGCGCATGCAGGAGGTGAACGAAGCCCATGCCGTGCTCTCGGACCCGGAAAAGCGCGCCGCTTACGATCAGCTGGGGCGCGGCCACCGGCCGGGCGAGACGTTCCGCCCGCCGCCGGATTGGGATGCCGGTTTCGAATTTACCGGCCAGGGCTACTCGCCCGGCGAAACCGCCGATTTCAGCGACTTCTTTGCCGAACTGTTCGGCCACATGGGCGGCGCGCACGCGGGGACCCGCCATGCCCGCACCGGCTTCCGGGCACAGGGCGAGGATCACCATGCCAAGGTGCTGCTCGATTTGGAAGACAGCTTCACCGGCGCCACCCGACAGATTTCGCTGCGGGCACCGAAAGTGGACCCCCAGGGCCGGGTGCAACTGGAAACCCGTACGCTCAACGTGAAGATTCCCAAAGGCGTGCACGCCGGCCAGGTCATCCGTCTCGCGGGTCAGGGCGCCCCCGGAATGGGCGGGGCCCCGGCCGGCGACCTGCTGCTGGAAGTGCAGTTCAAGCCGCACCCGCGCTTCCGGACGGAAGGCCGCGATCTGCACCGGACCCTGCCGGTGGCGCCGTGGGAAGCCGCCCTCGGCGCCATCGTCGCTGTGGACCTGCCTCAGGGCAGCGTCAAGGTACGTATCCCCGAGGGTGCCCAGAGCGGGCGGCAGTTGCGCGTGCGCGGCCATGGCATTCCCGGACAGCCGCCCGGCGACCTGTTGCTCGATCTCCAGGTGGTGCTGCCGCCGGCCACGACGCCGAGGGCGCGGGAATTGTATGAAACGATGGCGCGCGAACTCGCGTTCGATCCACGCGCGCAGGAAAAGGATTGAGCCATGCAAGACGACGATATTCTGATCGGCTGCCTGATGGAGGATTCCTGGCTGACGCTGGAACAGGTGGCCGCTGCCTGCAGCGTGGAGCCCGTCTGGCTCATCCGCCATATCGAGGAAGGCCTCTTCCCGCATGCCGAAAGCGTGGCAGGTACCTGGCGGTTTTCCGGCGCGAGCCTGCTGCGCGCGCGGCGCATGCGGCAACTGGAGCGTGACTTCGACGCCGTGCCGGAACTTGCCGCCCTGGTGGCCGACCTGCTGGAGGAAATGGACACGCTGCGGGCGCTGACCCGGCAGGCCGCCCCTGGAAGGGACCGCTAGATCAGGAGCTCTTCCCGGGCCTGAACCAGCGCCTGGGCCAGCCGCACGCCGCTCTCCCACGCACGCTCGACCCCGACGCCGGCAATGCCATCGCCAATCAGGGCGACGCGGCTCTCGCGGTCGCTGACCCAGAAGCCGCCGACCGAGGTTTGCGGACGCGCATGGCGCCACAGGTGCGAGGCTTCGATCTCGACCGGCCACGGCAGACCCAACAGGCCCATCAGTGCTGAAGCCGCGCGGTTGCTGGCCTCCATCTCCGAAGCTTCCAGGTAGGTTTCGGCGAATTCGTGGCTGCTGTGCACCGCCCACAGGCCGGGGCCGTCGGCCGTCTGGCGTACCGCCAGATTCAACAGATGGTCGTCGAACTTGATGACGTCCGCCGCGGGACCGCCCTCCCAGCGCATCAGGAACGACCAGATCGGACGATAGCGCACCTCGCCCAGACGCTCACGCAACAGCGGCAGCGCATCGAGCATGGGAATGGCCTGCGGCGTGGGCACGCTGCAGATCACGCAGTCGTAGTCGCCGCGCACCTCGCCATTCTCGAGGATGATCGTTCGCGGCTGCAGGGTCGCCACGCGTGACTGGGTGTGCAAGCGGGCATCGCCGAGCAGTTTGCGAACCAGCTGCGACGGTTCGATGGTGGGACGGAAATGGTTTTGCAACTGCGCTTCGCCCCACGAGATGGTGGCGCGCCCCTGCCAGACGTTGCCGCGAACCGGTGCGGCCCAGCCCTGTCGCACCCAGTCGCGCAACTGGCTGCGGAATGGCTCGCGCTTGGCGGAGATGAACGGGGTACCCAGCGTGGCCCAGCCCTGTTCCGTACGCCGGGTCGACAGGCGTCCGCCCGCGCCACGCGCCTTGTCGAACACATCAACCTCCCAGCCCGCCGCAGCGAGCGTGCCCGCACAACTTGCACCCGCAATCCCTGCCCCAACGATGCCTGCCCTCAGTTTTGTCATGCCTCTCCATCCTTGTAATGACCACGCGACGATCTCCCGTATCGCCGTGGGCGACGGCGCGGCCATGGCGCGCGCGGTCTTCCCGTTCCATATCGAACTGTATCAGCAAATTCTTAAATTCCGATTCAAAAACCCAGCCCGGACTGATGCCAGCGTGCTCAGGCCAATACCCTCTGCATGGCTACATGCGGAATGCCGGCTTCCTCGTATTCGGCACCTTCGGCGACAAACCCTGCGCGGGCGTAGAACCCTGCAGCATGGGTTTGCGCACTGAGTCTGAGCACGGCCTGGCCACGCGCCTGTGCGGCGCACAGAATCCGATCCAGCAAGGCCCGGCCCACCCCGCGCCCGCGCCAGGCCGGCAGCACGGCCATGCGGCCGAGGTGTCCGTCGGGCAGCAGGCGGGCGCAACCGATGGGCGAACCATCCTCGGCCAAGGCGAGCCAATGCGTCGAGACGGCATCGTACTCATCCCACTCCAGCGCTTCCGGGACCCCTTGCTCGTCGATGAACACGGCACGCCGTACGGCGCCAAGGCGTACCGCATCGCGGGCCCAGTCGGTTTCTCCAATCGTAAAGGCCGCCATCGTTACGCGCCGATGCGGGCGAACCGCCGCGCGGCACGATGGCCGCGCGCCGCTTTCACGCCAACCAGCATCCACAGTCCGGCGACGAAATAACAACCGGTGATGAGCAGCGACTGGCGGTGGTCGCCCTGCGTGATCCAGCTCGCAATACCATAGGTCAGCGGGCCGACGATCGACGCCAGCTTGACCGCCAGGCCCCACAAGCCGAAGAATTCGGCCTCCTGTGCCGGCGGTGCCAGCAATCCCACCATGGCACGCCCGGCCGATTGCGAGGCCCCCATGCACAGCCCGGCCAGATTGGCCGCCACCCAGAACATGCGTTCGTCGGGCGCGGCCCAGGCCAGCAGCACCATCACGATCCAGCCGACCAGCGTAAACGCAATCAGGCGCACATGGCCGACCCGATCCTGCACGTGGCCGAAGACGAAGGCGCCGACAGCCGCCGTGATATTGACCACCAGCACCAGCAGGATGGTTTGCTGGGTGCTGAAGTGAAATGCCTGGTTGGCGTAGATCGCCGCCAGCGTGATGACAGCCTGGATGCCTGCCTGGTACAACACGGTGCAGACAAGAAAACGCTTGAGGTCGGGCAGGTATTCGAGATGGCCGAGCGTGTGCCGCACCTGGGCCCAGGCGTTACGGGCCGTTCGGTCGCGTTGTGGCACGGCACGCTCGCGCAACATCAACAGTGTCGGCAAACTTGCCAGCAGGAACAGCGCGGCGGTGATCAGCATGGAGACCGGAACGAAGGCCGCGGCTTCCTGGCCATGCGCCTGCGCCCAGCTGATGTAGGCGAGGCTTGCGCCCAACGACACCAGCCCGCCCACATAGCCGAGCGACCAACCCCAGCCGGATACCCGGCCCAGTGCACGCGGACGCGCGAGCTCGTTCAGGAATGCGGCGATCAGGTTTTCGCCGGTGCCGAAGAAATAATTGGAGAGCACCAGCCCCACGATGGCCAGCGCCAGCGCGCCCGGCACGGCAAAATACAGCAGCGCGGTGAAGCCGACGCAGCCCAGCGTGGTCAGCCACAGCAGCATTTTCTTGTTGGCGTGGGCATCGGCATACGCGCCGATCAGCGGTGCCGTCAGCATCACCAACGCATAGGAAACCGACAGGGCGAGCGTCCAGACGAAAGTCGCCCACGGCGCGTTGCCGGCCACCGCCGCGACGAAATAGGCGCTGAACACGGCCGTGATGACGACCGTCGTGTAGCCCGAATTGGCGAAGTCGTACATCGCCCATGCCCAGACTTCGCGTCGGCGCACACCCGGTTGAAGCAGGCCTGTCCTGAGCCCGGTCGAAGGGCCTGTCTGGGGTCGAGTCGAAGGGTTGCTCATCAGGCGACCTCCTCTTCGGCCTGCTGCTGCAATGCCCACATGTGGGCATATACGCCATTTCTCGCCAGCAGATCGGTATGCCGCCCGCGCTCGACGATGCGCCCGCCTTCCATCACCAGGATCTCGTCGGCTTCGACTACGGTGGAGAGGCGGTGCGCGATGATGAGGCTGGTGTGGCTGCGCGCGATTTCCAGCAGCTCGGCCTGGATGGCTTTTTCAGTCTTGGTGTCGAGCGCCGAGGTAGCCTCGTCCAGAATCAGGATGGCCGGATTCTTCAGCAGCGTGCGCGCGATCGCCACGCGCTGTTTCTCGCCGCCCGAGAGCTTCAGTCCGCGCTCGCCCACCACCGTGTCCCATCCCTGCGGCAGGGCTTCGATGAAATGCAGGATATGCGCGGCACGCGCGGCTTCGAGTACCTCGTCGCGGCTGGCGTCGGGTCGGCCGTAGGCGATGTTGTAGTAGATGCTGTCGTTGAACAGCACGGTGTCCTGCGGCACCACACCGATGGCGGCGCGCAGGCTGTCCTGCGTGACATGGCGGATGTCCTGGCCGTCGATGCGGATGCTGCCCGCGCCGACATCGTAGAAACGGAACAGCAATCGTGCGAGCGTCGACTTGCCGGCGCCGCTGGATCCCACTGCCGCCACGGTCCTGCCGGCGGGGATGGTGAAGCTGACATCATGCAGAATCGGGCGGTCGGCGTTGTAGGCGAAGTTCACATGCTCGAACCTCACCTCGCCCGCCACCACGTCGAGGTCGCGCGCATCGGGGGCATCCTCCACCTCGCGCGGCCGCTGCAGCAAGGCGAACATGCGCTCGACGTCGGTGATCGACTCCTTGATCTGGCGATACATCACGCCGAGAAAGCTCAGCGGCTGGAACATCTGCAGCAGGAAAGCATTGACCATCACCAGATCCCCCAGTGTCAGCGTGCCGTGCACGACGCCGTTGGCGGCACGCAATACCATCAGCGTCACTCCGATCGCGATGGTCCCGGCCTGGGCGGCATTGAGCATGCCCAGCGAGCGCTGCGACTTCAGCGCCATGTCTTCCCATTCGATCAGGCTTTTGTCATAGCGCGCAGCCTCGTATTTTTCGTTGCCGAAGTATTTGACCGTCTCGTAGTTCAGCAGGCTGTCGATGGCGCGGCCGTAGGCCTCGGAATCGAGAGTGTTGGCGCGGCGTACGAACTGCGTGCGCCATTCGGTGATGGTCACGGTAAAGCCGATGTAAGCCGCCAGCGTGATGAGCGTCAGCACCCCGAACACCCAGTCGAGCTTGACGAACAGAATGCCCGCGACCAACAGGATTTCCAGCACCGTGGGCGTGATGCGGAACAGTAGATAGCCGACTAGGCTGGACAGCGCCTTGGAGCCGCGCTCGATGTCGCGGGTGATACCACCAGTCTGTCTTTCCAGATGAAAGCGCAGCGACAGCGCGTGCAGGTGCTGGAACACCGCCATGCTGATGCGTCGCATGGCGCGCTGCGTGACCTTGGCGAACACCACGTCGCGCAGGTCGGCAAAGGTGGTACTGGCGAAGCGCAACAGACCGTAACTGACGATGAAGGTCAGCGGCAGCACCAGTTCGGGACGCGGCTTGTTCAGGGAGTCGATGATGTCCTTCAGCACCAGCGGCACCGCCACCGAGGCCAGCTTGGCGCCGACCAGCAGCGCCAGCGCCAGCAATACACGGCCGCGAAATTCCCATAAATAGGGAAACAGGCGGCTGATCGAGCGCAGGCTGGGGTCGCCAGGCGGCGGCGGGGGCGAATGGGAATGAACGGCGGGATGCATCAGGTCGGGTAGAATTACGAATTCGGTTTTTCCTGATTTTACGTCCGATGCGGCGCATTCCGGCACCGGACAAAAACAACGGCATGAAGCTCTACGGTATTCCCAACTGCACGACGGTGAAAAAAGCACGCGCCTGGCTCGATGACCATGCGTGCAACGTCGTCTTCCACGATTTCAAGAAACAGGGCGTGGACGCGGCCTGGCTGCGCAAGGTCGTCGCGCAGGTCGGCTGGCAGACACTGGTGAATACGCGCGGCACGACCTGGCGCCAACTCACCGATGCGGAGAAGGTGGCAGTCATCGACGACGCCAGTGCGATCGCGCTGATGCAGGCCCACCCCAGCGTGATCAAGCGGCCGGTGCTGGAGCGAAACGGAAAATACCATCTCGGCTTTGCCGAAGAACAATATCAAGCCTTGTTCGGAGAATGAAACTGCATGGCCAATGAAACGCCCGAGAATGGAATCCTTGCCAACGAAACCTTGGCGCTTGCGATCGAACTGCTCAAACGCAAATCGCTGACGCCGGACGATGCCGGCTGCCACGACCTCATCGCCGCGCGCCTGCAGAAACTCGGCTTCCACATCGAGCGCCATTGCCACAACGGCGTCGACAATCTATGGGCACGCAAGGGCACGGCCGCACCGGTGGTCTGTTTTGCCGGCCATACCGACGTGGTGCCCACCGGCCCGCTCGAGCAATGGCTATCCGATCCCTTCGAGCCGACGGTGCGCGACGGCAAACTGTACGCGCGCGGCGCCGCCGACATGAAGACCTCCGACGCCGCATTCGTCACCGCCACCGAACGTTTCATCGCCGCGCATCCCGGGCACAGCGGCTCGATCGCCTTCCTGCTCACCTCCGACGAGGAAGGGCCTGCCACCGACGGCACGGTGAAGGTCGTCGAAGCGTTGAAGGCACGCGGCGAGACGCTCGACTACTGCATCGTCGGCGAACCCACCAGTGCCGCCGAGTTCGGCGACACCATCAAGAACGGGCGGCGCGGCTCGTTGTCCGGCACGCTGCGCGTCAAGGGCGTCCAAGGTCACATCGCCTACCCGCACCTGGCCAAGAATCCCATCCATCTCGCCGCACCGGCGATCGCCGAGCTCGCCGACACCATGTGGGACGAGGGCAATGCCTACTTTCCCCCCACCACCTGGCAGATATCCAATATCCACGCCGGCACCGGCGCCACCAACGTCATCCCTGGCGTGGTCGAGATCCAGTTCAACTTCCGCTTCTCCACCGCCAGCACCGCCGAAGGCTTGATGGACGCGGTGAATGAAATCCTCGATAGTCACGGCCTCGATTACGAAATCGACTGGAGCCTGTCCGGCAAGCCTTTCCTCACCCCGCGCGGCCCCCTGTGCGATCGGCTGAGCGAAGCCATCCACGAGGTCACCGGTCTCACCCCCGAACTGTCGACCACCGGCGGCACCTCGGACGGACGCTTCATCGCCGACATCTGCCACGAAGTCGTCGAGTTCGGCCCGCTCAACATGAGCATCCACAAGCTGAACGAACATGTCGCAGTGGAGAACATCGAGCAGCTGGCGGCGATCTACCAGAAGACGCTGGAAAAACTGCTGGCTTAACCCTGACCAGAACCCGCGCGATGAAACACTTCGAAGACACCGAATCCCTGATCACCGTGCGCGACTGGCTGCGCTTCGCCGTGTCGCGCTTCAACGAGGCCGAATTGTTTTTCGGCCATGGCACCGACAATGCCTTCGACGAGGCGGCCTATCTGATCCTGCATACCCTGCACCTGCCGCTCGACCGTCTCGAACCCTTCCTCGATGCCAGTCTGACGCACGGCGAGTCCGAGCAGGTGCAGGCGGTGATCGAGCGCCGGGTGCACGAACGCCTGCCTGCCGCCTACCTCACGCACGAGGCCTGGCTGGGCGCGCACCGTTTCTATGTCGACGAGCGCGTGATCGTGCCGCGTTCCTTCATCGCCGAGTTGCTGCACGAACAGCTGGCGCCGTGGGTGGAAAATCCGGACGAGGTGACGCGCGCACTTGACCTCTGCACCGGCTCCGGCTGTCTCGCCGTTCTCGCGGCGCTGGCCTTTCCGAATGCCGAGGTCGACGCGGCCGATCTGTCGAAGGATGCGCTCGACGTTGCCGCAAAGAACGTCGGCGATTACGGTCTCGCGGACCGTATCGAGCTGGTCGAGTCGGATCTGTTTGCGGCGCTGGACGGCCGGACCTATGACGTCATCGTCAGCAACCCGCCCTATGTGAACGCCGAATCGGTTGCCGCGCTGCCGCCGGAATACCAGGCGGAACCCGCGCTGGCGCTGGGCTCAGGCGAGGACGGCCTGGATGCCACTCGGAAGATTCTGGCCGGCGCCCAGGCCCACCTCAATCCCGGCGGCCTGCTGGTGGTCGAAATCGGCCACAACCGCGATGCGCTCGAAGCCGCCTATCCCGCCCTGCCCTTCACCTGGCTCGACACCGAGAGCGGCGACCAGTACGTGTTCATGCTGCGGCGCGAGGATCTCGCCGGCCTGTAATCAGACCGATCCTGACGCGCGCTGCCGCTCCAGCAGCGCGACCAGCTGGTCCGCCGCCTGCGGCCGGCTCATCAGATAGCCCTGACCGAATTCGCAACCGTTCTCGCGCAGGAAGTCGTACTGCTGCGAGGTTTCGATGCCTTCGGCGATCACCTCCAGCCCGAGTCCTTTCGCCAAGGCCAGAATTGTCGTGACGATCTGGGTATCGCCAGCCTGGTCCGGGATCCGACGGACGAACGACTGGTCGATCTTGAGCGCGTGAAACGGCAGCTGCTTGAGGTAACTCAGACTGGAATAGCCGGTACCGAAGTCGTCGAGCGACAGTCGCACCCCCATGCTGCGCAGTTTGTCGAGACTGCTGCGAACCTCGTCGTTCATGATCAGCATCACGTTCTCGGTAATCTCGAGTTCGAGGCACTCCGCAGCCAAGCCGGTACGCGCAAGTGCCTGGGCAACCGATTTCACCAGGCGCCCACCTTCGAACTGCCGGGTCGAGACGTTCACGGCCAGCGTCAATTCGGCAGCCCTGCCCTGCTTCTGCCAGGCGTGTAATTGAGCGCAGCCGGCCTCCAGCACCCATTCGCCGAGCTGGACGATCAGGCCGGTGTCTTCGGCGGCTGAAATGAATGCGCCGGGCAGCACCAGTCCCTGGTCCGGATCGTTCCAGCGCAGCAGCGCCTCGAGCCCGACGATGCGCCCGCTTTCCAGTTCCACGATCGGCTGGTAATGCAACAGGAATTCGTCGCGTTCCAGCGCCTGGCGCAGGCGGGTGTCGAGCGTCAGCCGCTCCACCACGCGCGCGGTCTGCTGCGCGTGATAGAACAGGAAGCGATTGCCGCCTTGTTCCTTCGCCTGATACATGGCCGTGTCGGCATGCTTGAGCAGCGTTTCCACCGACGATGCGTCGTCGGGATACAGTGCAATGCCAATGCTGGCGCTGCTGTATATCTGCGTGGCGCCGATATCGATCGGCATGGCAAGACTGTTCAGCAGGCGCGTGGCGACCAGTTCGGCATCCGCCTGCACGTCGATATCGGATACGATCGCCACGAATTCATCGCCGCCGAAACGGCTCAGATGATCGTGCGCGCGCAACACCGATTGCAGGCGCTGGGCGACCTGCTGCAGCAAGAGGTCGCCTGCCCCATGACCGAGCCCGTCATTGATGTTCTTCAACCGGTCGAGGTCGATGAACAGCAGGGCCAGTCGCGCTTCGCTGCCTTGCAGGGCGGACAGCATTCTCTCGAGTGCGGTACGGAAACCTTCGCGGTTCGGCAGCTGCGTCAACCCGTCGAAATAAGCCAGCTGGTTCAGGTGTTGCTGGGCCGCCTCACGCTGCTGGATTTCAGTCTGCAGCAGATCGGCACGGCGCTGCAGCTCGCCCGTCTGCCGCTTGACCTGATAGCGCAGCAAGCCGACGATCGCCAACGCCAGGACGAACAAGCCTGCGACCGCAGCCACGGCCCACGACAGCCAGCTGGGATAGCGCGTTTCAGGCGCGGCTTCGAGCCAACGCCGCAGCGACTCGTAATAGGCCGACCCGGGGTCAGCCTTGAGCGCGGCCAGGTCCCGATCCAATGCATGCAGGAGGGCGGGGTCCGCATGCTTCGGGGCGGCGTAATGGACAAAAATGGGATTGAATACGATGCCGGTCGCGACCATGTCGTTGGGGTGGACATGCAGCGCCGCGAAAACCCGGTTCACCGCGCCTGCATCAGCCCGGCGTTCGATGATCGCCCGCAACACATCGGCATAGGTATCCACGTAGACAGGCGTAAACCCCGCGTCGAACTGCTTCGACAAATCGATCAGGGCCTGGCTGTGCGTACTGCCCCGCATGAGCGCCACCCGCTTGCCCTTGAGATCGGGCAGCGACTCGATGTGGGACTGGGCATGGCGGAACACCATGCCCCAGTTTCCGATCAGGCTCTGCTGGCTGAACTGGAAGCGCTTCGCACGTTCGTCGCTATAGGCAATTCCCACGAGAAGGTCGATCTCGCCCTTGTCCAGGCGGGCGAGCAGATTGTCCCAGGAATCGGGAACGTAGGTGATCCGCCAGCCTTCCCGATTCGCTACCGCGCGGATGACGTCGATCGCGATGCCCTGGGGCGGCACACCGGGTGTTGCCGTGACGATGGGAGGATTGTCGGCCACGCCGACCCGGACAGGAATCCCGCCTTGCACGGCCATTGCCGGCGAGCTCGACAACAACCAGAACAGACAGGCCTGCAGAAGAATACGGAAAACCACGCAAATAAGTCCCTGTAGATCAAACCACGCCAGGTGCCCTGGCTGTTGCGGACGTAGCCTAACCTAATATCCGGCCCGGTACTAAGCGCGAACCGGCTAGCGGGACGCGGCGGCCAAGTCGGCAGCGATGTGTCGTGCAAGTTGTCGTGCGGCTGCCTGGATGTCCTCGCCGGCCTCGTCGCCGGGGCAGGCAAGCGCGATTTCGATGGCATACAGATCGAGCCGGGGCGGCAGGATACCGAACGCGCGCGCCAGCGACAGCGCGTCGAGCACGCCGAGCCCGTGGCTGGATAGACCCTGCGTGTAGCCCGGCCACGCATCCTGGTCGAAACGTTTGATGCGGCCAGGCCGATCGCCGCTTTGCATGGCGTCGACCAGGATGACCCAGTCCGCCTGTTCCAGCAGGCCGATCAGGCTGGCGCCGGGCCTGTCCAGCTTGTCGAGGGCAAGTTCATGCTCGCCCTGGACACCGCAATCCGCCAAGGCATCGACGGTCAGCCAGCCGGCCTGGTCGTCGCCCGACGGCGAACCGATGCCGAGGACGCGGACCTTGCTCATGTGCGCGCGACGTTCATCCGCAAAAAATGGGTGGCGCAGGAAATGCAGGGATCGTAGTTGCGGATGACTTTTTCGCAATGCAGCCGCAGCGCGTCGTCCGGATGGTCGAGCCCGAAATTCAGCAGCGACAGCCGCAGGTCCTCCTCGATGCGCCCCTGGTTCTGGCTGGTCGGCGGCACGATGCGCGCGTTGACCACGCAACCCGCGTCGTCCATTTCATAGCGATGCCACAACAGGCCGCGCGGCGCTTCGGTACAGCCGATCGCCACACCGGCACGCGGCGTGGCCGGCACCCAGGACGAGTCCGGCATGCGATAGCCGTCGAGCAGACGTAGCGCTTCATAGAGTGCGAGCCAGATTTCCACCGCACGTGCCAGCAGGCTGTGAAACAGGTTGCGGCTAGGCAGCACGAAGCCGATATCGGCAAGCAGTACCCGGATCGCGTCCGGAAGGTGCGCGTGGTTGAGGTTGAGGCGCGCCAGCGGCCCGACCAGATACGGCTGCCCGTGATAGGTGCTGAACAATGCGGTGGAATGCGGTTCGTGACGCTCGGCGAAATGCGCGTCGAAGGCCTCCGCCCCGATACGCAAGCCATCGCTGGTCCCGATCTCGCCGCGCTCGATGGCGTAATCGCTCGAATTCTGCGTCGCCACCGACACGAAAGCCTGGTCGTCCTGCGGCACCGGGATGGCGGCGGCCCAGCGAATCAGCGCTTCGGCCTCAGGCAACGCGGTACGCAGCTTGTCCCGCATGTCACGGATGCGCGCCAGCGAGGGCGCGCCATGGAAGCCGCCGATGCGCACCCCGACCGGATGCACCGAGCGGGCGCCGAACAGGTCCATCAGCTCGTTGCCCAGACCCTGGATCCGTAGCCCGCGACGCACCTCGTCCGGCGCGATGCGCGCCAGTTCGATGGCGCTGCCGCAACCGAAGAAATCCGGCGCCGCCAACAGGTGGATGTGCAGGCTGTGGCTCTGGATCCATTCGCCACAGTAGAACACCCGGCGCATGGCGCGTGCCCAGGGATCGAGTTCGATCCCGAAGAGGTCTTCCAGCGCCTGCGCCGCGGTCACTTGGTACGCTACCGGGCAGATGCCGCAGATGCGCGCCACCATGTCGGGAATTTCGGTGTAGTGACGGCCCTCCAGGAATTTCTCGAAGAATCGCGGCGGCTCGAAGATGCGCAGACGCAGTTCGGCGATGTCGCCCTGTTCGATGCGCAAATCGAGCGCACCCTCGCCTTCCACCCGGGCAAGCACCGGAACGTGGATCGCCACGCTGCGCCGTTCAGTCATGCGCGTCCGTCCTCAGTTTGTCGGCAGCCGCGAGAAACACCGGCGCCTGGCTGTTGATCGACTGGAAACGCCGCACGATGGCCTCGGGCATCAGACCCAGATGGGAGAACTGGATTGCCAGCGCATCGGTGTTGGCATTTTCCGCCGGCCCATAGCAACCATAACAGTCGCGGCCGAGGCTGGGGCATAGCGCGCCGCAGCCCGCCCGCGTCACCGGTCCCATGCAGGCGATGCCGTGGGTCACCATCACGCAAGGGTAGCCCTGGCGCTTGCATTCGGTACACACCTTGTCGACGTTGTCGCGCGGCGTCACGCCGAGCAGGAGGGCATTGATCACCGCCAGCATCTGCGGTCCGCTGACCGGGCAGCCCCATAGCTCGAAATCCACTTTCACATGGCTGGAAATCGGCGTCGAGCGCTCCAGGCTGGCGATCGCCTCGGGATGGCTGTAGATCTGCGCCACCCATTCCGCATCCTTGGCCTGGTTGCGCAAACCCTGGATGCCGCCCGAGGTGGCACAGGCACCAATGGCGATCAGCAGACCGCTATGGGCACGGATGCGCTGGATGCGTTCGAGATCTTCCGGCGTCGACACGCTGCCCTCGACGAACGCCACATCCACACCGGTATCCGGATCGAGCGGCCCCGCTTCGGCAAAGTGCACCAGATCGATCCGCTCGGCGAGCGTCAGCAGCGCCTCGCCGAGATTGAGGAAAGACAACTGGCAGCCGTCGCAGGAACTGAACTTGTGCACGGCCACGCGCGGTTTGCTCGAGTGAGCGGTCTGCAGGTTCATCAGAACCCCTTGTGCGCGAGCAGGGCCTTGACCTCGCCCCAATTGAACACCGGGCCGTCGCGGCACACGAACGCCCCCCCGAACTGGCAGTGGCCGCAGCGACCGACCGCACACTGCATGTTGCGTTCCATGCTGAGATACAGGCGCGACTCGGGCAGGCCGCGTGCCAGCAAGGCATCCGCCGCGCTGCGCATCATGCCTTCCGGCCCGCACATCATGGCCACGGCACAGCCCGGATCGAAGTTGGCCAGATTGAACAATTCCGTCACCCGCCCGACATGCCAGGGCCACAACGCGGCCCCCTCGCTTGCCGCCACCAACACCTGGGTATCCGGCAGTTTCGCCCAGCGGTCGTATTGCTCGCGCCAGATCAGGTCTTCGGCATGCTTCACACCCTGGATGATGACGAGCTTGCCGAAGCGTTCGCGCCGCCGCAGCACGTAATGAATCACCGACACGACCGGTGCACAGCCGAGGCCGCCTGTCACGAGCACGACATCGCATCCGCCGACTTCCTGTAAGGGCCAGCCGCGTCCGAACGGTCCGCGCAGTCCCACCCGATCGCCTGGTTTGAGTGCGGCCAACCCCCGGGTGACGCGTCCCAGTGCACGGATGGTATGGCCGACGAGATCGCGCTCTTCCGGATCCGACATGATGGAAATCGGGACTTCGCCGACGCCATAGAGATACAGCATGTTGAACTGGCCAGGCGCAAAACGGTAGGCCGCCTGCGCGGCCGCATCGTCAAGCCGCAACTGCAGCGTAAAGATGGTCGGCGACTCCTGGATGCGCGCCAGTACGGTGGCGGCATGCGGGGGGCCGGCATCGAGGCGGTTCGACATGTTCATGGCTGCCCCTCGGTGAGGGCGGCGACTTCCTCGGTCAGGTCGATGCCGACCGGACACCAGGCGATGCAGCGGCCGCAGCCGACACAGCCGCTGCGGCCGAACTGGTCATGCCAGGTGGCCAGCTTGTGGATCAGCCACTGGCGATAGCGGCCACGGATGTCGGCCCGTACGTTGAAACCGTGTAAATGGCCGTGCGCCTCGACGAAGCAGGAATCCCACATTCGCGCATGCTCGCTGGCCGCGCCGTCGAGCGCCGGGGTGTCGGCCTCGGCATGACAGAAACAGGTGGGACACACCGCCGTGCAATTGCCGCAGGCAAGGCAACGCGCCGCCACCTCGTCCCAGCGCGGATGTTCCAGCCGGCTCATCAGGCTGTCGCGCAGATGACGGCTCGGCAGGCCGCGGGGCTGGACGGCGGCGGCGGATGCGCCCTGCTGGCGGGCCGCCTCGATCTGTTGCGGGGTGGCCAATGCCAGGTTCAGATCATCCAGCACCGCTTGTCCCTGTCCGCTGCCCGCCACGGCGACAAAACCATCCGCCAGCTCTGCCAACGCAAGATCGTAACCGGCGGTCGGGGTCGGGCCATCGCCGGTCGACGCGCAAAAACACGTCGACGCCGGTTCGGCACATTGCACGGCGACCAGGAACAAGTGGTCGCGTCGCTGAGCATAATGCGCGTCGCGCCGGCCTTCGCGCAGGAAATGCGCATCCTGCAAGGCCAGCGCCGCCAAGTCGCAAGCGCGTACGCCGATGATGGCTTGCCGGAGAGCCGGCGGATGGACGGCCGCAAACTGCAGCTTGCCCGCCTCGTCGCGTTCGGCGCGCCACAGCGATTCCTTCGGCGCGAAGGTGTGCGGCTTGATCGCCTGCGGTCCGTTGGCCCAGGCGAAATAGCGGTTGAGGGGATCGGATGTGAGCCGATAGCGGCCGGGCGTTTGCTCGGCCTGTATCCCGCGCGGCAAGTCGTCCGGCGGCTCGAGTTCACGCATGACGATGGCACCCCGCTCCACTGTAGGTCCCAGGCATTGATAACCCCGCTCCCTGAGCCGGGCCAGCAAAGAAGGCAACTGCGCAAGCGGCAGGAATCCAGCACGGTCGGATTGGGAAGAAAGCATGGGCCGGACGCCTCCGCTTGGTTTTTTACATTGGTTTTTTACAGTGTATGCATAAAATCGCAGGCAGAACAAATAGTGTATGCCACTGCGACAGCGTCACGAGCCGGAAAGGCCGTCTTGCAGCGTTCGTTATAATGCGCCATTTACGCAGTAATGAATGAAGGAGTGAGTCATGCAGCAACAACTCGATGTATTCGTTTCGTCCCTGACGTCTTTCTGGACGCAGCTGGCTGCGTTTGTCCCGCAGTTGTTGGCGGCCCTGCTGCTTCTGTTCATCGGCTGGCTGTTTGCGAATCTGGTTCGAACCGGCGTCACCAAGCTGCTCGATGTATTGCGTTTCGATAGCCTGGCCGAAAAAACCGGGATAGAAGCCTTCCTCAAGCAGGGCAATCTCGAACTCAGCCTGTCGCGCCTGCTGGCCAAGCTGGCCTACTGGGTCGTCATTTTCATCGTCGTCGTGACCGTGGCCAACAGCCTCGGCCTGCATATCGTGGCCGATCTGTTCAACAAGATCGTCCTCTACATTCCCAATATCATCGTCGCCATTCTGGTGCTGGTGTTCGGCATCCTGGTGGCACGTTTCATCAACCGCATGGTGTTTGCCTACCTCAACAACATCGGCGTACAAGGCGCGCTCACCATCAGCACCTTGTCTGAATATGCGGTCATCATCTTCGTGGTGTTCGTGGCGCTGGAACAGCTCCAGATCGGCACCAGCCTCCTCACCGCGGCGTTCCAGATCGGCTTTGGCGCCGTGGGACTGGCCTTTGCGCTGGCCTTCGGGCTGGGCGGCCGCGAATGGGCCGCAGGCGTCATCAGGAAAATGACGGAGAAATAAGACGAGGCAGGCGGGGGTTGCCCGCCTGCCTCGGAGAATTCAGCGAATGCGCGGCTTGCGGGTGTGTTTGTCCGGCACCCCGCGCATCTGCCGCCGCGGGCTGGGCGTCATCCCGGCCCATTCCATCACCCGCGCGACCAGGTCGTCGTCGAGTTCCATCTTCTGGCCGCGCCGCAACTGCGGCGGCAACGCGATCGGACCGAAGCGGATGCGCGTCAGCCGCGACACCGTCAGGCCGAAGTGCTCGAACAGCCGCCGCACCTCGCGCTTGCGACCTTCCTTGATCACCACGCGATACCATTTGTTGGCGCCCTCGCCCCCGGCCGCGAAGCAGCTCTGCAGCTGCGCCGGACCGTCCTCGAGTTCCACCCCGGCCAGCAGTTGCGCGATCATGTCCTCGGTCAGCTCGCCCAGCACGCGTACCGCATACTCGCGCTCGACCTCGAAGCGCGGGTGCATCAGATGGTTGGCCAGCTCGCCCGAGGTCGTGAAAATCATCAGGCCGTCGGTGTTGTAGTCCAGCCGGCCGATGGAAATCCACTTGGCGCCGCGCAGCTTGGGCAAGGCGTCGAACACGGTAGCACGCCCCGCAGGATCGTCGCGGGTGACGATCTCGCCTTCCGATTTGTGATAGATCAGGATGCGCGTGCGCTTTTCGTCGAAGCGCAGATAGATGCGGCGGCCGCTGACCTTCACGATGTCGCGCGGCCCGACCTTGCTGCCGATCGTGGCGGTCTCGCCGTTGACCTGCACCCTGCCCTCGGCAATCCATTCCTCCATCTCGCGGCGCGAGCCGAGGCCGGCCGAAGCCAGCGCCTTCTGCAGGCGTTCGCTGGGCGCCTCGGGGGCAGTCGCCTCTTGCAGGCGGCTCGCCGCGCGCCCCATGGGGGCGTTGGGCGAACGGCGGATGGGGGATGCAGGGCGGGCCATATTCAGGAAATCTCGGAGACAGATGCGACGCGGGCGGTTTCGATCACCGCGCCAAACGTCTGGGGGACGTCATTGTCCGCCAATTCCTCGCGCAATTCAGGAATTAATGCCGTTTCATCCGGGGTGACGAGATTGCCGAGTTCTTCCAGCGGCGGCAATTCGGACAGCGTGCGCAGCCCGAGGTCGCTGAGGAAATGACCGGTGGTGCCGAACAGCGCCGGCCGTCCGGGGACGTCGCGATGGCCGATGGCCTCGATCCAGCCGCGTTCTTCCAGCGTCTTGATGATGTTCGGATTGACCGACACGCCGCGGATGTCCTCGATGTCGCCGCGCGTCACCGGCTGGCGATAGGCGATGATGGCGAGCGTTTCCAGCACTGCGCGCGAGTAGCGCGGCGGCTTCTCGTTCTTCAGCCGCGACAGCCAGGGCTGCATCTCGGCGCGCGTCTGGAAGCGCCAGCCGTCAGCCACCTGCATCAGTTCCACGCCGCGGCCATGCCACTGCGCGCGCAATTCGTCGAGCGCACGCCGCAGCATATCGTTGGAGAGACCTTGATCGGATGCATCCTGTTCAAACATGCGCCTGAGCTCGGCCAGCGTCAGCGGCTCGACCGCCGCCAGCAGCGCCGCTTCCAGCACGACCTTCAGATCATCGGGATTGTCACTCGGTTGCAGATTCATGGAGCTTTACGTAAATAGGGGCAAACGGCTCGGCCTGGGTCACGTCGAGCAGGGTTTCCTTGGTCAGTTCGAGCACAGCCAGAAAGGTGACCACGAGTTCATGCACGGTCGAAGCTTCCGGAAACAGGTCCTTGAATTCCATGAACTCGCCCGGCGTCAACCGCTTCAGGATGCGGCTCATGTGTTCACGGATCGACAGTTCCTGGCGGCCGATGCGGTGATGGGTGCGGTTCTTCGCGCGCGACAGGATGGCCAGCCAGGCGGCGGCGAGTTCTTCCGGGTGCAGGCTCGGCAGGTGCTTGGCCGCTGCCGGCAGGAACACGCTGACGGTATCGAAATCGCGCCCGGCCTGCGGCAGGGTGTCGAGATGCTGGCCGGCGAGCTTCATCTGCTCGTATTCCAGTAGGCGGCGCACCAACTCGGCACGCGGGTCGTCGCCTTCGCTCGCCTCCTCGGCCTGCTCGCGGCGCGGCAGCAACATGCGCGACTTGATGTCGATCAGCATCGCCGCCATCAGCAGGTATTCCGCTGCAAGCTCCAGCCGCGTCGCGCGCGCCGCCTCGACGTAGGCCATGTACTGCTTGGTCAGCGCAGCCATCGGGATGTCGAGCACGTCCAGGTTCTGCTTGCGGATCAGGTACAGCAGCAGATCGAGCGGGCCTTCGAAGGCGTCGAGAAACACCTCAAGCGCGTCCGGGGGGATGTAAAGATCCTGCGGCAACTCGGTGAGCGGCTCGCCGCGTACCTTGATGACAGGGACGGACGGTATTTCCAGAGGCGGCGGATCGAGCAGCTCGGCTTCGTTCATGGGCCGCATTTTAACTGACTCGACCGCCCTCCCCATCGATTCGGCTCAGTTAATGCGCTTGCCCGGGGTCCAAATCGGCTGATCCGGGGCTTGCATTTTACCGAACGGTCAACTAGCATCCGACTCATGAACGTTGCCACCGACACCCGCTCCCGCATCATCGCCGCCGCCAAGCCGCGCTTCCATTCGCGCAGCTACGCCAACGTGGGCATCCAGGAAATCTGCGAGAGCGCCGGCGTGCAGAAAGGCAGCTTCTACCACTTCTTTCCGTCCAAGCGCGACCTGGTCATGGCTGTCATCGACGAGTTCGCCGACGAATGGGCCCATGGCTTTGTCGCAGAAGCGTTCGACCCGGCGCTGCCGCCGATGGAACGCATCGACTATCTGGTCGACGCCGCCTACTTCTGGCAGAAGTCGATCAAGCAGGTGCACGGCCGCATGCTCGGCTGCATCTTCGGCAACCTCACGCTGGAGGTCAGCACCCAGGACGACATCCTGCGCGCCAAGCTCCTCGCCATTTTTTCGCGGGCCAAGTCCCGCTTCAAGGCCACGCTCGAGGAAGCCGTCGCCGCCGGCACCATTGCGCCCCTCGACGCCGACCTGACCGCCGAAGCCATGCTCGCCTATCTCGAAGGCGTGATCCTGCTCGCCAAGTCGCAGAACGATCCCGAAGTCATCTACCGCCTCGGTCCCGCCATCAAGACGCTGCGCGTCGAAAAAGCCGCCTGATCGCCATGATCGCCAGCCGGTTTTTTTTCGCCCCCGTGTTAACCGACCGGTCTAGCGACGGTTCTGCCTGTCCCCCACTTACCCGCCTGTCCCGAGAGCAATCTGCCTTTTCGCCCGGCAATTTTTTTGCCGATCATCTTGACCGAACGGTCATCTACTAGAGGAGGTTTCACCATGAGCACGACCGCAACCCAGACCCTGGACGCCCGCGGCATGAACTGCCCGCTTCCCATCCTGCGCACCAAGAAGGCCCTGACCGGGCTCGCCAAGGGCGACACCCTCGCCGTCGTGTCGACCGACCCCGGCTCGCTCAAGGACATGCAGGCCTTCTGCAAGCAGACCGGCAACGAACTGGTCGCGTCGAGCGCGAACCAGGGCGAATTCGAATTCCTCATTCGCAAGAATTAAGGAGACGACCATGGGAGCCACAGACAAACTGCTTGCCCAAAGCCTCGACCCGGCCCTGCTCGACCAGTGGTTCGACCAGCGCTTCGAAGCCAAGATGGCCGAGCGCGAAGCCGCGCACGTGCCGTCGCTGGCTATCATCGCCACCAAGGGCACGATGGACTGGGCCTACCCGCCCTTCATCCTCGCCTCCACCGCCGGCGCGCTGGGCTGGGACGTGTCGGTGTTCTTCACCTTCTACGGCCTCGAACTGCTGAAAAAGGACCTGCACCTGGAGATCAGCCCGCTCGGCAACCCGAGCATGCCGATGAAGATGCCGTTCGGCCCGCAATGGCTCAAGGACATCAACTGGAAGGTGCCGAACGTCGTCATGGCCGGCATACCGGGATTCGAGAAAATGGCGACCGGGCTGATGGAACAGACCGTGAAGAACAAGGGCGTCGCCAGCATCGACGAGCTGCGTAGCGCCTGCCTCGAGGCCGACGCCAAGCTGTTTGCCTGCCAGATGACGGTCGACCTGTTCGGCTATTCGCAGGACGAATTCATCCCCGAGATCGCGGGCTGGATCGGCGCGGCGAGTTTCCTGCCGCAGGCGCAGAAGTCGGACGTCTGCCTGTTCATCTGAGTCGTGCCCTGCCTGGGTCGCGCCAGATGCATCTGCGCGGCCCGGGCAGTATTAGGCTCAGGCACTGCATCCGTGGAATCAAAGGGATCTTGATGAACTGCCCCCTTATCGCTTCTATACAAAAAGTATTGCGAAGCTGAACCGATCCCTTATCGTCAGCTTGGGGGCGGCGTAAGGTCGAGATTGTCCAAGATGGTGCTCGCCGTAGTGCAATAGTATTTCCTGGGCGTGGCTGACAATGGTGCAATGTAAGATGCACTTGGTTGCGCGTGCTTGTCAAAGCCGTACTTGAAGCGAAGCGAGTGGAAGAAGAGGTCGTCTACGTAAAGCTCATAACGGTCATGGTGCCCAGAACGAATAGCGTTGCGTGCGGCCTCGTCAATGGCAAGGAGCTGAGCAAACGGCAGCCCCAGGCTATTTAGCGAGACGTGGGCGCCACCCGATGACTGGTGGATGAGGGACGTATCCTCATACTCGTTCATGCCTTGTGTAATTGTTGCGTAAATGGGCATTCCGAGAACTTCTCGATACACAGCGGCCACCATGGGGAAGAGGCGTATCAGCGTCTCAGGTTCATATGAATAGCTGATCTCCGAGTCATATTGGCCAACGAACCAGTTGGCTTTGAGTAGCAGGCTGTCCGCAAAGCTCAAAAAAGCAACGCTCGGGGTTGCGTCTGCAATTTCATCGATTCTATCGCGTAGCGTAATGAGCTTGTGACCCGATAGTTGCCCTGCTGTAAGAGCACGCTTAACTCCGATTGCGTCAATGAGAGCGAAAGCGGAGTATGGCCTCAGATGCAGGGTTGTTAACCACTCGCCCTTAACAAAGATGTGAGGCTTCTCATCGTAGTCGTAAACGTCAACGCAGGCGGCGAAAGCTTCGCGCGGCAAGACGACGGTGACCTCATGAAAGCGGTCAAAGACGTTGGGATACCAGGAGAGCTCAAGGGCGTCTGCGGTCGCGCTACGAACCGCAGCGTAGCTGATGTAGCCGACGTTCCGAAATTCCTCGCCTTTGAAGAGGTCCAGATAGGCGTTTTCCCACTGAGGAATCCATCGCTCGTCTATCAGATACACGTCTCGGTCGCGTGGAACGGCTTCGAACTCGAAATGCTCAAACTGCGGATGGGTGAAGTGGCGAGACACAGTGAAGCCTAAGGTAATTTAGACGGCGCGCCATTCAACTCTCCGCATTGGCACACGGCAAGGAACGCGCTATTTTATTTGATTCTCCGAGACTCTACTCCCCGCCCAGCCATACAAGCAAACCTGAAAATCGCGGATAAAAGCGCCCCCAACGCTTCATCTCCGCGATTTCACTCACCCAAACACCACCGCCGCCACATCCTGATAGCGCTTCGCGAAATGCACCGTCATCCCGGCGCGGATGTGGTCGGGCAGCTTGTCGAAGTCGCGGCGGTTGGCGTCGGGCAGGATGAGTTCGTGCAGGCCGATACGGCGCGCGGCGATGACCTTTTCGCGGATGCCGCCGACCGGCAGCACCTGGCCGGTGAGCGTGAGCTCGCCGGTCATGGCGAGCGGGCGCGGAATCTTTTTGTTCTTCGCCAGCGACAAGAGCGCGGTGGCCATGGTGACGCCGGCGCTGGGTCCGTCCTTGGGCGTGGCGCCTTCCGGAACATGGAGATGCACGAAGCTCTTGTCGAAGAAGGTCTCGTCCGCGCCGTAGGCCTTGAGGTGCGAGGCGACGTAGCTGTAGGCGATCTCGGCGGATTCCTTCATCACCTCGCCGAGCTTGCCGGTGAGCTTGAAACCACGATTCAGCGTGTGAATGCGCGACGCCTCGACCGGCAGTGTCGCGCCGCCCATTGCGGTCCAGGCCAGCCCAGTCACGACACCGACACCGGTCAGCGGCTTCTCCTTGGTGAACACGGGCTTGTCTAGATAGCTCTCGATTTCCTTGACGCCGATCTTGATCGGCGTGGCCGTGCCGCCGAGGATCTTCACCACGGCCTTGCGCGCGACCCGCCCCAGCTGCTTTTCCAGGTTGCGCACGCCGGCCTCGCGGGCGTATCCCTCGATCACGTGACGCAGCGCACCTTCGCTGATGACGAGCTGGTTCTTTTTCAGTCCCGCGCGCTCGAGCACACGCGGCCACAGGTGATGCCTGGCGATGGCGACCTTTTCCTCGGTGATGTAGCCCGACAGACGGATGACTTCCATGCGGTCGAGCAGCGCGGAGGGAATCGAGAAGTCGTTGGCGGTGCAGATGAACAGCGCCTTGGACAGATCGAAGCGCACGTCGAGATAATGGTCGAGGAAATCGGCGTTCTGCTCGGGGTCGAGCACTTCCAGCAGCGCGCTCGCCGGGTCGCCCTGGTAGCTGGCGCCGATCTTGTCGATCTCGTCAAGCATGATGACCGGGTTGGCTGAGCCGACCTCCTTCAGCGCCTGCACGAACTTGCCCGGCATGGCGCCGATGTAGGTGCGGCGATGGCCCTTGATCTCGGCCTCGTCGCGCATGCCGCCGACCGAGAAGCGGTAGAACTTGCGCCCCAGCGCCTCGGCGACGGACTTGCCGATCGAGGTCTTGCCGACGCCGGGCGGACCGATCAGCAGCAGGATCGAGCCGGCCATCTCGCCGCGCATGGCGCCGACGGCGAGGAATTCGATGATGCGGTCCTTGACGTCCTCCAGTCCGTCGTGGTCGCGGTCGAGGATGCGGCGCGCGCGCTCGAGGTCGATCTTGTCCTGGGTATGGATGCCCCACGGCAGCACGGTGAGCCAGTCGAGATAGTTGCGGGTGACGGTGTATTCGGCCGACCCCGTCTCCAGCAGCGACAGCTTGTGCATTTCCTCGTCGATACGCTTTTGCGCCTGTTCGGGCAGCGTCAGCTTGGCGATGCGCTCGCGGAAGGTATCGAGCTCGGCGGTCTTGTCGTCCTTGGCGATGCCTAGTTCCTTCTGGATCGCACGCAGCTGCTGGTGCAGGAAGAACTCGCGCTGCTGCTCGCTCATCTTCTCGTCGACGCGCTCGCGGATCTGCGATTGCAGGCGGGCGACGTCGAGTTCCTTTTTCAGCAGGACGAGCACCTTTTCCATGCGCTTCTTCAGGCCGAAGGCTTCCAGTACCTCCTGCAGCTCCTGCTTGGACGCGGTGGTCAGGCTGGCCGCGAAATCGGTCAGTTGCGACGGCTCGTTGGGGCCGAAACGGTTGAGGAAGAACTTCAATTCCTCCGAATACAGCGGGTTGAGCGGCAGCAACTCCTTGATCGTGTTGATGATGGCGATGGAATAGGCGCGGATCTCCTCCGATTCCGGCTTGCCGGGCTCGTTCGGGTAATCGACCCGGACCTTGTAGGGCGGGGTATCCGACAACCATTCGACGATGCGAAACCGCTTGGAACCCTCGGCAATGAACTGCATCTTGCCGTCGGAACGAACCGGGTGGTGGATGCGCACCACCGTACCCACGCTGTGGAAATCCGCCCGCTTGACGTCATCGGTGTTGTCGGGCTTGACCACCACCAGCCCCACCATGTGGTGCGCGGTTTCGCCGATGGCCTCCACCGTCGACAGCCAGGGGGCTTCGTTCATCAGCAACGGCAGGGTTTGCGCCGGAAAGAAAGGTTTTTCGGTCAGCGGCAGCAGGTACAGTTCGGCGGGCAGTGCCGGCGCGGTCGGCAACTGGCGTTCATCGGGGAGGATTTCGCCTTCTAGCGGGTCATTGGGCATGGTCTGATCTTCTCAATCCGTACGACGGAACTGGAAGTATCGGGCCTATCCCCTCGTTTTCAAGGCCGGGGTGGGTTGGGGCGTACGGGAATTTCCTCGACCGTGTCCGGCATGCTCGACAGGATCATCAGTTCGACCCGCCGGTTGCGGGCGCGTCCCTCCGCCGTATCGTTGGGCGCGATCGGCTGGCTGGCCTCGCGCCCGATGGCAGACAGGCGGGCCGGCGCGATGCCGCTGTCGGCCAGCAGGCGTACCACGCTGGTCGCACGAACCGCCGACAATTCCCAGTTGGAGGCAAACGCCGAATTACTGATCGGCACGTTGTCGGTATGGCCGGTGACCTCGAGGTTGAAGGGCTCGTTCTTCAATTTTTCCGCCACGGCCTGCAGCACCTTCAGCGATTGCGGCTCGAGTTCGGCGCGGCCGGGCGCAAACAGGACATTCGCATTGATTTCGATGCTGACGCCGCGACGGCTCTGCGTGACCCGCACCTGGCCTTCCTTCACCAGCGGGGCCATGACGTCGAGCAGGCTGCTCGCCACCTCGGTCATGTGCGCCTGCTCTTCGATCGCCTGCTGCTGTTTCAGGGTGCGCTGTTTGACTTCAGGGGGCAAGGTGACTGTCGGCAGTTGCGGCACCGGAACGTCGTTTGTTGCCGCCTTGCCGAAGGCGCTGCCGAGCGAACTGGCCAGGATGCGGTATTTGTTCTCATTGACGGCCGAAATGGCGTACATGACCACAAAAAAGGCGAACAGCAAGGTGATGAAGTCCGCATAGGAGATCAGCCAGCGATCGTGATTGTCGTGATCGGAGACGATGCGGCGACGGCGGCGGCGCATGATCCTAGGAACCGTGGTTGGACGCACCTGATGGTGCGTCTGGGCATGTGGCTGCCGCGAAATGAGGAGGCGGCAGGCTCGGGCCTGCAACGACGTATGACAAAGGCAGGCGCGTGGTCAGGCGTGCCAGCGGGTGCGCAGCGGGCTCACCTTTACTGTGATCGTGATCGAAGGCACAAGAATCAATATTCATGCGGTATGCCCATGAGCTTATAAGCGGTCAACCACGGTTCCTGGGATCATAGATAACCTTTCAGGCGTGCCTCGATGATGCGCGGGTTGTCGCCCTGCGCAATGCCCATGAGACCGTCGCAGACGATCTCGCGCTCGCTCACGCGGCGCGCGATGGTGAACTTGATCTTGTTGGCGATGGGCAGGAACACCAGGTTGGCCAGGCCCACGCCATAGATGGTGGCGACAAAGGCGACCGCGATGCCGGTGCCCAGCTTGCCGGGCTCGGTCAGGTTTTCCATCACATGGATCAGGCCCATGACCGCGCCGAGAATGCCGAGTGTCGGCGCATAGCCGCCCGCCGCCTCCCATACGCGTGCGGCCTGGCGTTCGTTCGTTTCGAAATTGACGATCTGGACGTCGAGCGTATCGCGCAGCTTGGTCGCATCGGCACCGTCGATCAATAGCTGCAGCCCGGTTTTCTGGAACGGGTCGTGCGTCATGTTGACGTGCCTTTCCAATGCCAGCAGGCCGTCCTGACGCGCGGTGTGGGACCATTGGACGACACGGCGAATGAGCGTGAGGGCCTCCGGATCGGGCGGGCGGAATACCCATCTCGCCATGCGCATGCCCTGCATGAAGACCGGCAGCGGGTAATGCAGCAGCACGGCAGCCAGGGTTCCGCCCATCACGATGAGGAAGGCCGCCGGCTGCACGAACAGGCCGATATGTCCGCCTTCCATCGCCTGGCCGCCCAGTACGGCGGCCGCCGCCAGCCCGAGCCCGATCAGGCTGCCACGATCCATGCGTCTTCCTTCAGTTTGGCGCGCAGTCGCGCGATGGCCTGGCCGTGCAGCTGGCAGATACGGGACTCGCTGACGCCGAAGACCTCGCTGATCTCGCGCAGGTTGAGCTCCTGCTCGTAATACAGCGACATCAACAGCTGCTCGCGCTCCGGCAGATTCTCGATGCCGGCGATGATGCAGGCGCGCAGGTTGGCATCGAGCAGTTGCGGCAGCGGCATGCTGGCCTCGTCCGCCGATTGCTTGTCGAGGAAGGAATCGTCCTCGTCCGACTCGCCGAAGTCCTCGAAATACAAAAGCTGGTGGCCGCGCGCGTCGCCGAGCATGGCCTGGTACTCGGCCAGCGGGATCTTCATGGATTCCGAAATCTCGGTTTCGCTGGGTTGCCGACCGAGCTTGTGCTGCAGTGTATTGATCGCCTGTTCGATCTTGCGCATCGACTGGCGCGCGCTGCGCGGCATCCAGTCGGACTGGCGTAGTTCGTCGATCATCGAGCCGCGGATGCGCTGAATGGCGTAGGCCTCGAACTGCGCACTCTGCGCTTCATCGTAGCGGCTGATCGCGTCGAGCAGGCCGATCATGCCGGCCTGCACCAGGTCGTCTTCTTCCACGCTGGGCGGCAGCCGTCCCATCATGTGATGCGCCAGGCGCTTCACCATGGGCATGTATTGCGCCAGCAGGTCGTTCTTCTCGCTTTTTTCGCTTTTACCGGTTGCGGTGTACATGCCCCCTACCCCCTTCTGCAGGCTTCCACCAGGCGTCCGCCCTGGATCACGCGCTGCATGAACCCGCCGACGCTGCCCAGGCTGGCGGGCTGCGGCCACCGCAACAGGCCGTCGGCCAGCTTGCGGAACTGCGAGGTCGACTGTGCGACAGGAAACGCATCCACCACCGAGGTGCGCAAATGGCCTGCACGCGTGAGCCGCTCGTCGAGCGGAATATAGCCCAGATAATCGACCGACACTCTCAGATACTGTTCGGCGGTATGGGCAAAATTGCGCGCGACGGCCTGCGCCTGCTCAGGCGACTCGATACGATTGAGCAGCAGGCGAAACTGGCGCTTACCGAAGTTTTGCGCCAGCCGCTTCACCAGCGTGTAGGCCTGGGTGATTGCCGTGTTGCCGGGCGGCAGCACCACCATGATCTCGGAGGCGGCCAGGCCCAGCGGCAAGGCGTCCGGATCGGTCGCCTCTTCCATGTCCACCAGCACCACGTCGACGCCGCACTGCAAGCGGTTGAAACTCTGCGCCAGCCATTCCTGATCGCGCTCGGACAGGCGGCCCAGGCGGTTGAAGCCGCCGCCCAGCGGCAGCACCTGCACATTGTCGGGGCCGGTGAGGATCAGGGAATCCAGCGTGCAATGTCCGGCCAGCACATCCGCCACGTCGTAGCGCGGCGTCAGCCCCAGCGCGGCGCAGGCACCGCGCCCATGCCGGTCCTGATCGACGATGAGGACATCGCGTCCGGAACGTGCCAGGGCGACGGCCAGATTGGCGGTCGCGGCAGTCTTGCCCGCCCCTTGCTGTCCCGACATCACGGTGATGACCTGAAATCCGGTCTGCCCCAGCAAACGGCGCAGCCCGGCGGCCTGGTCGCTGACGAATTTATCCAAGGGCCACCGCGCTTTCACGTTGTATGGATTGAATGCCGCTCATGGCGAAGGCCAGCTCGCTGTCGTCCAGCTGCCAGGGCGAGGACAGCGTGCGGGTCTTGAAGGCACGGTGAATCAGGTATTGGCGATTGGCCAGATGCAGGTCTTCGGGCACGCGCTGGCCGGTCGCCAGGTAGTGCACGTTGAGCTCGTGGCGGATTGCGCAGTCGAGTGCCGGGCCAAGGCTGGCCGCCTCGTCGACTTTCGACAGGATGCAGCCGTCCAGGCCACGTGTCTGATACGCCTGCACCACTTCGTTCAGGGTGTCGCCGTGGCTGGTCGCGTTCAGCAACAATAATCTTTTGATCTGCTTGCCGGCCTGGCACAGCATCTCGACCTGCTCGGCGACGGCCTGGTCGCGCTGGCTCATGCCGACGGTGTCGATCAGGACCGTGTGTTTGTTGCGCAGTTCGGACAACGCCAGCCTCAGATCGGCGGCGTCGCGCACCGCATGCACGGTCACGCCGAGGATCTTGCCGTAGATACGCAGCTGCTCGTGACCGCCGATCCGGTAGCTGTCGGTGGTCAGCAGCGCCAGCTTGTCGGCGCCGTGGCGCACCACGAAGCGGGCGGCCAGCTTGGCGGTGGTGGTGGTCTTGCCGGCGCCGGTCGGCCCCATCAGGGCGAACACGCCGCCGCCGTCGAGCATGTCGGTTTCGTTCTGCATCACGTTCAGGCGCTTCATCAGCGTGTTGCGCATCCAGGCCTGCGCCTGTTCGGCATCGCCCCTGGGCAGGGTTTCCAGCATCTCGCGTGCCAGTGTGGCGGAAAAGCCGGCTGCCAGCATGTCGCGCATGATCGACGCCCCGGCAGGATCGCGTCCCGGGAGGTCGCGCCAGGCCAGATCCGCCAGCTGGCTTTCCAGCCGGGCCTGCATCGACTTGATCTCGCTGATCACGCTTTGTGCCAGCTGGGCGCTGTCCTCAGTCGGCACGGCGACCCGTTCGATCAGGCGGCGCTTGATGGTGACTTCCGGCTCCGGCTCCGGCTCGGGCAACGTTTCCTGCATCCTCGCGCGATGAGATGGCGGCGCTACGCGTTCCTCCACCACAGGCGGCGCCATCGCGGCGATGTCTTCCGCCGGCAGGGCCAGCACTTCCACACCGCCGTCGACCGCACGATTGGAGAGAATGACCGCATCGGGTCCGAGCGCGTCGCGCAACTGGCGCATGGCCTCACGGGATGTTTTGGCGACGATACGTTTGACGTTCATGCTGCTCCTCCTACCAGGGAAGTCACTTTGATCTGCTTGCCTTCAGGCACTTCGGCGTGTGAAAGCACTTTGAGTTGCGGCACCGTGCGCCGCAGGAAACGTGCGAGTAGCGGACGCAGCACGGCCGGCGTCAGCAAAACGGGGGGGTGGCCGAGCGCTTCCTGGCGCTGCGTCGAGGCCTGGGTCCGCTCCAACAGCGTGTCGGCCAAGCCCGGCTCCATGCCGGCCGAATCGTGGCCGGCCTGCAGCGTCTGCAATAGCAGGCGTTCCAGGCCCTGGTCGAGGGCGATCACCGGCAACTCGCTCGACGAACCGTAAATCTGCTGCACGATCGAACGGCCCAGTGCCACCCGTACCAGCGAGGTGAGTTCATGCGGATCCTGCACCCGTGCGGCATGCTCCAGCAGGGTGTCGATGATGGTCCGCATGTCGCGAATGGCCACGCCTTCCGTCAACAGGTTCTGCAGCACTTTCTGCACGGTGGACAGCGGCAGCATCTTCGGCACCAGGTCTTCCACCAGCTTGGGCGCGCTCTTGCCCAGATGATCGAGCAGTGCCTGCGCTTCCTGGCGTCCCAGCAGCTCGGCTGCATGCAGCGTCACCAGATGATTCAGATGCGTGGCGACCACGGTGCCGGGATCGACCACGGTATAGCCCATGGCCTGCGCCTGTTCGCGCAGATCGGATTCGATCCACACGGCCGGCAGGCCGAAGGCCGGGTCCTGCGTGGCGACGCCCGGCAGTGCCGTGGCGACCGTGCCTGGATCGATGGCCAGGAAAGAGCCGGTGCGCACTTCGCCGCTGCCGATTTCCACGCCCTTGAGGGTGATGCGGTAGCTGTTCGGATTGATTTCGAGATTGTCGCGGATATGCACGGCCGGGGGCAGGAAGCCGATCTCGCGGGCGAATTTCTTGCGGATGCCCTTGATACGGCGCACCAGTTCGCCGTCGGCGGCATTGTCGACCAGCGGGATCAGGCGATAGCCGACTTCCAGCCCGAGGGTGTCGATAGGGGCAACATCTTCCCAGCTGGCTTCCTGGGATTCGATGGCCGCAACGGGCATCGTCTCCTCTGCGGGCGGCGCTTCTTCCTGCTTGTGGCTCCTTTTCCAGGCCAGCCAGACGATGCCGCCGGCCAGCAGCAGGAACGCCAGGTTCGGCATGCCCGGAATCATGCCCATCATGCCGAGGATCGCGGCCGTGATGTAAAGCGCCTGCGTCTTGTTGAACACGTTGGACAGCATCTGCCCGGCGATGTCCTCCTCGGTGCTGACGCGGCTGACGATGATGCCCGCGGCGATCGAGATGACCAGGGCCGGGATCTGCGCGACCAGGCCATCGCCGATTGCCAGCAGGGTGTAGTTCTGCGCGGCGTCCGCCAGCGACAGGCCATGCTGCATCAGGCCGATGACCAGGCCACCGATGATGTTGATCAGCAGGATCAGGATGCCGGCGATGGCGTCGCCGCGGACGAATTTCGAGGCACCGTCCATCGAGCCGTAAAAATCGGCTTCCTGGGAAATTTCGGCACGGCGGCGGCGCGCTTCGTTCTCGTCGATCAGGCCGGCATTGAGATCGGCGTCGATCGCCATCTGCTTGCCTGGCATCGCGTCGAGGGTGAAGCGCGCGCTGACCTCGGCGATCCGCCCTGCGCCCTTGGTGATGACGATGAAGTTGATCACCACCAGGATGACGAACACGATGATGCCGACTGCGTAATTGCCGCCGACCAGGAAATGGCCGAAGGCCTCGATGACCTTGCCGGCTGCGTCCGGGCCGGTGTGGCCATGCAGCAGCACGACACGGGTGGAGGCGACGTTGAGCGACAGGCGCAGCAGCGTCGAGAGCAGCAGCACGGTGGGAAAAGCGGCGAAATCGAGCGCCTTCTTGGTCGACAGCCCCACCAGCAGCACCATGATGGAGAGCGCGATGTTGAAGGTGAATAGCATGTCCAGCGCGAATGGCGGCAGCGGCAGCACCAGCATCGCCAGGATGAGGACGATGAACAGCGGTGCCGCCAGCGCGCGCGCATTGGTGCTGCTGAACAGATTGGACAGGCTCAAGGTACCGTTCATGCGTTAGCCCCCATGCCGGATTGCAGCGGATCGAGTTCAGGCGGGACCGGCAAGGCGGTCGGCGCTTCGGGATAGGCTCCGCCCAATTGTTGGAAGTGGCGCAGTTGGAACACGTAGGCCAGCACTTCGGCCACCGCTGCGTACAGGGTGGCCGGGATTTCGTCGCCAAGTTCGGTGTGGCGGAACAACGCACGCGCCAGCGGCGGTGCTTCCAGCAGCGGAATTTTGTGCTCGGCAGCCAGTTCGCGGATCTTCGCGGCCACCGCGTCGGCGCCTTTGGCCACCACGCGCGGTGCACCCATCTTGCCCTCGGTATATTTGAGCGCAACGGCATAGTGGGTCGGGTTGGTCACCACGACGTCGGCGGTGGGAATCTCGGCCATCATGCGGCGGCGGGCCATTTCGCGCTGCTGGGCGCGAATGCGTGCCTTGACGTGCGGATCGCCTTCCGATTCCTTGGCTTCCTGGCGCAGTTCCTCCTTGCTCATCTTGAGCTTGTTGAAATAGCTCCAGAGCTGGTACGGCAGGTCCAGCACGACGATGAAGATCATCGCGCCCGAGGCCAGCAGGAAGATCTTTCCGATGAGATCGCCCATGTGCTGGATGGCGTCGGTCGGCTCTTCCATGCTGAGCGAGAAAATCGCGTCGAGATTGGACCAGATCAGCCAGACCGCCACCACGCCCAGCAGACCGACCTTGGCCAGCGACTTGACCAGTTCGACCAGGCCCTGACTGGAGAACATGCGCTTGATGCCTGACAGCGGGTTCAGGCGCTTGAAATCCGGCATGAAGGCCTTGGCGCTGAAGAGCCAGCCGCGCAACAGCAGCGGCGAAGCCAACACGGCGATCACCACCAGTGCCAGGAAGGGGGCCAGTGCCAATGCGGCCTCCAGGACCTGGTCGGACATCTGGGTCATGACGTAGTTGCTGTCGCGCGCAACGGCCGGATCGAACTGCAGGCTGCCGCGCACGATCTGCGACATGGTCTTGCCCAGGCCGTTGGCCATCATCCACAAGGCCGCGCCACTGGTCATCAGCACGACGAACGTAGCCAGCTCGCGCGATTGCGGCACCTGGCCTTCTTCGCGCGCCTTTTCCAATCGCTGTGGCGATGGGGCTTCTGTCCGTTCCTGATCGCTTTCTTCAGCCATCCCTGATTCACCTGGTTAGAGGGAACCGTCTCTTGCGCGAGACGGGCTTTCTACAGGGTGAATTATTGGTCAGGCCCCGTACGGGCGATCAGGGGAATAAGGGTGGATTTGGCCTGCTATTTCGCCTCAAGCGGCGCCTGCGGAGGCATCGGCGTACTTGAAGCGGGAGAGGAATCTTGTTTCGGAACACCGGTCGGCGCCTTGGCCTGGCCAGGCTCGTCCTGCGCATCGGCGGCATCCGCGGTGCTCACGCCGCTGGCTTCCTTCGTAACGGCCTCCTCGGTGCGCTTGTTCATTACGATGATGCTGATGCGGCGGTTGACCGGGTCGTGGGGTGCCGCGTGGCCAAACGGGACGGACGATGCCAGGCCGACCACGCGCAGCATCTTCGATTCGTCCATGCCGCCGGCAATCAACGCCCGGCGCGAGGCGTTGGCGCGATCGGCCGACAGTTCCCAGTTGCTGTAACCGCGTGCGCCATTGGCGTAAGGCGCGGCATCCGTATGCCCAGACAAGCTGATCCGGTTCGGCACGTCGTTCAGCATCTTGCCGATTTCATGCAGGATGACCTTGGTATAGGGCTGCAGCTCGGCGCTCGCCAGGTTGAACATGGGACGGTTCTGTTCGTCGACAATCTGGATGCGCAGGCCTTCGCTGGTGATGTCGATCAGCAGTTGCCGCTTGAACTGCTTCAAGGTGGGATTGGCGTCGATCGCCATCTCCATGCGTTTCTTCAGTTGCTTGAGATTGGCCGCCTCGATGCGTTCGAGCTCGGCCTGGGCGGCTTTCAGGTTGTAGGATTTCTTTTCGGCCTTGGTCTCGCCTTTTTTCACCTGCCCGGCGCTGCGCGTCATGTCGAGACCGCCCCCCTTGATCACGCTGGAGCTGTCGCCGCTGCCCGAACCGCCCTGCATGGCCACCTTCAACGGGGTCTTGAAATATTCCGCAATGCCTTCCAGATCGCCCTTGGTGGTCGAGCCGAGCAGCCACATCAGCAGGAAGAACGCCATCATCGCCGTCACGAAGTCGGCATAGGCGATCTTCCATGCGCCGCCGTGGTGGCCCCCCGCCACTTTCTTGACACGCTTGATGACGATGGGGGCTTTTTGTTCGCTCATGGGTGCGTCATGGAGATCGGGACAGGCAACGCGTAATCAGCGCGACTTCGCGTTCTTGACGTGTTCTTCCAGTTCGCTGAAGGAAGGACGTTCGGTCGAGAACAGCACCTTGCGCCCGAACTCGACCGCAATCGCCGGCGCATAGCCGTTGATGCTGGCCAGCAGCGTCACCTTGATGCACTGGAACATCTTGGTCGATTCGTGCAGTTTCTGTTCGAGCAGCGTGGACAGCGGCCCGACAAAACCGTAGGCCAGTAGGATGCCGAGGAAGGTTCCGACCAGCGCATGCGCGATCAGGATGCCCAGTTCCGCAGGCGGCAGGCCGACCGATTCCATCGTGTGCACGACCCCCATCACCGCCGCCACGATACCGAATGCCGGCATGCCGTCGCCCAGTTTGGCGACGACGTGAACGGGCACCTCGCCTTCGTGATGATGGGTTTCGATTTCATTGTCCATCAGGTTCTCGATTTCGAAGGCGTTCATGCTGCCGCTCACCATCAGGCGCAGATAATCGGTCAGGAATTCGATGATGTGGTGATCGGCAAGGATGGTCGGATATTTCGTGAACAAGGGGCTGCTCTCGGGCGAATCGACATCGGCTTCGACCGACATCAGGCCTTCCTTGCGGATCTTGGTCAGCAATTCGTACAACAGCGCCATGATGTCCATGTACAGCGCGCGCGTGTATTTCGATCCCTTGAACACGGTGGGCAGCGCCTTCAACGTGGCTTTAACGGCCTTGCTGTTGTTGCCGACCAGAAACGCACCGCCCGCCGCCCCGCCAATCATCAGCAACTCTACCGGCTGGAACAGCGCTGCCAGGTGGCCGCCCGCCAGCGCAAAGCCGCCGAAAACACTCAACACCACAACGATATAACCAACGATGACTAGCACGGCCGTCTATCCCTTATTGATTGGTACACCAAGTGAGAGCGGCCTCGCTCCATCCCGGTCTGGCAGCATCCAAAAACTGGCGCTTTCAAGTGGAGGATTCGACAAAATCAAAAGAAACTTGATGGCACAGCGCGAGTATTTCCACTCGGCGGCGTCTTACATTTGCCAGGCATACAATGTGTGGCGCGGATCTGCATCCCCTGCCACCACGTGATCTGGCGGACGGCATTCCACCGGAAACGCCAGGCTGACGAACAGCGTGTCGTGACGCATCTGGGCCTGCGCCTGTTGCCACAGCGCCGGCATGGCTGCGGGCGAAAGAAAGGCAAACACGACATCGAAACGAGACAGATCGAGACTTGCGTAATCGTCCCGCATGAATTTCACCCGACTCCCCTTGAGCCTGGCGCGCACACGGCTGATAAGCCAGGGGGCCGGTGCAATTTCGGTTCCGTAAAAATGGCCGTGCGGAAATTTCGCTTCCAGATAGAACGGCACACCACCCAGGCCGCTGCCGAGATCGATGAAGCTGAATGGGGTTTGCGGCAACAGGGATGCCAGAGATTGCCATGCTGTATGGCCGGACAGATACAACGGCACCCGGGTGCGGAACGTGCTCCAGTAGAACAGGACCAGCAACACGAATATGGCCAGATAGATCCAGGCAGGCAGATCAGCCTGTCGGGCCAGAAGTACGGCAGGCAGGAAACCGAGATGCAGGGGAGGCCACCACGCGGGCTGCCGCCATGCGCGGCTCAGGAGCGCCGCGATTCCGCCCTGTGCGAACGCAAGTTGCCAGAGGGCGGCTTGATACGAGAATGAAATCTGCAGCAGATAGTTCAGGAAGACGGCCGCCAACAGGGCTGTGCACTGGATGACAAGCGACTGAAGGCTGACCGGCAGACGCGCCATCACCGGACTCCCGAAGAAGCCCGTCAGGCGGCGGCGGTCAGTTCGGTCTGGGCTTCCGCCTTGGCCTTGCGGGTTTTGCCTGCACGTGCCGGCATATTGCACAAGCCGCACACGTAGTGATTGTTCAGGTCGTCGGGATGAACCACGAAGTGGCCGCCGCAACCACTGCACACGGCCGTTTCGAGCATGCGGCTTTCGAAGAAGCGATTCAGCGTCCACGCACGGGTGAAGCTCAGCACGGCTTCGATCTGGTTGGTATGAAGGTATTCCTGATACAGGCGGTAGCTCTTGAGCACGGCCTCGATGCCGCTGCAATCGCTGTTCTTCGTGATGTAGCGGTGGATGTTGATGAACAATGAGGAATGGACGTTGGGCAGCCAGGTCAGGAACCAGTCGGTCGAGAACGGCAGCATGCCCTTGGGGGGTGACACGCCTTTGACTTCCTTGTACAGCTTGAGCAAGCGTTCGCGCGACAGCGTGGTTTCGGATTCAAGAACCTGCGGGCGGGCGCCGAGTTCGATCAGTTCGATCGCCAGCTGGGTGTCACGCATTTCAGTCAACAGACTTTTCTTGCTCATGAAGCCACTCCCCTTTTTTATTGTGAGACGTTTGCTGCAGGTACGACAGAATCAGGCAAAGGCTTCCACAGCTTGGCCGGCCATCAGGATGGCGGCGTGGGACTGGGCGATGGCGCGATCCTTGGTGTAGTTGGTCAGCATGTTGAGCACCACGCCATCGTCGAAGCGGAAGCGCGACACCATCATGCCGGACGCGGCAAGCTTGAGGACTTGTGCGGGCGTCAGCGCCTCGATCAGGTCGGCAACGTCCTGGCTGATGCCCAGACGAAAGACGGCAGTCGCCTTGTCGTGTTGGATCATGCTCTGCGCCAGCATCAGGTAGTTCAGATTGACGTCGCGCATTTCGTCCAGCATTTCGTCCATTTTCATTTTGCCTGTCCTTCTTCGTTGAATTTTTTTCAAACTCACACTTAAGTCAGCGTGGTGAATTCGTTTTCGGACGACACCCGGGAAAGTTAATGTGGACAAGCGCTGTATTGAAGGACGGAAACCAACAACCACCGATGTAGGTGTTTGTCCTACACGAGAGGCCGGGATTAAGCGCAAGCCAGCCGGGCCGGCTTGTCGGGAGGCCGAATAAATTCAATTGAAACAAAAGGATAAAGCCAGAAAGTATCAATGCGCTGCGGGCGGCGGGCCCGCACGCAGGATCACGCGCCCTTAACTGCGCTTGTAGATGTCTTCGAACCGGACGATGTCGTCCTCGCCGAGATAGGTACCAGACTGGACTTCGATCATGTGCAGGTCGATCTTGCCGGGGTTCTCCAGCCGGTGCGAGGTGCCGAGCGGAATGTAGGTGGACTGGTTCTCGGTCAACAGCATGACCTCGTCGCCGCAGGTGACGCTGGCCGTGCCGGAGACCACGATCCAGTGCTCGGCACGGTGATGGTGCATCTGCAGGCTGAGCTTTTCGCCCGGTTTGACCATGATGCGCTTGACCTGGAAACGTTCGCCTTCGTCGATACCTTCATACCATCCCCAGGGGCGATACACCTGCTTGTGGACCAGATGCTCGCAGCGTTTCTCGGCTTTCAGGCGATCGACCAGTTTCTTGACGTCCTGGACCTGATCCTTGTTGGCGACCAGGACCACGTCGGCCGTTTCGACCACTACCAGATCGGATACGCCCAACATCGCGACCATGCGGGTTTCGGCACGGACGAAGTTGTTGCGCGCGTTTTCCAGCATGACGTCGCCACGGATTGCATTGCCCTGCCCGTCCTTTTCAGCCACGTCCCACAGCGCCGACCAGGCGCCGATATCGTTCCAGGCCATGTCCGCAGGGACCACAGCGGCACGACGGGTATGTTCCATGACGGCGTAATCGATCGACTCCGACGGGCAAGCCTCGAATGCCGTTGGATCGAGCCGTACGAAATCGAGATCGAGCGTGGCGGCATCCAGTGCGGTGCGGCTGGCGTCCAGGATGTCGGGTCGCAAAGCCTGCAACTCCTGCAGGAAATCCGACGCGCGGAACAGGAACATGCCGCTGTTCCAGAAATACTCGCCCGATTCGACGTACTGCTGCGCGGTGGCAAGGTCAGGCTTTTCGACGAAGGCCGCGACCTGGTGCGCTCCGGCGGTATCGGCCAATTGCGCACCCTTGCGGATATAGCCGTAACCGGTTTCCGGCGTGGCGGCGACGATACCGAAAGTGGCAAGATGGCCGTTCTGTGCGGCTTGTGCCGCGGTGCGGATCGCGTCGTGGAACGCCGCAACGTCGCCGATGAGATGGTCGGCGGGCAGGATCAGCATCAGCGCGTCCGGATCGTCGCGCGACAGCATCAATGCGGCCACCGCAATCGCGGGGGCGGTATTGCGCCCGACCGGCTCCAGCACGATGGCGCGCGGTGCAGTATCGATCTGGCGCATCTGCTCGGCAATCATGAAGCGATGCTCCACGTTGCAAACCATCAAAGGTGCGGCCATTTCCGGCATGTTCGCCAATCGGCTGACAGTGTCCTGCAGCAGGCTCCGGTCGCTGGCAAGCGGCAGCAGCTGCTTGGGCAGCGCTGCACGGGACAAAGGCCACAGGCGGGTGCCGGAGCCCCCGGAGAGAATCACGGGATGAATGGTGGTCATGTCGAGTGCTCTTGAAATTGAAATTCCGTTCTAACGAGGCAAATTCCGTTCCTGACGCCGGGACACTTCAATCGTCCGCCCGTCCAGTCCCCGGCGATCTGGATCATGCTGGGGCTCAAGGCTTGCCGGACTGCGTGGCCGGCTCCGCGGGCGCGGGCGCAAAACCGCTGGCATATTCGATCTTGCCGCTGCCACGCAGCTTGTGGATTTCGGCTTCCAGCAGGGTTTTGCGCTTCCCGCCCAGAATCAGTTGAGCGATCGCGTCTCGGGCCTGCTCGAACGACACGGGCTGCGCCTGGCTGTCCAGCAATTGCAGCACACTGACTCTACCCGCGTCCATCGGCACCACGACCGCCTGGCCATCCTTCATCCTGGCGAGTTGCGCCAGCATGCTAGCCGGGATCTTTTCTGCCGGCCTAACCGCCTCGCCGGACTTGACGGCAATCCCTTGCGTGCCCAGCCAATCGGTGAACTCGGCCAGGCTATGGCTTTGCTTCAACTGTGCTTCCACTTCGGCGACCCGCCCTGCCGCCAGCTGCAGTTCGAGTTCGTGGACGCGGTATAGCTTGCGCTGCGCAAACAATTCGGGATGCCGGTTGTAGTAGTCCCGAATGGCAGCGTCCGAAGGTTGGGGCAGATCCTTGAACAGGCGTTCCATATAGGCTTCCACAAGCACCTGGCGTTGTGCCTGCTGCATGGCCAGCGCAACCTCCGGCGACTTGTCCAGCTTCGCGTTCCAGGCGGCATGGCTGACCAGATGCTGGTCGATCAGGGCTTCCAGCACCTTGCCCCGAGCCTCGGCGGCGTCTGCCGCACTCATGGGGCCCAGACGAGCCACCGCTCGATCCAGTTCAAATTCACTGATCGTATCGTCCCCTACTTTGGCTGCAACAGTATCCGGGGGCGGTGCTGCCGGCTGTTCACAGCCGGCCAGCAGCGTAGATACGGCCAGTATGGCTGCAAGGGTGACACGGGGGTTTTTCATCAACACTCCGGCATTCTTGAATGCCCGGTATGGTGCGGGATTCGACCGCATTGAGCAAGCCAAGGAAGCGGGCGTTCAAAATATGCTCAAGAAAGAAAGATTTACGCCGTAATTCAAAATCACTACGCCGGAGCGGATCAATATACCGATGGCACACGCCGCTTATTGACCTATATTCCGACATGTAGCATTCTCGGTAGGGGTTCTTCCCCAGGCGCTCCTCCTCCTGCCACACCGGGTTTTTCGCGGCGCCTCTGGCGCCGCTTTTTGTTTGCCCCTCCCCGCCCTCACCCGGCTGCCCGGCGCGGGATGCCAATGGGTTCCCGGATGGGCTTAAAACGCGCGCTCGCCCGCCGACATACGCGCTTTCTTGAGCGCCTCGGCCGCCCTGGCCTTGGCCGCGGCTTGAGCTGCCTGCTGGTCATCCCCGAACGCCCGTACGCCGACGGATTCACGCGCCGCCTTGAGCGCTGCGGCCGCTCTCGCCTTGGCTTCTTCCTGCTTGGCGGCTTCCAGTTGCTTCGCGCGCAACGCTTCCTGCCGTTGACGCTCTGCCTGTTCCACCCGTGCGGCCGCTTCCTTGCGTGCCCGTTCCTGTGCGGCCAATTGGGCTTCGCGCTGCTGCTTTTCCTTGAGCGCCTGCTGGCGTTCCAGTTCTTCCTGTCGTTTGCGCTCGGCTTCCTGATGCGCCTTTTCAGCCTCCTGGCGTGCCCTTTCGGCTTCCTGCTGCGCCTTTTGGGCTTCAAGGCGGGCGCGAGCCTTCTTCAGGTCCTCGCGCATCTGCGCACCGGTCTGACGGATGCGTTCGCTTGCCGCGGTCAAGTCCTCGCCGGACACGACAGGCGTGTCCGCCCCGGCATCGGCAGCATGGGCATAGACAGGCAGGGAGCATATCAGCGAAAGAACGGCGATATGCGGTGCGAAGTACAGCTTCATGGGAGCGCCCTCTCTAGATCAACTGGTGCACAGGCGCCTGATCGCCGCGGCCCCCACCTCATCGGAGGGGCCGCGATCAAACCATGACGCTCCTGTATCTAGAACGGCTTACGACCACCCATGCAAAATCTTTATGGGTAATTTCGCGAGGACAGACTTACACCGGCACCGCCTCTTCGAACTCCAGGGATACTTTCTCGCTGGCATCGATATCGATGGTCACCCGGCCGCCATGCGCCAGCTTGCCGAACAGCAGTTCGTCGGCCAACGCCTTGCGGATGGTGTCCTGGATCAGGCGCGCCATCGGGCGAGCCCCCATCAACGGATCGAAACCATGCTTGGCAAGATAGGCCTTGAGCGCGTCGGTAAAGACCGCCTCGACCTTCTTCTCGTGCAGCTGCTCCTCCAACTGCATCAGGAATTTGTCGACCACTTGCAGGATGACGGGCTCGGTCAACGGCGCGAAGGGGATGATGGCATCCAGCCGGTTGCGGAATTCCGGCGTGAACATGCGCTTGATCTCGCCCATCTCGTCGCCGCTTTCGCGCGCATTGGAGAAGCCGATGGTCGCCTTGTTGAGCATTTCCGCGCCGGCGTTGGTAGTCATGATCAACACCACGTTGCGGAAATCGGCCTTGCGCCCGTTGGTGTCGGTCAGCGTGCCGTGGTCCATCACCTGCAGCAACACGTTGAAGATGTCCGGATGGGCTTTTTCAACTTCATCAAGCAAAACAATGGCATAGGGGTGTTTCGTGACAGCTTCCGTCAACAGTCCACCCTGGTCGAAACCGACATAACCGGGCGGCGCGCCGATCAGCCGCGAGACGGCGTGGCGTTCCATGTATTCCGACATGTCGAAGCGGATCAGTTCGACGCCCAGCACGTAGGCCAACTGACGCGCGACTTCGGTCTTGCCGACGCCGGTCGGGCCGGAGAACAGGAAATTGCCGATCGGCTTCTGCGGATTGCCCAAACCGCTGCGCGACATCTTGATCGCGGTCGCCAGCGCGTCGATCGCCGCGTTCTGACCGTACACCACGGCCTTCAGGTCGCGGTCCAGCGTCTTCAGGGAATTCTTGTCGTCGGACGAGACGGTCTTGGGCGGAATCCGCGCGATCTTGGCGATGATGTCCTCGATCTCCCGAGGGGTGATCGTCCTTTTCTGCTTCGATTTCGGCAGGATGCGCTGGGCGGCGCCCGCCTCGTCGATGACGTCGATCGCCTTGTCGGGCAGATGGCGGTCATTGATATAGCGTGCTGCCAACTGCGCCGCCGTGGTCAGCGCGGCCGCGGTGTATCGGACGCCATGATGGTCTTCGAAGCGCGATTTCAGGCCGCGCAGGATTTCCACGGTTTCGTTGACCGAGGGTTCCGGCACGTCGACCTTCTGGAAACGCCTCGACAAGGCATGATCTTTCTCGAAAATGCCGCGATATTCGGTGTACGTGGTCGCGCCGATGCAGCGCAGATTGCCGGACGACAGCGCCGGCTTCAGCAGGTTGGAGGCATCCAGCGTACCGCCGGACGCCGCGCCGGCGCCGATCAGGGTGTGGATCTCGTCAATGAACAGGATCGCCTTGGGATTGTCGGCCAGCTGCTTCAGCACGCCTTTCAGGCGCTGCTCGAAATCGCCGCGGTATTTGGTCCCGGCCAGCAAGGCGCCCATGTCGAGCGCATACACCGTGCTCTGCGCCAGGATGTCCGGCACCGAACTTTCGACGATGCGGCGCGCCAAGCCTTCCGCAATCGCGGTCTTGCCAACGCCGGCTTCGCCCACCAGCAGGGGATTGTTCTTGCGGCGGCGGCACAACGTCTGGATCACCCGTTCGAGTTCCTGGTCGCGCCCGATCAGGGGATCGATCTTGCCGGCCAGCGCCTGGGCATTCAGATTCTGCGCAAAGCTGTCGAGCGGCGAACTGGTCGGCGCCTCGGCGTTGACTTCCGAGGCCTCGTCCGGCCGCGCCGGTTCGCTCTGCGGGGTCTTGGTAATGCCGTGGGAGATGAAATTGACGATATCGAGCCGCGTCACGCCCTGCTGGGTGAGGAAATACACGGCATGCGAGTCCTTTTCACCGAATACCGCCACCAGGACGTTGGCGCCGGTCACTTCCTTCTTGCCGGAGGACTGGACATGCAGAATGGCGCGCTGGATCACGCGCTGGAAACCCAGTGTCGGCTGGGTGTCGACCTCGCCCTCGCCCGCCACTTTGGGCGTGTGCTCCTCGATGAACTTGCCGAGCTGGTCGCGCATCGCATCGATATTGGCGCCGCAGGCACGCAACACCTCGGCTGCCGACGGGTTGTCCAGCATCGCCATCAGCAGATGCTCCACCGAAATGAATTCATGACGCTTCTGCCGCGCGTCCATGAAGGCCATATGCAGCGTGACTTCGAGTTCCTGGGCAATCATCTAACTTTCCTCCATCGTACATTGCAGCGGATGCTGATGCTGCCGCGCGAAATCCACAACCTGCTCGACCTTGGTGTGAGCGATATCCCTTGGGTACACCCCACACACACCCACACCCTCAGTATGCACTTTGAGCATGATTTGTGTCGCCCGTTCTTGGTCGATGCCGAAAAACTTCTTGAGGACCAGCACCACGAATTCCATTGGGGTGTAGTCGTCGTTCAGCAGCAGAACCTTGTACAAGGGCGGCGGCTTTACCTTCGCCGCAGACGGTTCCAGTAGGGTAGTGCCTTCTCGCTTGGTTGCCATAGCCGGAATAAGCCTGGATTACTGGCTTTATTTTGATGTGATGGAAGGATTTTTCAAGCCCGCTGGAAGTAGGGCCAAACCATAAGTGGGGTGCGAGGGAGGGAAAAGTGAGGAAAACCGGCCTCTCCCCCTTATTCACTGCACGCCATAGCGGATTTGTGCGCTTCCAGGCAGGTGTCGAGTGTAACCCTTTTTATGGCCGTGATCCTTGCGAGCCGCCAGACCACGGCGGGACCCGACTGGGCAGCGAGAACGAAAGTCGCGTCGGGCATCCAGGGCGGCCATGGGGCAGCCTAAAATGATCGTGGCCCGAAATGACCGTTCCGGCGTCCGATTTTGCGCAAAGGGATCATGTACGCGTCATTTCATTGTCACGGCGGCTTGTTAGATTTTGTGCGTTCCCGGTCGCCGGCCTGACGGCGACCGGTTTCGTCAAATCCATACCGGAGATCCGTCAATGTCAGAACCTGTTTCCCATTCCCGCCGCCGCGCACTCCAACTGCTGTCTGGCGTACCGATGTTGCCGCTGGCCTCGTCGCTGGCCGGTTTGCCCCTTTTGGCCGAGGCCCGGCCTATGATGGGCGCGGCTGTTCGCTACCAGTTCAACGCGATGCCGGCCCCGTCGCTGGCCAACCCTTCGCAAATGGCTGAGACCTATGTCGCCTCGACCCTGACGAAAAGCATCGGCCGCCATTCCGAGACCTACGCGCTGGGCTACGAGACCTTTTTCCTGACCGGCGACACCGTGCCGAGCGCGGAAGGCGGCTCCATCCTGGCCGGTGGCTACTTCGACATCAACAACGCGCCCATCGTCGACACGACGTCGCCCGACCAGCGCCAGTTCTTTTCCGACTGCCCGGATGGCATGTCGCTGATCGCGCTGGGGCACGGACACGCGCGCTCGCGCCGCCGCGATTGCGAGCGTGTCTTCGCGGTGGTGCAGTTCGAATACGTGACACGGAACGTCGCCGGCGATTCGATGTACGGCATGCTGCCCTCGCCGATTGCGGTTCTGGCCCTGGACCAGGACAAGCGCACCGGCAAGCTGACGCTGGAAAGTTATTCGAACGTGGACACCAGCGGCGTGCATGGCCTGTGGATCACCTGCGGCGCCAGCCGTTCGCCCTGGAACACGCACCTGTCGAGCGAGGAATACGAGCCCGACGCGGTCACCATCGCCGGTAACGCACAGTTCAAGGCGTTCAGCCAGAACCTCTACGGCAACCCGGATGCCGCCAACCCCTACCACTACGGCCACCTGCCGGAAGTGACCGTGAACCCCAACGGCACGGGCAGCATCAAGAAGCATTACTGCATGGGTCGCATCTCGCACGAACTGGTACAGGTCATGCCCGACGAGCGCACCGTGCTGATGGGTGACGACACCACCAACGGCGGCCTGTTCATGTTCGTGGCAGACCGCAAGCGCGACCTCTCGGCCGGCACCCTGTACGTGGGCAAATGGACGCAGACCTCCGGCGTGGGCGCCGGCGCCGGCGACATTTCCTGGATCAAGCTGGGACATGCCACCAGCGACGAGATCAAGGCCCTGGCCGACACCCTGACCGCCGCCGACATCGTCGACGTGAAGACCAGCAACCCGAACGACGCCAGCTACACGAAGATCGCGTACAACGGCAAGGCCCAGTGGGTGAAGTTCATGCCCGGCATGGAAAAGGCCGCCGCCTTCCTGGAAACCCACCGCTATGCAGCCTACAAGGGCGCTTCAATGGCCTTCACCAAGATGGAAGGCACCACGGTCAACGCGGCTGACAAGCGCGCCTATTCCGCCATGTCCTACATCTACAAGTCGATGGTCGACGGCAGTACCGACATCAAGGTGCAGGGCCCGGTGGCCGGCGCCGTGTACGAGCACGTGCTGACCGGCGGCCAGAAGGACAGCGACGGCGACCGCATTCACAGCGAATGGGTTTCCGTCTCCATGTCAGCCCCCACCGCCCTGGTAGGCGAGGACCTGGCGGTGCGCGACGCCCTCGGCAACAGCGCCAACGCCGACAAGATCGCCAACCCGGACAACCTCAAGTACTCCGAGGCGATGCGCACCCTGTTCATCGGCGAGGACAGCGGCAACCACGTGAACAACTTCCTGTGGGCCTACAACGTTGACACCAAGGAACTGAGCCGCATCCTGTCCTGCCCCGCCGGCGCCGAGTCCACAGGCCTGCACGCGGTCGACGACGTCAACGGCTTCAGTTACATCATGAGCAACTTCCAGCACCCCGGTGACTGGGAATCGCCATTGCACGACAAGGTGAAGTCCATCCTGGATCCGCTGGTGAAGGCCAATTACAACGGCCGGTTCAGCGCGGCCGTCGGCTATCTCACGATTGAAGGATGTACCCGGCACGACGACTGACGTCCTGCAAGCCCGCCTGGACATCCAGGCGGGCCTCACAGTATCGTCCGGAACATCTCTCAAGCTGTTCCGGACGGTCGCTCCGTATCATGTGAACATACTTGAACTGAACGGCACCGAGCACCTGAGAAGGCTCGGTTACGGCTGTTTGCAGGTCATGGCCTGCGAGCCGCTCAACCGCCAGGTGGCCTGATCAGCTTCTGCTCATCCAGTTTGTCGCGATATTCTTCCAGCAGGTTTTCCGTCTCCACCTTCTTGAGGCCGGAAAACGGTTCCTTTTCTGCCAGTATCTCGCCGCACGTCTTGTGCTCGAAACGATCCATCAGCGACCGCCCCACCTCGTAGAGCGCTACATTCTTGCGCTCGCACGAAGCGATGTCGCGCTCATGGCGTGCCTTGAGTGCTTCCAGGTCGCGTTTTTCCGCCCGCGTCTGCTGCAGGGCCTGGGTGGTGTCGGCCAGGGTCTTTTGAGTGTCGGTGAGCTGCTGCGATGTAGTGGCCAGTTCTTCCTTGGCTTGCGTCAGCTCACGGGTTGCCGCCACGAGTTGCTGCTTGCTGGTACCAAGCCCGTGCCGCAGGCTCGCCACTTGTCCTTCCGCGGTCTTTGACGATGCCTGGGCCTGCTCCAGATCCGCCGCCAACCGGGCCTTTTCCTGTTCCACGGCATCGAGTTGACCCTGCACCTGGGACAACTGCTGCTGTACCCGCCGCAGGGCCTCGCGCTCCCGGCTGGCCTTCTTGTCGGACGCCTCGGCGTGCGGCGCCAGGCTGGCCATGCACACCATGAGCGCCAGCGACAATGCGCCCAGCCGTGCCGGGCGTACATACCCTGATAGTCGATGTATCTGTTTCATGGATTGATTCCCTGAACAAGAAAAGACAGGTCGTGGTCTATGTGCTTCAAAACGAGGTCCCCCCACGCGCCACCAGCATGGTGGCGATGTCCTGACGGTCGCCCGCCCAGAACAGCGGTCGGTTGCCATTGCGATCCATGAGATTGGGATCCACGCCGGCTGCCAGCATCATCGTCACGATATCCGTGTCGCCCTGCTCGACTGCGATGCCCAGGCTCACCCGGCCCTCCCGGTTCCAGATCGTCATGTCGGGGTGATAGGCCAGCAGTTCCCGCACCACGTCGGTCCGGTGCATGAGCGTGGCCGCGATGATGGGCGTGTTGCCGTCATTGCTTTTCCTGTCGACGTCCGCGCCGGCCTTCAGCAGCAGGCGGACGATCCGGACGTGCCCTTGCAGGGCGGACATGCCGAGCGGGGTGAAGCCCCGCCCTTTCAAATCCGGATCGGCGCCCGCCTCCAGCAGGATGCGCACCATCTCCACATTGCCGTTGGCGACGGCACGGGGAAGCGCCCGGTCACCCCAACGGTCGGCGCTGAGGTTGGGGTTAACACCTTTGGCCAGCAATAGCGACACGGCTTTGAAATCATTCTCACCGGCGGCGGCAATCAACTTGGCCTGATCGTCCTTGGCGTACTCCGGCTCCTGATCATTGCCGTCGGCCTTGATCCGTGCAAACTCCAAGGGGTCCTGGCGCAAAGTGTTAGCTGCGGCGTTATCTTCCGGCAACAGCCAGGTGTCACGCTCCATATCGAAGGCGTGGGCCGACAATGCCGTCAGCGCGGGCAGGATCAACAGCCAACGCAGCGCCTTAGAACTTGGCATTGAAGTCCACTTGAAGAACATCCACGCCAAAGGACAACGGACCGTCGATCGAGTCGGCGGACAGCCACTTCACCCCCAGCCAGGAATTGCGATCGATCCCGTACAGGCCGCCAAGATAAAAGCCCTTGCTATTGGTCCCGCCCAGGTTGAAATCCGAGTCGGTAAAGGCATCCAGCGTGGCATCCCGCTGAAGATTGCGGTAGCCCAGGAAGGCCTGCCAATCCCCTTCCTTATCGACCTTCGGCATGCCCACCGTGAGCTTGGTGTTCCAGCCCAGGGTTCGGGCCTGGTACCCTACCCCCATGCGCTGTTGTACTTCGGCGTTGTCATAGCCTATGTTCTTGACCACATCGCCTGTCAAGATCACATGCACCGGTTCGAACTGGGCCAGATCGACCATCGCCGTCAGGTTGGCCAATTGATAATCGGCAGCCAGCGCCCAGGTTCCCGTCCCTCCCAGGCTGATGTCAAACAGGGAATTTCCCTTCTGGCGATAGCCGGGTGTGGTCGCATCATACAAATGGGGTCGGAAGGGATCCGTGTTGGGGATGCCCTTGATATTGCGATAGTCGTAATAGGCCAGACCGAAGCGCCAGCGGGTATCCGGACCTGCACGCCAGTTCACCCCCAGTTGCGCCGCATAGAGCCATTTGTTTTTGGCCAGATTGGTCGGCGACGTCTCTACTGACTGCAGCGGGAAGGCGCCGATGGTCGCGAAAGGCTTCCAATCCCAGTTTTCTCTCGACCAGGGCGTAAAGCTGGCGGCAGCGCCTTCGAAGTTCACGTCGTCGTCCCAAACCAGGTCCGTACTGAAAAATGGATTGGGAATGCGGCCACCGCTCACGCTCAACCATTCCCACGGTGCCACCTTGGCGTAGGCCCGGTCCAGCACCAGGGAATATTTGTTGAAGGTCGTACCCATGGTCTGATTGGTGGACACGGGGTCCGAGGTGTCGCCCGTCGTGATCCTGAATCCTGCCGAGACGTTATCCGTGATCTTGGCCAGCAGGCCCAGACGCGCACGCAGGCGGAGACGCTCCCGGGTCTCCGAGGTATTGTTGAGGTTGATGCCGTAACCCGCGAAGCTGTTGGGAATGTCATTGCTTTTGGCGTACAGGTCATCCTGAAAACGCAGACGGATATCGCCTTCCCACTTCAGGCGTTCCACCCATTCCGGTACCGCGTTTACGTCGCCCCAGTGCTCGGTCTTGGCCTGCGCCACCACTTCCTGCCGGATCTGCTCGCTGATTTCGCGCTTCACCACTTCGGGGATGTAAGGCACGCGTACTACGCCGGACGCGGCTTCGGATTTGGCGCTTACGTCGGCCTGCTCTTGGCCTTTCTTCTCTGCCTGCTTGATAAGCTCCTGCGCCACCTCGGCGCTCAGCACGCCCTGTTTCACCAGAGCATCCACGAGAGCCAGCGTCGTTGCGCGCAGCGTCTCCAGTTCCTGGCGTTCGCTGGCGGCCTGGACAGGCATGGCAAAAACCAGGCTGAGCGCCATGGCCAGGGGCTTGATGTAATGAGTTTTCATTGGTTTAGTGGATCGTGTTCATGAATCGGAAACTCAGCGCGACACCACACGCAGCCGCACCGGTTGCGGGATGTCGTCCGGCAAGGGGTCGCGCAGGCTTGCCTGCAGGATCTCTTGGCGCAGCGCCTCGTCGAGCGCGCTGTCGCCCGTGCCCTGGTCAAGCTGCACCCGGCTGACGCCCCCGGACGGGTTGAACCATATCTGCGCGACCACTCGGTAGTCCTTGCCCTGCAGGCGCTTGGCACGTCTCAGCTCGTCCTCCAGCTGGCGCGAGATCATGTTCGAATACCAGCTACGGCGTTCGTTGCCGATCCCGCCGCCGATGCCGATTCCGCTGCCTGCGGCCAGATCGGTCGCCATCCCGCCTGCCGGGCCATCCGGTATGCCGCCGGGCGGCGGGGGCGGCGCCTCGGGCTGGGGCGGCTGGGGCTGGTCGAGCTTGACCTCTTCCTTCGGCTTGTCGATCTTCTGCGGCTCGGGCGGCTTTTCTTCCGGCGGCTTGGGCGGCGGTGGCTTGATCAGGGAAATGGTCTGGATCTTCGGCCTTTCGGGCTTGCCGGAATCCTTGATGAACCCCATCACTCCCCAGATCACCCCCGCCGTGAACAGCGTCATGAACAACAGGCCGCCGATGAGCGGCAGCCGGCTGCGCAGGGATCGCTTGTCAGCAGGCATCGTTATTTCGGCTGCTTGGCCGTTACCAGGCCCAGCTGGGTGATGTCGAGTCGGCCGCACAAATCCATCACGTCGATCACTTTTTCATACGCAATCTTCGAGTCGCCCTTGATCACCACCGGCAGGTCGGGCGTGATCGCCTTGAAGCTCTTCAGGCGGCTCTCCAGTTCGGCCATGCTGACCGGATAGGTGTCCAGGTAGATCTGCCCGTTGGCATCGATGGTGACCGACTTGGTCTTGGGCTTGGCCAGGCTCGGCGTGTTGCTGGCCTTGGGCAGGTTGACCTTGATGCCCTGCACCGACGCCGTTGTCATGATGATGAAGATGACCAGCAGCACATACGCCAGGTCCAGCATCGGCGTGATGTTGATGTCGTCGAACGGTTCGTTGTCTTCGCGGATCTCGGCCATGTCCGTCCCCTATCGGCTGTAGGTTTCGGCGATGCGGGCGATGTACTCGTCGACGAACACGTGCATGTCGGCGCTGATCGCCTTGATGCGCGAGCCCAGGTAGTTGTAGCCGAACAGCGCCGGGATCGCGACTGCCAGGCCGGCCACCGTGGCGACCAGCGCGGCGGCGATGCCGGGCGCGATCGCCGCCACGTTGACGTCGCCGGTGGCGGCGATCGCAGCGAAGGTGATCATCACCCCGACCACGGTGCCGAGCAGGCCGAGGAACGGCCCGCCGGAAATCGCGATGGTCAGCAGCACCATCAGGCTGTTGAGTTTCTGGTTCTCGCGTACCACCGTGGCATCGAGGCTGGCCTTCACCACATCGAGCGCCTGCGGTGACAGTTCCACGCCGGCGCGCTTGCCCATGCGGTTCTTCACCTGCTGGATGCCGGCGTGATAGATGCGGTACAGGGTCGAGTTCTGGTGATGGTCGTGATGGCCGAACAGGATCTCCGCCATGCCGCTGCCTTTCAGGTCGGCATCCTCGGGATCGTCGTCGGCATCCAGCCTGGCCGTATCCTGCGCCTTCAAATCATGGAAGGCCTCCAGGAATTCCTTGTTCGCCCGGGTGATCTTGCTCACCAGCAATGCCTTCGACGCCATCACCAGCACGCTGATGCCCAGCATCACCATCAGTACCGCGATCACCACCCAGCCATCCAGTGTCACGCTCTTCAGGATCACGCCGAAGTAGGAGGCATCGCCGCCGCTGTCCTCGCTTTCCTCCTCACCCGCTTGCACCACCTTGTCGCTGTCCAGGCCTTGCGTCATCGCGGCCAGGCGCAGCCAATCCGCGCTGCGTGCAATGTTGGACACTTCCAGTTCATCGACCTCGCCCTTGAAGCCCGAGCCAAGTTTCAGCTCCAGTGCCGCATCGGGTGCCGCCACTGCGGCCTCGGCTGCCATTGCGCCATTGAGATACACACGAAGCTTGTCGCCCAGGGTCGCCGACACCTGGCTCCAGCCTGTTGCGGGAACATCCGGCCCGGTTACCGTGACGCCGCCCGAACGGGCGACAAGCTTGCCATCTTCCAGTGCCAGTGTCAGCGTCTGCCCGGCATGCAGCAGTTCGGCCGTCTGGCCGGCCGTGTCCGGCTTGACCCAGAGTGAGACTGTCATGCCGGCCGCCGCGCCATAGACCAGTTTCGGTGCGGCAGGAATATCGAGCGTTTGCGTCCCATCGAACTTGACGGCTCCGCCGATCGCCCCGCCCGGGGTGCGCGTGGCGGTGAAGGCACCGGATGGAATCGCCGCCGCCGTGCTGTCCTGCGGTGCACCGCTGGTCTCCGCGTAATGCTGGACCAGCATGAAGCTGGGGTCGTAGACTGCTTTTCCGTCGCCAACCGCAGGCGCGCCCTCATTACCGTAATACAGCCAGACCTGCTGCTTGTCCTTGCCGCCTTCCACCTTGGGAACCTGTACCCAGATCAGGGCCTGCTCGGCGGTGCTGTCGAATTTCTCGATCTGGAAATTCAGCGGCGTCTTGTCGTCACCCGCCACGAAGCGCAGATCGGAGCCATTGGGGTTCGCGCTCAGAAAGTCGAAGTTGCCCGTGTGCAGGCGGATCAATACCGGCGCATTGGTCTGCGCCTCCTTCACGGCGGCGCCCGAATCGGCCGTATTGACCGTGATTGCCTTGCGTGCAGACCAGTCGCCGTTCCACCACGCATGGGCCGGGGCGGCCGCCAACATCAACAGCAGGGGGAACAGGAATCGGATCATGTCTCAATGTCTTCGGGATGTTTACAAAGTCATTGATTGTGTATGTCGCATGTTGCATGGCCATGAACATGCAGCGCTATGACATGAGCCGATCGGCACATGCCGGCGCCGCATCCAGGATGGTCTTCAGCTGCCCCCTTTCTTCTTGGCACATGCGGTATCGCCATCTGGACAGCGCCCAGCCCCCTCGCCAAAACCCAGTACCTCTACGCTGATAAGCGAAGGTTTGAAGTTGGCAAGGGCCTCCTGGACCTTTTGCATCTGTTCCGCCGAGTTCGCTGAACCATCCCGCATCGACCGGTTGGCCTCCTCAGCCGACTGGCCATTCGGAGACAAGTTGCCGAGGCCGCTCAAGCCGGCCCCCAGGCCGCTGCTCGACGCGGGCGCTCCGACGACATTGCCACCCACTTGGATATTCCCGCTATTCAGCACCTGCTGGGCTGCGATCAGCAGATTGCCGGAGGAACGGATGCCCGCATCGCCCGCATCCACCACGCCGGATGGTGCGGCCAGCACCACATTGCCGTCGGGAATATTGGGATTGGTCTTGAGCGTTCCGATCCCGCTGCCGCTCACCGTACCCTGCACATTCAGCGTCGGGTTACCGCTGGCATCGTAGGTGACCTGGGGCGGCGGGGCAGCGGTCGCCGTCTTCTTGCCCTTGCCCGCATCCACGTTGCCCAGGGTCGACCAGAGCAGGATGTCTCCCCCGGCCACGGTGAGTACCCTGGACTGGTTCACCTGGATATCGTCCCGGGCCATCGCCAGGATATTGCCCCCGGCAAAACTCATGATGCCCAGATCGGATGGCGCCTTGTTGTCAGCCAGGCTGGGCGGCGGGTTGGCCAGTCCCACGTTGAGGCTGCCGCCCGGCATAAGCAATTGGATATCACCGGTTTGCTGGGTGCTGATACGGCTGAATACCAAATTCACATCGCCTTGATAGGCCAGCGGAGCGCCCGCGGCATCCTGGCTTGGGAACAAAGTAGCAATGGCATCGTAGGCGCGATCGTAGCCCTTGCCTGCCTGCCCTTCGCTGGCGCCGATCAACAGCTCGTTATTGAAAACAAGCAGGGCCTGCTGAGCCTGAGACAAACTCGAGAAGTCCGCTGGCGCCTTGTAATCGGCCAGGGCCGCGCTACCTGGCGCCAGATAGCGTGCAGCGAATCCGGCATAGTCCGGATCCCGCACGTGACCGTCGCCATCCTGTCCCAGGCCTGCTGCGACCGAGAGCGTGGCGCCTCCGGTCGGTAAAGCTTGGTTCTTCAGATTGCCATAAGAGGAAATTCCAGCCGAGTTCCCCAGGTCGATGTTTCTCCCCGCGAAAAACTCGCCGTAGCCAGGGCCGCCGACCTGCAACTCGGCATTGTTGCTGGCCAGGCCGTTGGTGACGTTGCGTACCGAAGGCGACACGATGTCCCGCCCGGCCCGGAAACTGCTCAGGTTGTCGTCTGCATTGTTCTGCACATAGGCGATGGAACGGAAGACAATATCCCGGCCCGCATCGATGCTCGTCTGCCTGGTCGACACGAAATAGCCTGCCAGATCCACATCGCCCATGAGCGAATAGAGGTAGGCCGAACGGGTATCGGCACCATGCAGTAGCGGACTGGCATGCTTGGAAATGCTGGCGCTGAATTGCTGGTATTGGTCCAACCCGACGGTGCTAGTACCGGCATTCAGGGCACCGGGAATCAGGGCCGGATCGAAATCGCTCAGATACACTTCGCTACCCTGCTCCAGCGTGATCCCTTTTTGGGCCAGAAGCTGAAGATTGCCCTGTGCATCCGGAAACAGAACCATGTTATTGGCGATGGCGATACCGCCCGACAGGGCCGCGGCCTCCACTTGACCCGGATAGCCGGACAAGGCCGTAACGCCGCCTGCCGTAAAAGTGGGGAAGAAGGCATTCTTCAGTAACGTGAGGTTGCTGTTGTTGTTGTCGAACCTGACGTCACCAACCAGGGATTGCACACCGACCTTGCTGCCCGGTGCGTAATCGTAAAAATACGGCGTACCGCTGAAGCCAGTGCGGTAAAGCGCCGTCGGATCGAAGACCGAAGCAATCGTCACATTGCCGTGCGCCGACACGTCGTACCCGCCCTGCTCCAGCGCCAGATAGGGGTAGATCGGCACGCCACTGACCGTACGCCCTTCGCGGATCGCCCCGCCGGACTGAATCCGGCCCTGGCCGCTGCCCACCTGGAACACGCCGCCCCGGATGTCGCCACCGGCAACGACCGTCAGGTCCCCCCCGCCGCGAACATCCATTCCACCGGAGGTCGTGTTGGTCTTGCCGCTGACGGGAACGACCGCGCCCAGATTGACAATGTCGCCGCCAGCGGCAATCTGTACATTACCGCCGCCCAGGGCGCCGACCCCCTGTCTGAAGGCCGAGAAATCAGGCCACCAGAAGGTGGAGCCGGCATTCACCTTGCGTGCCAGCCAATCGGTGATCAGTTGCTGCTGATTCTTGTTGGATGTGCCGCTGACTTCAGCCGTGACATCGCCACCGACCTGGATGGCGAGATCGCCGCCGCGATCAGGGAAAACCGCCTTGGGCGTACCGGACGGAATGGCATATCCCGTCGTGTCTCCCGGCACGCCTGCCGTGTAAATCACCGCCACCTGGGTAGCTGAAGTCGACTTGAGCGTCAGATCGCCGCCGACGGCGATGTCGATATCGCCCGTACCGGTCCGTACCATCTTGCCCGCGGCCAGGGTGAAGTTGCCTTTCCCGGCCAGATCCGTTTTGTCGCGCACCGCCAGCGGATTACTGCTGCCGGCATCGGCCCCAGAGGCCAAACGATACGACCAGCTGTCGCCACTATTCTGGGTGGCGCTGGCGGCGGTCCCGTTGAATCCATCGCTGATGCTGCCGTTCAGGATGAGGTCGCCCGCGGCGCGCAAGGTCAACACACCCGACTCACCCGCAACATGCAGTGCCTGCAGTCCCAGGTCGCCATTCAGCGTCAGGTCGCCAGCGCTATCCATCTCCACGCCCGGCCGCACATGGAACGCCGGATCGCTGGTCTTGCCGAGGCGAGCAGCGATCGCTGCAGCATTGGCCATGAAGGCATTGGCATCGTTGTAGATGGCGCTATTCACCGCAATATCGCTGGCGCCCAAGCTGTTCTGAGCATAAGACTTGAAGCCTTCGGCCACGACTTCGTCCACGCCAACGATGGCGCCATCCAGATGGGCGATCGCCATATCCGTTCCGGCGCTGTTGCGCGGCGCCCGCAAGACCACACTGCCGCCTTCCGCGTAGCTGCCGTGAGCGGAAACGTCGAGGGCGCTGCCGGATTGGATGTCGATATGACCGCCCACAGTGCCTAGCGTCACCTTGCCGCCGTCGCCGCTGCTGCCGGCATACTGGGCCTCGGAACGCGTGGCGTAGGCGTTCAATTGCGCACCGGACAACAGGGCGACGTCGCCCGCTGCATAGGCCTGCACGTTTCCGCCTCGGGCACCGGTGCTGTCGATGACTCCCGCCAGGCGGATATCGCCCTGGTCGGAAACCAGCAAGACATCATGGGAAGTCAGCACATCACCAGCGGCCATGGCGATACTGCCCGCAGTGCCGCTCCCACGCAGTCGCACACTCACGGATTCGGAAAACTTGCCGGCACCCAGTTTGGACAGCAGGCCGGAAAAGTCACCCAGGCCCGCCAGATCCAGCGCGAACCGCCCACCCACGGCGCCATGGGCCGTATCCGCGCCACCATCCAGATCGCCATCCAGTTTTGCCGTTCCGTTGATGGCTCGAATGGTCAGACTACCGGCATCGCCTTCGCCTGCGCCCGCCACACTCACACGGGCACCGTTATCGAGCGCCACATTGCCGTGGGACGCGCGCAGTTCGATCTGCCCGCCGTCGGCGTAAGCCGTCTCGGTTCCAAAGGCTTTGGCATACCCCACGGCATTCACTTGCGCGCCATTCGCCAGTACCAGATTGTCGGCCCCGGCCGCCCCACCTGTCGCCTCGATATCGATATGGCCGGCCAATGCGTCGATTTGAGTGTCCACATAAACCGTGTCGCCCTTCAAACCCAAACGTCCCCCCAGCGTATCGGCTAGCGCGGCCGGATTCGGCGTGGCCGATCGGACCACATTCAGGGCGGCATTGCTCTGGATGTCATAAACCGTACCGGTGTCCGCGACCAGATGAGGCGTTTCCAGCGTCAGGGCGCCCGAGGCATCCATCTGCCCCTTCCCGCTCGTCATGATTTCGTCGCTGGCAGCCAGGGTATAGGCACGACCGCCCCACAAGGCAACCTGGCCGTCGCCCAGGGTGATACGCCCCGTCCCCTTTGCCACGGTGCCTGCCGCATCCACATAACGCTCGGCCCGCAAGCTCAGACTGCCCGACATCGGGGCCGCGCTGCCCGAATACGATCCGGACGTATTGCCCAGGACAAGACTATTGGCCTGGAACACCACATCCTCGCCCGTATGGACGACCAGCGCCGGCGCATCCAAGGTCAGGCCGGCCGGCGCCGTGGCGCCGTCGGTCAGGTCCACGCTGGCCCCATCATAGAAATCCATGGTGCTATAGGTACGCAGACGCAGATCCCTGGCTTGCCGAAGTTGGGCCAACAGGCCGGGCGTGACCTTCAAACCGTCCTGGCCGGCCGGCACGGCACCGAAACTGACCCGGCTGCTGGCCACACTGATCGCTGGACTGTTGAAGACAGCCGTACCGGCGATCAGGTTATCCCGGGTGGCATCCAGCAAAATGGAATCACCCGTCAGTTCCGCCTTTTCGTGCAGGGTGAGCGTTCCGGCCGAACCAGCCGTGGCGCCACGGGACAGGATAGGCAGGCTGCTCTGGGCAACGCGCAGGAACGCACCGTCGCCATTCAAGGTGATTTCATCCGGCGCGCCCGTCAACTCACCCTGGCTCTCGATATAGCCGCCACGGCCATCGCCCATCCCTGAGCCCAGGGTCAAGGCGTCACGGGAAGCGAGCATGACTTCGCCCGCCTTCAAGGCATGGTCTGCGCTGTTGAGCAGGCGCACGTCGGCCGCATTCACATCGATGTCGTAGCCGGATGCAGACACGGAACGGGTGCCGCCGATCAGCAGGCTTTCGACATTGAAGCTATTCAACATCTCAGCGGACAAGCCCAGATAACCGTTGGGAACACCTGAAACATCATCGACGATGGCAATGGCGCTGGATGCGATATCCAGCATGCCGCCTCGCCCGCCCGCGCCCACATCGAATCGGGGCGCGGCATTCATGGTCAGCTGGGTTGCCCTCAACGATAGCAGGCCCGCGTCTTCCGGCAGCCGCGGCCGGGTATCGCCGGTAGCCTGGGCAGCCTGGGTGAAGAAGGTATTGGCATGACTCTCGATGAAGCTGGAATACGTGCGCACCACGTCGCCGGACGCCACGAGATACCCCTGACTGCGGCCGGCGGCGATATCGGTCCCGTTCACCAAGGCACGGCCCGCCACCAGTGCGGCGCCATCCGCCAGCGCCCGGTTCTGGTGCGGCAACATATCCTGATATCCGGAAACGGCCTTGACCAGATAGGCACCCGGCATCAGCGCATAGTGGGCGGGAAGCAGGGTATACACTCCGGCATTCAATCCCCCGCCGCCGCTGAGATAGACGCTCGCGCCCGCTTGCAGCGTGCTATCCGAATTTTGTATGTCCCGTGGTGCATAGCCGGCGCCATAGCCGGGAATCACGGCATACACGCCCGGCTCGGCCAGGATATCGCGGGAACCGCCTGGCCCCGGCAGGAACTCGTAGGCATAGAGATCGCCGCCGCCGCTGAGATCGAGGCCAGCCGTGGCACGAACCTGGATGTCAGGCGCATCCAGGCGAATGGACTTTTCCGGTGGCGCATCCAGAATCAGCGTGTAGTTATCGAGCTGATACACCCATTCGCTGCCGTCGCTCGTGGTCTGCCCCAAGGGCAGCAAGGCGCCCGCCGCCGATACGGAAGTCAAACTGCCGTCGCCCAGCCGGATTGTGTTGCCGGCCGTCAGGTAAAGGCTCCCCAGCGGCGCGCGCAGCACGCCATTCTGGAAGATATTGGCTGCATTCACGCTCAGGCGTCCTCCCGCCGACAAGGGGAGCGGTGCAGCATGGCCGTTGCCGGTGAAGGTCACATCCGCTGGCGTGCTCACCCTGAATGTGGAAAGCGTCGTGGGGTAGGCTTGCGCACTCTTGAAGACCAGATTGCCGGCCGCACTCAGACTGCCGGTATAGGTTGGACTCCCGCTGACGGCCACTGCATTGAAGCGAATATCCTGGTCGGCCCCGAATGCGGCAGACTGGAAACCTTGCAGGGCGAAGTTCCCCTCCAGATCCAGCATCTTGGCCGCCACATCGAGATGTGCCGTTCCGCCCGAGGCAGTCGGGACATTCGTCTGGAACAGGGAATCCAGATTGCCCGCGCGTATGTAGGCCGCACTCAGACTCACATCCCCGGCGCCTCCCATCAGCACCGGCGCGTCCAGGACGATCTGCCGCTTCACGCCGAGATTGACCGGGCCGTTGAAGGCAATCTGGTTCTCGCTCTTGAAGGCGACGCTATCGAAGCCGCCGCTGACCAGCCCACCCACGGGGATATAGGCCTTGCCGCCATACACCGCATGATCGATGGAGGTTCCCGGCGTCAAACCGGCCGGTACATGATCACCGGTCTGCGACAGGATCATTTGGCGATCTCCATAAAGGGTCGGATAGCCCCTACCGGGCGTGCCGGCACTCCGGTCCTTCCAGATTGCGGCACTAAAGCGCCCGCCCGCCGCGCCGGCACCGCCTGACTTGCCTACCATGACTCCGTCATCGAGCAGGATGCCTTCCGTGGCCGTGATGACCACGCTGCCGGCGTCGCTCGCCACTTCCGTGGCCTTCACGGTCGCGGCATTGCCCGCCCCTGTGACCAGGTCCAGCGTCGCCTTGGCACCCGACACGTCCAAGGTCGCCTGGCCGTCCGTCCGCGCCTGGATCACCACATTACCCGCGCCCGTGTAATTCTTGCCATCCAGCGTTCCCGTACCCGCGGACAGGCTGATGGTGCCGCCCTGGAGCACCTCGCCTTCCCGCAGGCCCGTCGTGCTCGGAAGCTGCTTGGCGATACCCGATACATCCAGGCGAGCATGGCTTCCCACCCAGATGGCGCGATTGTCCCGATACCAGTCCCCTACCTGGGCAAGGGCCAGCGAGATGGACCCCGCTGCGGCAGTCAGACTGCCGTCGACCGTCAGCAGGTTGCCCGCGCTCAGATCGATACTTCCCTGCGGGCCGACGTCGATGACGGCCCCTGTACCCACGACAAGCTGACCGAACTGCACCCCGCCCGAGCTGGCAAAGTTATTGCCGCTCTTCAAGGCAAGTCTCATGGGTGCGCGCAACTGCCAGGGCAATACGACCTCATTGGCCAGATCCTTCATGTTGCTGCCAGAGGATTGGGCCAGCGCCGAATTCTTCAACTGCCATCCTGCGTAATCGGGCCGGATGATCGTGTTGGCGGCGACGGTCAGCGCGTCATATCCCTCGACGCTGTAATCCGTGAACCCACCCCGAGTAAAGATGCCGGAATCCAGGACCAGCGTTTCCCCTCCCCACCCGGCGGGCAACGGCGTCCCGCTGTTGCCGATCAACGCCTTGGCGGCGCGGATCTTCAAGGAACCGCCTTTGCCCATGGCATAACCGCGCAACTCGCTGCCCAGCGTGATCCGGTTGGATGCCGTCTGGGATGCGTCGAGGGATTTGACCGCCAGACTGATGCTGCCGGCATTTCCTTTTTCCACCGAACCATCCTGTTTCACCCAGGCACCGCCGCTGACGTCGAGCACGCTTCCCGTCGCCAGATCGAGATCGCCATAACCTTCGATGGAAATGGAGCCGGCATCTGCCTGAGACGCCGCAGACCGGTCGGCATCCGGCAGGGAGTCATTGGTCCAGGTCCCGGCTGCCGAAATCAGCGTATGGGCACCCAACGTGACATCCCCATCCAGACCGCTGAAAGGCTGGAAGGTCTTGAGCGTAATGGCTCCCCCTGGCGTGATGAGGTTACCCTGCACGTCGATGCGTTTGGTGCTGCCGAGATACAGGCTGCCGCCGGACTGCGTCGCCAGGGTCGTGCCGGCAGGCACGGTAATCGTGCCATTGCTGTAGACCGCCAGGCGATCGAAACCCGCGTCGAACAGATCCGTGGAAATCCAGACGTTCCCGTCCGTACCCGGCGTGCCGCCGGAATAGAAAGTAATGCCCGGCAGCTTGAAGTCGTATTCTTTCTGGCCGTCGAGCGCCACCTGATAGCTGGTATCGCCCAGAATCAGCTGACCGCCCCGGGGGCGGCTGGCGTCATCCCGCTGATAGGGGCCGGTCGTCGTGGCGCCATGCAGTACACCCGCCGGCAGGCTCAGGTCATGGGCCACGATCTGGACCGTCCCCGCATCCTTGCCCTCCACATAACCGGCTTCAAACTTGCCCATGGCCTTGATGCTTTGGTCGTCCAGCCACTTGTCGCCGCTGATCAGTTTTTCGTTGGCGAACCCCACGTAGACTTCGTCGACCGGTGCCTCGCTGATGTCGTACGTCTTACCGCTCTGGGTGACCAGCTGGCTGGTGTAGACATACCCGTCCCGGTAGCGAACGGAACCGCCGCTGACATCGATGCTGGCTCCGGCCCGGATGACGACGTCCCCTTCGGACTGAAGCTTGACGTTACCGCCGGCCGTGAGGCGCTCCTTCGCGGTGCGGGCGATCTGGTTTTTATAACCGGAGAGATCGGCCAGCGGAATCCGGCCGTTCTCATCCAGATCGCGAATGTCAACCGCCACAGTCTTGCCGCGCAGGAAACCATCCCGTTGCAAGGGCGCATCCTTCAACTCGTCACCGCGCAACTGGACCTGCAGTACGTTGCGCTCCATGGCCAGTTCCACATCGCTCATGCCGGACACGTCGATACGACTGCCCGCTTGCATCTCGATTCGGGTACCGGTCTTGGCGGCGGTGTTCGTGGGAGGATTTGGGTACGACTTGAGATTGTCGGGAAGCGCCGTGCTGGTGTAATCGCCAATGCCTGTGCTGGTGCCGTCCAGTCTGCGTGCCGAAAGCGTCACGTCGCCACCGGGCGCGCGGATCAGGGCGCCGGACGTGCCATCGCCCTCCATGACGATATTCTGTGCCAGTGCATTCACCTTCGAGACGTTCATGTTGGCGCTGTCGACGATGGTTTGCGTATCGTCGTCGTCCGGCAATACCTCGGTCACACTCTTTGCACCCAGCACCAGCGTGCCGCCTCGGGTGACAGGATAGGGATTGGACAACGAGGCATTGAACTGTGCCGTATCGCCCGCCATGAGATACACGGAACCGTTGGCGCTGACCGACGTCGTGGCGGTGATCCGTCCCTTCTGGTTCACCGCCAGGCCTGCCAGGGTGACGTTGCCCCGCTCGGCGATCAGCTGGCCCAGGTCCAGGTTGCTCGCCGTGCTCGTTCCTGGCGCCGCCGCGCCGGTACCCGGGTTGTCCACGGCCACCAGCAGACCGCGCAGATTGGCATCCCCCGAAGGAGCCAGGTAAACCTTCGAACCTGCCGCCAGCAGTATCTGGCCGTCTGGCGTATGGATCAAGCCGTTGTTTTCCACCGTGGGTGCGAACAGCATGACACTGCCGCCACTACCGGTGGTGAGCGTGGCGCCCGCTTCCACCCGTACGAAACCAGCGACGGTCGCCCCGCTAAAGGGCGCGAATTGGGGATTGCTGTTCAGGTTGGCGATGAGGCCGTTGAGATAGACATTGTCATTGATGTCCAGGCTGGATGCGACCAATGAACGCGTGTCCACCTGGGCGCCGGCCGCGAACAGAATACCGTTCTGGTTCAGCAGGAATATCTGGCCATTGGCGCTCAACTGTCCTTGTATCGTGGTGGGATTCGCATCCCAGATCCGGTTCAAAGAACTGGCTGCCGCATTCGGCTGGACGAACTGCACGCTGTTCCCAGCCCCGATGTTGAAGCCTGCCCAGTTGAAGATGGCCTTGCCGGTGTTCTGCTGGATGACCATATGGCTGCCGTCCGGCGTCACGGACAGGCTACCGCTGCCTTGACCAATCCAAGGCGTCGGGTTGGGATTGGTACCGCACGTCCCTCCGGCGCAAGGTACAGGTAGCGTCCCCGCCGCCTGTACCAGAGGGGGGACGATGCCGACCCACACCGACATTCCGTAGGCGGCGAAACGATGCAACGGCGTTCTCTGCTTAGAATTCATAACTGGCCTTCAGATGGAAGCGCCCATGGCGGGCCGAGGTGTAGGCGCCATCCTGGAAAGGCAGCGCGAAATCCGCATTGACATGCCAGTATTTCCAGGCGGCCAGGCGTAGACCGACCCCGACGCTCGACAGGTCGAAACGGTCGATCTGTCCAGGCAGGGGATCGATGATCCAGACCTTCCCGGCATCCACGAAAGCGAGCAGGAAGAGCTGGTCGACATCCTTCATATCCACCGCCAGGCGCGGGCTGCGCAACTCCAGCGTGGCGCGTACGCCGTTATCGCCCAGACGTTCGCCTTCCAGGTAGCCACGCACGTTCTGCGCGCCGCCGATGGTGAATTGTTCATTGCCGATAAGCGGCCCGCTGGCCAGCTGGAAATCCATCCGGCCATACAGGCTGAAATCGGCGCCCAGCTTCTGGGTCCGCATCGCGTCGCCGCGCCAGTAGAAATAATTGGAGCGGGCGTTGTAGCGCCGTTGCTGGAATTCGCTTTCGTTGTCGCGCAGGCCGCGTAATGAGAAATTCGCCCCCAGATCCACCTGGGTCACGCCGGATTCACCGGCGAATGTCCCGCTGTATTGTGCGACCACAGGCAGATACGTCACCGGCGTGCTGAAACGGTCGGTACTGCCGACGATGCTCTCCAGGGAATGCTTGTAGTCCATTCCCAGGGTCAAACTGTGAAACAGGCCGGGCTTGCCCGGCAGGGAATGGATCCAACGCGCACCCATGATGTCGCCGTTGCCCACCACGCCATAGTCGCCGAGCGTGCTCACATTGCTGCGGGACCGGATGGCATACAACGCATAGGTGTTGCCCGTTGACCCGGGCATGACATACGTGCCGGACCATGCGTTGCTCTGGTTGGGATTGGACGGCGTCGCCTGGTACTGGAGAGAAACGCTATGGCCCCGTTGCCACAGATTGTCAAAGCGCAACATGCCATTGACCCGGGCGTGTTCGGTATTGGCACTGTAGTAGTTGTTGGCTTCCAGGCTGCCATGCAGGGGCAGTTCATCCTCCACCTTCAGCTCCACTTCCACCTTGCCGGGCGTCCTGCCCGCTCGCAGCACCGGCGTCACCTTCCGGTCGCGTGCCGCGGCCAGGCTGGCCAGCTGCTTCTGCACATCGGGGAAATACGGCACGCTGCCCTCCGCCAGCGTAGGGACGTGCGCCTTGATCTCTCCCAACGAGTAATATTTCGCGCCGCTTACCCGCAAGCGCTCCACGCTGCCCTCGGTCACCCTGAGACGCACCGTGTTCCCATCCACTTTCTGTTCCGGAATATCCACGAACACCGTCGGGTACCCGCCATCCCGATAGGCCCGTTCCAGGCTTTCCCGGGCGGACTGCACATCGGCAATGGTTCGGTTCTCGCCAAGATAGGGGTACACCGCCTGTTCGATGGCGATAGTCGATAACAGGGTATTGCCTTCCACGGCGTACTCGAAAATATTGAAATGGTTTTCCTGCGCTGTAGCAGGCACAGCATCGGCTGGCGTCTTCCCTACGCCTTCCTCGGCGCTGGCGGTCAGTGCTGCCGACAGGCCCAGGAACACCATCAGGCAAACCCACGGCCACTTCATCCACATGCGGATCCAGTCGGCGATCCCCTTGGATTCATTCAGTTTCGTCACGTCTCTCGACCGTTCATTGCAGACATTCATGTGGTCACAGCCAATTCATCAACAGCCATTCGATTCCGGAAGCTCTTTTCAGGACTCGCATCCGCATCGACAACACCCAATAAAAATCAGACTCAAGCAAGCCAAAAAGCGTCCACCTTGCGGTGGACGCTTCCCGTGATCCGAGATGGGCATTGCGCCCACCTCGAAGCACTTTTCCAGGTCAGGACGTCAACCCGGATCAGTAGAACAGCTGCAGCGGCTGGCAGGTGTTCGGGCCGGATACCGCAGCACGCGTACCCTTCAGCGTGATGGCGGCATAGGCCGGGTCGTAGTTGAAGGGCGTGGCTGCCACGCCAGGGAGGATCGACAGAATGGCCGGATCGGAAGACACGGTACGGAAGGTATTCAGAACATCCCCCACGGCGGTGCCGTTGGTGCTGCTCCGCCACTGCATCGATTGCTCGACGAAGAACTGGTAGTCGCCGCTCACCGCATTGGCGATGGTGGGCGCCACGCCGTCGATGGCAACGAACTTCCAGTTGTCGCTGCCGCTCGGGGTGTTCTCCAGGGAGACCAGACCGAGACCCATCTGACCTTTGGCATACACGCTGTTCAGACCGGATTTGACGCCGCCGGTGCTGCCGTTTTCAACGACGGTGTAGGTGGAGAAGTTGACCGGATCACCTTGAGCACCAAAGGGCACCAGACCAGCAGTTGAGCAAGGGGCATTCAGGAAAAAGGCGTTGGCTGCGGACTTGGTACCGGATCCTGCCGCACGGGTCTCCAGGGTGATGGGGCCGGACAGGCTGGCATTCACCTGGCTCCAGTCGGTGTAGGTACCCGTCATGATGGACTGGACGGCTGCCTTGCTGATCGTGGCATAGGGATAGTTGTTGGTCACGGCGATGCCCATGACCACGCCGTTCTGGCTGGCCACATCCAGAACCGCCAGTTCGGCTGCGCTCAAGGCCGTTTCGCCGGCGGGCAGGTTGGGACCGCGGAACATGCCGGGCTCGACGTCGGACACACCGGCGTCGGACACCTGCAGTTCGGTACCGCCGCAATAGTAGGAGGGGCTGGGGAAAGTGTCGCCGGAGCTGGCACAGCTGCCATCAACCTTCATGGCATCGATGGCCTGGGCACGGGCAACCGGACCCACGCCATAGAAGGAGCCGCCTGCGGCGCGATCCAGAATCAGGACTTTCTTGCCGCCGATGGAAGCCGGGATGGTGGTATTCAGTACGCCGATGGCAGTGCCAGTGGGCTTCATTGTCCCGAACACGGCACGATGATCTTTGCCCGAGGCATCGTTGTAGAACACGTCGATGGTACCGGCGACCATCATGGTCTCGGCGATCTTCACCAGAGTGCCCTGCTGAGCGGAAGCGCCGGAGATGCGCACGACCAGGTCAGGCGTGGTGGTCGGGCTGTGGGCGAAAGCAACGGGGGCAGCTACCAACGCAGCCAGGGCCAGAGCGATTTTGTTCAGTTTCATGCGTCAATTCCTTTGGATTGCATCCCGCTCCAACGGAGCGGGATGACACGATTGGATGAGTAAGTCAGATGGAAATAATCAGGCAGCCAGGCGGCGACGGGCCATGAAGCCCACCAGACCCAGGCCGGCCAACATCAGAGCGTAGGTATCGGCTTCGGGCACGGGTGCGGCGGCACCGTAGTTCAGAACGCCAGCACTGCTCAGAGTCCAGACGTCGGTGGCAACGGCACCGAATTTGACCCCGTTGACATTACCCAAGCCGGAAGCACCGGTAATGGAGAAGAAGTTCAGGGCCGTGCCCACGGTAGCAGAGGCATCCGGCGTGAACTTGGTACCCCAGTTTCCCGTCATAGTGGGATCGCCGAAGTAACCTGAATCGCCTGCAAACTTGACCGTGGAAATATTGGCAGCGTAGTTAAGGCTGGCGATCTGGGCGTTGGTATAAATCGCACCATTGGCAGCCATGTTCGTCGGGCCTGCTTTGGGAATAGAAACAGTGGCTGCGTTATCGGTCGTAAAGACGCGGCAGCACTAGTACCAGTAGCACCTTCAGCCCCAACCATCCACAGCCAGTTGGCAGAGTTGGCGCCAGCAGCGAAGGTCGTCCAGTTGGCATCGCTGGCGAAGTTGTAGTTGTAGTTGACGCCTGTGCCGACGAAGTCGTTCATGTACACGCCGGTGTCGAAAGTGAAGGATTTCTGCGCCACGGTGTCGTACACGGCAAACCAGATTTCGCCGTTGCCGTTCAGGCCCGGGTCGATGGCAGCGTTGGCGGAACCGGCGGCGGCCAGCAGGGCGGCAGCGACCAGCGCATTGAGTTTGAAGTTCATCAGTAGTGCTCCTATTTAATAAACCAGAAAGTTGTGATGCTTTCCGCCCCCCTGTGGGGCAGGCCTGGCGGGCTACGCGTCAGACCAACCGGAAATGGAGCCCGCATGGCTGCGGACAGGGCTACTTTAGAGAGCACGGATGACACCCGATGGGGAAACCCGGGCCTGAAAATTGAGCCGGTTGGCTCATGTGCAAACAGGCTGGCAAATGGCCTGGCTATTGCATGTCGCCACGCACGCCATGGGCATGCAGCAGTCCCAGCGAAATGGCCTTGGCGACGGCCTGGCCGCGGGTGCGGACGACCAGTTTTTTCATGGCGTGGCGCAGATGATTTTTGACTGTGAGCATGGACAGGCCGAGGATGTCGGCGATTTCGTCGTTGGTCTTGCCGTCGCGTACCCAGGTCAGCACCTCGACCTCGCGCGCGGTGATGAGCCCGGCAGGCCGTCGGCTGAGCGTGCCGGTGCGCGATTCGTGGGACAACATGCGGGCCAAGGTGGCGAGCAGGTGCGGCAGCAGGATGTCGAGATACAGTTCGAGCCGGTCGTCGAACGGCATCCGCACGCGCGAGAAACTGGCGTAACCCTTGATCTGTCCATTGGTCCAGCCCATGCCGTGGAAGGCGACATTCTTCAGTTCGAGATCGGTCAGGCGGGCCGTCCAGTTGCCGCTGTCTTCGTGCTGCCCGGCGATCAGGCGCGGTTCGCCGCAGGCCTGCCATTCCTGTGCCAGCTGGTTGATCAGACCGTCTCCCGGATGGATGACGCGATGATAGTGGTCGTCCTTGAAGTAGCGGCAGGCGGTGAAGCGTTGGTGCAGCAGGTAGCCGCTCTCGTCCGCCACGCCGCACAGTAGGATTTCGTGCGGGATGAGCGACTGCACCGGGCCATGGATCCAGCTGAAAAAATGGTGGCGCAACGTGACCCGCCGCGAGGCGAGCAGGATGCGCGCCAGATGGCCGCACTCTTCGTCGGTCAGTTCGTTGGTATTGTGCATGGACTCCCCTGTTGCGAGCAGAGCATAGGCACGCGCCATGACAAGGGCATGAAGTTTTTTTGACGCCAGGAACCTTACTCTGCCTCGCGCAGTCTTGCGCCCCCATGACCACAGCCCCACCCTGCCCTGGCTTCACACGCCCGTAACGCAGGCCACCTATCGTCGAGGGCCGACTTCCCCCTTATATCCCCCTATGAGCCACGACGAATTACGCGTGCATCTGGTACACATCCTGGACAAGGCACGGCTGATGACGCTGCTGCAACCGGTGCTCGACCTCGCCAATGGACGCGTGATGGGATACGAAGCCCTGTCTCGGGGGCCGTCGAACAGCCCGCTGCACGCTCCCCAGGCGATGTTCCGCGTGGCCGAACAGCATGGCCTGCTGACCGCGCTGGACTGGGCCTGTGTCCGCACGTCCCTCAAGACGTTTGCGCAATTGAAGCTGCCGGGGCGGCTGTTCGTGAACCTGTCGCCCGGCAGCCTGCTGGATGCGAGCTTCGCGCCGGAAGCAGTGCTGGCGGCGTTGTCGGATGTCGGCCTGTCCAGCAGCCAGGTGGTGATCGAGATCACCGAGAATGCGACCGCGCTGGATTATGCCTTTCTGCGCAAGGCCGTCGCCGGCTTGCGCGCGATCGGCATCGAGGTGGCCATGGACGACCTCGGCGAAGGCTTTTCCAGCCTGCGGCTGTGGTCCGAACTGAAGCCTGCCTTCGTCAAGATCGACAAGCATTTCATCTCTGGGATCCACCAGGATCCCCACAAGATCCAGTTCGTGCGGTCGATCCGAATGCTGGCCGAAGGCGCGCATTCCTGCGTGATTGCCGAGGGCGTGGAAAGCCCGTCCGAACTGGCAGTGTTGAAGGATCTCGGCATCCGCTACGCCCAGGGCTACCTCATCGGACGCCCTTCGCCGGTACCGATCCGGCTGCTGTCACGCGAGGTGGAAGCCTGCCTGCAATCCGGCGTCGTCAGCGTCTTTCCCATGCTGCAGGCACGCGACGGCCTGCACGTGTCGGCCGATAGGCTCGTGGTGTCCGCTCCGTCCGTCCATCCAAGCACATCCAGTGAGGACGTGCTCGAGTTGATGATGCAGTACCCTGAGCTGCATGCGGTGGCCGTGGTGGACGAGGAGATACCCGTCGGCATCATTCACCGCCCCGCCCTGCTCGACCGCTTCATCGGGTTATACGGCCGCGAGCTCCATGGCCGCAAACCGTGTTGCGACATGATGGACACCGATCCGCTCATCGTCGACAAGGCCACGCGCATGACCGAACTGTCCGAACTGGTCGTCAAGAAAGGCAAGGCCGCCTTTACCCAGGGCTTCATCATCACGACCGAGGGACGCTACCTGGGACTGGGGTCCGGCTTCGACCTGATGCGCGAAGTCACCGAAATGCAGATCGTCGCCGCGCGTTATGCCAACCCGCTCTCCGGGTTGCCTGGCAATGTGCCGATCCAGGAGCATCTCGAGCGCCTGCTCGTCAACGAACAGACTTTCGTCACGGCCTATTTCGACCTCGACCAGTTCAAGCCCTACAACGACGTCTACGGGTTTCGTCGCGGCGATGACATCATCCAGCTGCTGGCGCGCATCCTGCGCGACAGCTGCAACCCGGAACTCGATTTTGTCGGTCATATCGGCGGCGACGATTTTGTCGTGCTGTTCCAGAGCCTCGACTGGGAGATCCGCTGCCATGGCATGCTGGCTCGCTTCGATCGCGAATGCCGGGCCCTGTTCAATCCCGAGCATGTGGAGGCAGGCGGCTACCGCAGCGAAGACCGGCGCGGCGTCATGGCTTTTCATGCCCTGGTGACGCTGTCCATCGGCGCCGTGCTGGTCGATCCGAGCAATTACCACCATTACCAGGAAGTGGCGCGTGCCGCTTCCGAAGCCAAGCGCATGGCCAAGCGCATTGACGGCAGCAGCCTGTTCATCGATCAGCGCCGCATGCCTTTCGGCCGGCGGCTGGCGACGGAAGCGCCTGCTTCCGGAACCAGCACGGCGTCGGAAGAGTTGACGTCCGCCTGACCCCGTAACAATGGTCACCATTCAAAAAAATGCGGGCCATCAGGCCCGCCAGGTACTACAGGAGAACATTGGGAACACCCGGCTGGAGGAAAGTAAAGTAAACAGGGGGTCTCCGGCCACGACGGCACGCTATCCTGGCCGATGCTTGGTGCGCTCCACCATCATGCCGATCAGACCAAGTCCCGCCAGCAGCGTCATCCATGCCTTGGGCTCCGGTACGGGCGCAGCGCTCAGGGCACCCGCATAGAAGCCCCCAGCAGTGCCGGCCGTGGTCCCGGTCACGACGAACTGATAGAAGCCGGGTGCCCCGATTGCGGAGGGCGACAGGATGGCACTGAGATCCAGCGCGCCGCTGGAATCGAACGTACTGTCGGTTCCATAAATCGTGCCGTTCGTGTCCTGCAGGGTGATCGCGAAATTGCTGATGTCGTAGACGGGCGTGCTGCCCGACCCGAATTGCAGCTGCACCTTCACGCTCGTGGCGATGGCCTCCGACGCGAAGGAACCGATATCGAAGCCGTATACATCGACGATGGGCGTGCCCAGCCCGGAGACGGTATGGGCGATCGAGACATTTTGTCCGACCAGATCGCCGAGATAGCCCGGGCCGACGGTCGATGCGGCGGCCGACCCCATCGAGCCCGCCAGCGCAAGCGCCAGTATGAATTGCATGCGTTTCATCAGAACTCCCCAATCGCGAAAATAATGCGGTCTTCCAACATGCATGCAGTTTCACGCATGAATGTTGCAGGCGCAGGCATCCGCGTTGCTTCCGGCATGGCACGTTCGGGCCAATGTGTCGGCCCCCGGATATTCGGGCCATCAAGCCCCCCTCCCGGCTGTCATCAAGGAATCATCTTGCCGGGCAAGGATGGGTATTCCGGACAACAAGGGGAGTGCCATGAACAAGCAAGACGAGAGACTGGACAGTCAGGCCGATCGGCTGGCCGAGGAAGCCCTGCACGAACTTGGCGATGTGCCGTTCGACGAAGCTGACGACTACGGCCGGCAATGCGATTACGCCGGATGCTATCCGTGGCTGCCGGATGTCATCCAAGCGCATCCCTACGACGGCACGATCCGTACCGCTTTACGCGGCCCGCATGCGGCGGACGAGGGATTCGAGTTTCCTGCCTGGTAGCGCACTGCTTGCTCGGCCAACAAAGAAGCTTCACCTGGTAGCGTACAGGTGAGGCAAGCGGCCTCGGTTGTTCCGGGAGTGAAGCGTTCAAACCAGCAGCCCGGCGCATCTGGCCAAAACAGGGCGGGATATGTCATCCTGTGCATGCCGTTTGTCTATCGCCTCGATCAAGCGCGGGAGTCGAACCATGTCCTATTCCCTTTTCCTTTCAATCGCCGCTGCAGCTGTTTGGCTGACTGCGTGCACGTCCACTTCGCGCCCACTCGCGACCGTACCGGCGGTTGATCTCGATCGCTATTACGGCAGATGGTATGAGATCGCACGGCTTCCGAACTGGTTTCAGGCAATGTGCATTTCGGATACCCAGGCTACCTACCGTGCGGACGGGTCGGCCGTCGCCGTTGTAAATCAGTGCCGCACTGCGACCGGCAGGATCGAGCAGGCCGACGGCATCACCAAGGTCGTGGCAGGCAGCCGGGGCGCCCGGCTGAAGGTGAGCTTCTTCCGCCCCTTCTATGGCGACTACTGGATTCTGGATCTCGATCCGGACTATCGGTGGGTGTTGGTGGGTGAACCAGGCCGTCAATACGCATGGATCCTGGCGCGCAAGCCAAAGCTCGACGCGGCGACGCAGATGGCCCTACTGGCGCGGGCTGCCGAACTCGGCTTCGACCGGCAGGCCTTCATCTTGACCCCGCACACCCCCGCGACGCGCTGACGCCAAGACCATGCCCGCCACCCTTCACATCATCCAGGCCGACATCACCACGCTCGCGCTGGATGCGATCGTCAACGCAGCCAATCCGTCGCTGCTCGGCGGCAGCGGCGTCGACGGGGCGATCCATCGTGCGGCCGGGCCGGAACTGCTGGCGGAATGCCGGTTGCTGGGTACCTGTCCGACCGGCGACGCCAAGCTCACAAAAGGCTATCGCCTGCCAGCCCGCTTCGTGATCCACACCGTCGGCCCGGTGTGGCACGGCGGCGACCAGGGTGAGCCCGATCTCCTGGCATCGTGCTACCGGCGCACCATCAAGGTCGCGGCGCAGCATGGCATCCGTACGCTCGCATTCCCCTGTATCAGCACAGGCGCCTATGGCTATCCGGTCGAACCTGCCGCGCGGATCGCCATTGCCACAGTTCGCGCGGCCACACACGTGTTCACCGACATGCGAGACATCGTCTTTTGCTGCCATTCCGATGCGAATCGAGACATCTATGCAAGGCTGCTCGGCTAGACGGCCGCCTAGCCCCCACCGGTATCCGATCGAAAGCGCCATCATCGGCTGGCTGGAGTCCGCTTTTTCACGTCCAGCCATGTCAAACCTGATACCACGCGAGAACGTATGGACCTGGTTCTGATTCATGGAATGGGGACGACACCGGTTTCCATGATGCTATTGCGCCGACGCTTGAGACAGGCCGGGCACAACCCGATTCTGTTTGGCTATTACCCGACTTTTGAAGGCCTGCAGCATGCCACTGCCCGTCTGGTGAAACTGGTCGACCGACAGGTCGACACCCGGCACTACGCACTGGTCGGCCACTCTCTCGGAACAGTCATCATCAGGACAGCGCTTGGCCATCTGGAAAACCGGGCGCCGTCCGCCTGCTTTTTCCTGGCACCGCCGATGGTTGCCTGCAAAGCTGCAAAATTCTTTTCCCGGATCTGGCTCTACAAGCTTCTGACGGGTGAAATGGGTCAATTGCTGGCCGTCGACGCATTCATGTCGAGCCTGCCCATGCCTCCGGTCCCCACCCGGATCTATGCCGGTATCGGCGGCCTGCGCCATTCATGGCTACCCTTTGGCATGGAAGCCAACGATTTCATTCTCAGCGTGTCTGAAGCCACGGGCCGCTTCGAAGCGGAAGCACTCAAAGTACCGTCCAGCCATACCTACATCATGAATTCGAAGCTGGTTTTCAACGATATGGCGAAGACTCTCGAAGCGCTTGCCGGAACGGGACCTCGGCATTGAACGCCTCTAAGATATATCTCAAGAGCATCTTAATTTAACCCATGCCAAGTGCTCTTGCAGGGCTTGAATTCCTCGCATGGCAAACGGTTTTATTTTCGCTTCGTGATGCAACGTGATGCAAAGTAGGCTATCTTTCGCGGCAATAGGGCGTGATTCAGGTGTAGCGGGCAATACCGCAGTGCTGCCTGCCGTCTGCATCGAGAAAAAAATTCCTCCCCCAAGGGTGCCCTAAGGAAAAATACAGACACGGTTTCATCAGTGCGGCGAATTTGATTGTTTGGCATAGCGGAAGGGAGACATCCCCTCCGCGCAGTTTCCTTTCTTTGGATAAAGGACTGAGCATTCAATGAAAGCCGTCGATGCCTCACCGGATAACCCCGTACATGCAGGGGGTATACCGTTTCCACGTCGATTCCTGGCCATCTGGTTGCCCGTCGTACTGGTGCTGGCGATCGTTATCTGGGCGTTTTATGCCGTCCAGGCAAAAAGTGCCCTGGCTTTGCAGAAAGCCGCCGAACGTGAAGCCATCCGACTTTCGATCCAGACGAACCTGGTCGAATTCGCGAACATCCGTTCCGACCTGCTCTATCTGGCGGACCAATACGCGCTCCTGAACGACGGAACGCACGCCACCCCCCCCGCATATGCGCCACTTGCCGCGCGCTATCTGGCGTTTGCCTCGCGCAAGGCGCTATACGACCAGATCCGGTTCCTGGATGAAAATGGACGGGAGATCGTCCGCGTCAACTGGAACAACGGCCATCCCGAAAACGTCGCGCCTGAGAACCTGCAGGACAAATCCAGTCGCTACTACGTACGCGAAACGCTCGCCCTGGCGCAAGGCGAAATCTATGTTTCACCCCTGGACCTCAATATCGAACACGGCGCTCTCGAGCAGCCTCTCAAACCCATGATGCGCTTTGGCACGCCGATTTTCGATCGGCAAGGACACAGGCGCGGCATCATCATCCTGAATTACCTGGGCGACAACTTCCTCGGCCACCTGCGGAAGATCTCGAGCGCGGAGCATGCCGCCAGCCAACTCTGGCTGCTGAACGCCGCCGGATACTGGATGCTGGGACCCGATGCCGAGGACGAATGGGGATTCATGCTGCCGGGCCGGGCCGACAAGCGTCTGGCCATACGTGACCCTCAAGCCTGGAAAATGATCAGCGGCACCGCCCGCGAGGGTCAGTTTCTCACCGACCAGGGCTTGTACACCTACGCGACGACCACCCCTCTCCCCGGTCCGGACGGCGTATCGGACACTCCCAAGCGCGAGCGCTGGATCCTCGTGGCCTACCAGCCTGCCGCCACGCTTGCCGCACAGAATGTCGCGTTGTCGAAACGCCTCTGGGTTGTTTTTGCCGCACTGCTGCTGATTTTCACTGTCTCGGCCTGGGCAATCGCCTTCTACAGCATGCGGCGACGCGCAGCCGAAGCCTCGGTCGGGGCAAGTGAAGCGCGGTTTCGCGCCTTGCTCGAATCGGCGCCGGACGCCATTGTGATCGTCAACCGTGAAGGACGCATCGTGCTGGTCAATGCGCAGGCGGAAAACTATTTCGGCTATGCGCGCGACGAGCTACTGCAGCAACCGATCGAGATTCTGGTTCCGGAATCCCTGCGCCACCGCCATGAAAGCCACCGTGCAAGCTTTGCATCCAATCCCTACACGCGTCCCATGGGCGAAGGCATGGAGCTGTTCGGTCGGCGCAAGGACGGCAGTGCATTTCCGCTGGAAATCAGCTTGAGCCCCCTGGACACGCCGCAGGGAAAGGTCGTGACGGCCATCATCCGCGATATCAGCGCGCGCAAGCAGGCCGAGCGTCAACGCCTCGAAGCGCAGGCACGCTATCAGGATCTGATGAACAACCTGCCGGTCGGGGTGTTCCGCAAGACCGCCGGACCGGAGAGACGTTTCCTCGAGGTGAACCCGGCCCTGGTCAACATGCTGGAGGCCGATTCCGCCGAGGCCTTGCTGGCGCATCCGGTTGCCATTTTCCAGACCGCCTCCGGCCAACCGCTGTTCAGTGAACGCGAAGGACAGTCGAATACGATCGTCGACGAGGAAATCGAACTACACACGCTCAAGGGACGGCCGTTCTATGGCGCCGTTACGGCCACCTTGAAGCGCGACGCCAACGGTCTGGCCTATTACGACGGCATCGTCGAGGACATCACCCGACGCAAGGAAATCGAGCAGCAACTGAAAAGCCGATCGATCGAGCTGGAGGCCATCAACCAGGAACTCGAAGCCTTCAGCTATTCAGTCTCCCACGATTTGCGCGCACCGCTCCGGGCAATCGACGGCTTCAGCCACATCCTGCTCAACGACTATGCCGACAAGCTCGACGAGACGGGACGCGACCGCCTCGGCCGGGTGCGCCGTGCCGCCCAGCACATGGGCACGCTGATCGACGACCTGCTCAAGCTGTCACGTGTCACCCGAACCGAACTCAAACGCGAGCAGGTGGATATGAGCGCCCTCGCCAACGAGATCGCTGCGGATTTGTGCAAACAAACACCGGATCGAACGGTGCAGTTCACCATCGCCCCCAATCTGCTGGCCCAGGGCGACAAGGGGCTGCTGCGCATCGTGCTCGACAACCTGCTCGGCAATGCCTGGAAATTCACCGGATCCCGAAGCGAAACCCGGATCGGCATGGCACGCGTGGCCGGTCCGGGCCATCCCACCTATGTCATCAGCGACAACGGAGTGGGATTCGACATGACCTATGCCAACAAGCTCTTTGGCGTGTTCCAGCGCCTGCACGATGCCAGCGAGTTTCCCGGGACTGGCATCGGGCTTGCCACCGTGCAGCGGATCATCCACAAGCATGGCGGCACGATATGGGCCGAAAGCACCGTCGGAGAAGGAACGCGTTTCTACTTTACCCTCGAACCGGAGATGACATCGTGAGCGACAAAAGCATACTGTTGGTGGAAGACAACCCGGACGACGCCGCCCTGACTGTCCATGCCCTGGAAACCAACAATATCGGCAACCGGCTGGTCATCGCGCGCGACGGCGTGGAAGCGCTCGACTACATGTTCTGTACCGGGCCTTACGCCGGGCGAGACCCGAATGACCATCCGTCCGTGGTGCTGCTGGATCTCAAGCTCCCCAAGATCGACGGGCTGGAGGTGCTGCGCCGTGTGCGCGCAGCCGAATCGACGCGCTTGCAGCCCGTGGTGATCCTGACTTCCTCGAACGAAGAGGAAGACCGGATCAAGGGGTATGCCCTGGGCGCCAACAGCTATGTGCGCAAGCCGGTCGATTTCGATGATTTTGTAAGAGCAGCTGGCCAATTGGGGCTTTATTGGCTATTGCTCAATCAGACACCGCCTCAAGGAAACTAGACCAATCAGCATGAAACAGCGAACGAAAACCCGGCCTGCGGAAAGCCATCATGAATGAAGCGAGCAGCGATGTCACGATACGCGCCCTGATCGTAGAGGATTCAGAGGACGATGCCCTGCTGTTGGTCGAATATCTGCGACGCGCGAACTTCTGCCTTGAATGGCAGCGCCTGGACACCGAGGCCGAACTGCTGAAGGCACTCGAGCAGAAATGGGACATCGTGTTCTCGGATTACTCGATGCCCTATTTCAGCGGCGCGCGCGCACTCGATGTCGTCAAGCGCCACGACCCCGATATTCCCTTCATTTTCGTTTCCGGCACCATCGGCGAAGACACTGCGGTCATCGGCATGCGGGCAGGTGCGCAAGACTACGTCATGAAGGGCAACCTGGCCCGCCTGGTGCCTGCGATATACCGGGAGTTGTCCGATGCCAGGGTCCGGCGCGAGCGGCGCATTGCCGAACAGGCGGTGCGCCGGCTTTCGCTGGTCGTGGAACAGGCCGCCGACAGCGTATTCATCACCGATCCGCAAGGAAAGATCCAGTACGTCAATCCGGCCTTCGAACGGCTCACGGGCTTCACTGCAGAAGAAGCAATTGGCACCTCGCCGTCCCTGATCAAGTCGGGTCACCATGACGAGACATTCTTCCGGAACCTGTGGGATACCATTCTTGCAGGTGGCGTATTCCAGGAAACGCTCGTCAATCGCCGCAAGGATGGCGCGCTCTTCTACGAAGAAAAGACCATTGCCCCCTTGTTCGACAACGACATGCAGATTTCGAGTTTCGTGTCGACGGGTCGGGATGTCACCGACAGGATACGATCGGAAGAGAAGCGGGCCCAACTACTGGAAATCCTGGAAGCCACGACGGATTTCGTCGCGATCATGGACGACGAGGGACGCCTGCGCTATCTGAACCGGGCCGGGCGGGCCATGCTGGGGCTGCCGGGTGACACGGATATCAGTGGGCGATACATTGCGGACTGCCATCCCGAATGGGCCACCCAGCGGATTATGATGGAAGCGTTTCCCACGGCACTGCGCGAGGGCGCTTGGCACGGAGAAAGTGTGGTCAAGGGCGCGGATGGTCGGGAGATCGCCGTTTCCCAGGTCGTGCTCGCCCACGGCGGTTCGAACGGTGCAGCGGGATTCTTCTCCACCATCGCGCGCGACATCAGCGAACGCAAGCATTTCGAACGTGAGCTGAAACGCCAGGCGACCCACGATGCCCTGACCGAGCTCCCCAACCGCCTGCTGCTCGAAGAGCATCTGTCGACCGAACTGGCGCGCGCCCAGCGCGGTCGCCTGCAGACTGCGGTGCTGTTTCTCGATATCGACAATTTCAAGCGCATCAACGACAGCCTGGGACATGCTGCCGGCGACACGTTGCTTCGCCATGTGGCGCAACGCCTCAGAAACTGCGTGCGGCCCAACGATATCGTGGCCCGTTACGGGGGCGACGAGTTCACCATCCTGATCAGCGACCTTCCCAGTTCAAACGGCATATTGACCATCCTGCATAAAGTGCGCGAGGCGTTCGAGACCGCGATCCTCATCACTGGACAGGATGTCTATGCTGCCTTCAGCATGGGGGTTTCCATCTATCCCCATGACGGCAATGACCCGGAAACGCTGCTGAAGAATGCCGATGCGGCGATGTATCGTGCAAAGGCAAACGGCCGAAACCAGTACCAGTTCTACGCGCCGGAAATGAATGCACGCGGAGAGGAGCTGCTGGCACTGGAAACGGACCTGAGGCGCGCGCTCGATCGCAAGGAGTTTGTGCTCTACTACCAGCCCCAGCTGGACCTGCGCACCGGAAAGATTGCCGGAGCGGAAGCGCTGTTGCGCTGGCAGCATCCCGAACACGGGCTCGTGTCGCCCGACGACTTCATTCCCTTGCTGGAAGAAACGGGACTGATCGTTCCCGTTGGCGAATGGGTGCTGCGCAATGCGTGCGAACAATACCGGAAATTCCACGAGGCCTCCCTCACGCCCATGCGGATATCGGTCAACGTCTCGGCCCGGCAATTCAGGGAACAGGCCCTGCTGGATCGGGTACGGCAGGCCATCCGCGACGAAGGCGTCCCCCCGCACCATCTTGAACTCGAGATCACCGAAAGCACCGCCATGCAGGACGTGCAGGCTACGAGCGAAATCCTGGCCGCCCTCGACGCATTGGGCGTGCGTCTCGCCATCGACGATTTTGGAACAGGCTATTCCTCGCTGGCCTATTTGAAACGTTTTCCGCTCGACGTCCTGAAAATCGACCGTACCTTCATTCCGGACTCCCTGGAAGACGACAACGTCTCGGCAATTGCCGAAGCCAGCATTTCGCTCGGCCACAAACTGGGGCTCGAGGTCATTGCGGAAGGCGTCGAAACCAATGAGCAGATCGGCTTTCTGCGATCGCACGAGTGCGACATCATTCAGGGATTTTGCTTCAGCCGTCCCATGTCGGTGGACAAGACGGCCGCATTCATCGCGGGCCATCACCCGCAGCAGTTGCCGGGAGACTAGCCCTGGGCGGACAATGCCTGTCCCCACACCCGGCACGGTTTCGTTCCACTTGTGCACCGGATGTGATGCATGACCGGCCGCCCACGACGTGCCACACGCCCCTTATTTGAAGAAGGCAAAGCCCATGAGCCAGTTCCCTCAATCCTTGCGTGCCTGGAACACCCCCGCGTTCCAGACTGTCCTCAAGCAGGAAATCGAACAGTTGGATGCCGGATATCTCCCGCTGCAGCAGGGCTTGTCGTCCAGCAGCTACGTAACGGACCGGCCCTTCCAGGCAATGATCATCAGCGTGAACGAGGAAGCCGGCTTGATCCGGGCCAAGGCGGGTATTTTCTACACGGGGATCATTGCCGGCTGCAGCTGCGCGGACGATCCGACGCCTATCGACGAGCAGGCCGAATACTGCGTGGTACGGCTCGACATCGACAGCACGACCGCCGAAGCCACAGTGACCTTGCTGGAAGAATAGCGCGCAGGCTTGGGCACTGTTCCCCGCCCGCTCAAGGCAGAAGCAGGCTGAAAACCGCACCGGAGTCATTGCCGAGCCGCAGTTCGCCCAGGCGCCCCCGGTTGTCGTGGCTGCGCGCGATCAGCCTGGCAAACTGCAGGCCCAGGCCGGTTCCTGTGGCGGCGTATGGCCTGCCATCGGCCACGCTCTCGAGAATATGTTCGGGATAGCCCGGCGAGTCATCGCGCACGCGCAGGGCCAAACAGCCTGCTTCCATTTCTGCCTCGATCCGGATGGTCGATCGCGCATGGGTCAGTGCATTGTGGATGGCATTGAGCAAGGCCATTTCGACCAGGTCGCGATCGAAGAACCAAAGTATGGGCGTATCCCCGGCGATCGACGTCTCGACATGCAGGCGGCCGTGCGCCAGGGCCTTTGCGCCGGCCGCGATTTCCTGAACCAGATCATGCGGCGAATAGGCATCAAGTACGGGATGGATCGGCTGATTGGCCGCCTTGTAGATCAACAGTGCCTGATGCAGCCGATCGACCACGTTCTGGCACAACAGCCGGGCCGAATCGACCGAGGCGTCGTGCTCCGCTTCACCCAGCAGCGGGATGCGCTCGAGCGTCATCGACAGCACGCCCAGATTGTTCTTCAGTTCATGGATCAGCGCCGCATAGAAGTCAGTGCCGTCGAATTTCATCGGACAGCCTTCCGCTGGATGCCGAAACGGGTTTCCACATCTTTCATCTGCAAGCGCAGCCCGGCCAGACGCGGGTGGCCGGGCGCTTGGCGCTCCGCCTCCCTGAGCTGAGTCCGTGCAGTCTCGATCATGGTCTCGTCCATCCCCACTTGATCAATGTACTTGAGGATCACCCACACGGCGTTCATGAGGATACGGGGGTTATAGGGCGCTTCGCTGCAGGCGGTCAGCAATTTTTCCACGGCGGTTTTGTAGTCGCCGCGCTGCGCCAGCACCACACCTTCGTTGTTGAGCTTGCGCACATCGCCCGTCGCCGAGGCCAGGACGCTGGCGCCGGCATCCGTCCGTCCGGCCTCATCGTAGAGACGCTTCGCCTTCGCCAGCAGCGCCTCGCTGTCGTGTGCGTTGCGCGCCACCTCGGCAACCACGGCATCCGCTTCCTCATGGCGGCCGTTGGCCATGCAGGCACCGGCCAGATCCAGCATCAGTTGGGCATCCCCGCGCGTACCGTCGGCCCGCAGGCCTGCCACCACATCCAGCGCCTTGGCGGCTTCCGACAGATTGCCGGTCCGGGTATGCGCGATGCTCTGCGTGACCGCCATCACGAGCTGCCCTTCCGGATTCGCCTGCAGCGTGCTTTTGTTCTTCTTGAGCGTATCGGCCACTGCCTCCAGATCGCCCTGCTCCAGTTGCACCCGACACAGATTGCCGAAGTCGGCAGGCGTCACGAAAATGGAATGGCGCCCCTTCTCCAGCACATTATCGAATGCGGTACGAGCGGTATCGAGATCGCCGTTGCCATAGGCGACTTCCCCGAGTTTCTGCTGCCTGCGGACCGTCTTGGCCGAGATGGCCACGCCCTTTTCCAGGGCTTCCTGCGCTGCGGCCACATCCTTCTTTTCCAGGCAGACATCGGAGAGCAGGTCATAGGCGGCGACCATTTCAGGCGCACGCTCAAGGACGTCACGCAGTTCTTCCTCGGCCGCTTCGTTTTTCTTCTGCAGATGCAGCGCCCGGGCAAGACCCAGGCGCGCCCAGGGAATCGCACGCATCGACACCACTTGCTGATACAAGGCTTCGGCTTCCTCGAAGCGTCCGAGCGCGACCAGCAGTTCGCCTTTGAAGCGCAAGGCATCCACGGCATATTTTGGCTTGTTGTGAATGAGCGCGTCGCAGGCCGTGATCGAGGCCTCCAGATCCTGCGCCTGGAAATGCCAGTAGACGTCACGGAATGCCCGCTTGCGCAACAGGATGCCCGTGAGCCGGCTGCACAGCAACTCTGCGCTGAAGGGCTTGATCATGTAGTCGTCCGGCGCCAGCTCGGCCGTGGCGACCACTTTTTCATAATAGGATTCCGCCGTGACCATCATGAAGACGGTCTCCAGCGCGATCAGGTTGCCATGACGCAATTCCTCCAGCAGTTGCTGGCCATCGCGTCCCACGCCCAGGTTGAAGTCGCACAGGATGAAATCATAGGAACGGTTCTTGATCTGGAAGATGGCCTCGGCGGCATTGGCCACCATCTGGATCTTGGTGATCCCGAAGTTGGACAGGGTCAGCCGCAGGGCATTGCGCATACCTGGCGAATCGTCCACCACCAGCGCGCGCAGGGCACCATAGTCGATGAAGGCATCATTGTCTTGTGCTGGCGGCTGGCTCATTCCCGGGCCTTTTCGCATAAATAATCGGCGTTTTCCACCTGTGATTCCATTGAATGGGTTTATTGAGTGGAATAACGACGATTTTCTGCCCAACTGAACCTCGGACAGTCCGGAAACGCGCTAGGAAACGGATTTCATCCCGGTCGGTTGAGCGGCAAGCGCCAGTTCCTCCCCATACGGCCTGCTCGGGTACTGGAAAGCCACCGGCCCGTCGGGTTCCGCATGGACGAATTGATGGACGAAAGGATCCATCGAGTCTTCCATTGCAGAAGCCTCCCCTTTGGCCACCACCACGCCGTGATGGATGAAATAGACATAGTCGGCCACTTTCAGCGATTCCGACACGTCGTAGGTCACCACGATCGAGGTCAGGCCCAGCGCATCGTTGAGCCGGCGGATCAGGTTGGCGATGGTATTGAGCGAAATCGGGTCGAGACCGGCGAAAGGCTCGTCGTACATGATCAGCCGGGGATCGAGTGCAATCGCCCGGGCGAGCGCCACCCGCCGTTCCATGCCGCCCGACAGTTCGCTGGTGCGCAGATCGTGGGCGCCACGCAGGCCGACGGCATGCAGCTTCATCAGCACCAGGTCGCGGATGACATCCTCCGGAAGGTCGGTGTGCTCGCGCATCGGATAGGCGATGTTGTCGAACACGGACAGATCGCTGAACAAGCCGCTGACCTGGAACATCATCCCCATCTTCCGCCGCATCGCATACAGGCCTGCGTTGTCGAGTTCGTGGACCACCTGGCCGTCGAACATCACACTGCCGCGCGACGGCCTGAGCTGGCCGCCGAGATGGCGCAGCAGCGTGGTCTTGCCGCAGCCGCTGACACCCAGGATGGCGACGACCTTGCCACGCGGGATCGCGAGATTGACCCCCTTCAGCACGGCATTGTTGTCGTACGAGAAATGCAGATCGCGCACCTCGACCAGCGCATGGGCCGGCAGAGCCGAAGCATCATGTTCAAAAGCAGCCACCATGTCATCCAATCCCGGAATTAAGCGTCAGACCGCCGGCAACAACGCATCGGGTGCTTCCAGTGCGGCTTTCACCGCCACCAGGAACTGCACGGCGTCGCGCCCGTCGATCAGCCGATGGTCGTAGGTCAGCGCCAGATACATCATGGGACGGATCACGACCTGGCCGTTTTCCGCGACGGGCCGCTCCTGGATCGTATGCATGCCCAGAATCGCCGACTGCGGCGGGTTGAGGATGGGGGTGGAGAGCAGCGAGCCGAACACCCCGCCGTTGGTGATGGAGAACGTACCGCCGCTGAGCTCCTCCAGGGTGAGCTTCGCCTCGCGCGCGCGGCGGGCAAAGTCGGCGATGGCCGCTTCGATTTCGGCGGACGACAGCGTCTGCGCGCGGCGCAGGATCGGCACCACCAGTCCGCGCGGACTGGAGATCGCGATGCCGATGTCGGCATCCCCTTGCCACACGATGTCGGTGCCGTCGATGGCGGCATTGACGACGGGAAACTGCTGCAGCGCCTGGCATACCGCCCGCACGAAGAACGACATGTAGCCGAGCTTGACGCCGTGCTTGACCTCGAAGTCGGCCTTGAAGCGCTGGCGCAGTTCGTTCACTGGCTGCATGTTCACTTCGTTGAAGGTGGTCAGCATGGCAGCGGTGTGCTGTGCCGCGACCAGTCGTTCTGCCACGCGGCTGCGCAGGCGCGACATGGGCTCGCGGCGGCTTGCGCCCGGTGTAGCCGGCCCTGCTGGCGGCGCAACGGGCAACGGCATGGCAGGCGCAGGCACCGCGGCGACCGTCGGCACGGCTACTGCAGGCGTGGCTGGCTGTACGGGTTTCTCGGCAGGCCCGGGCACCACGATGGCCTCGCCGGTTTCGATGACCGCCACCACCTCGTCGGCCTTGACCACGGCGCCCTCGGGCTGGCGTAGTTCGACCAGGGTGCCGGACGCCGGCGCGGGAATTTCCAGGATCACCTTGTCGGTTTCCAGGTCGACCAGGGTTTCGTCGCGGGCCACTGCCTCGCCCACCTGCTTGCGCCAAGGCAGCAGGGTGCCGCTGGCGACCGAGTCGGACAGGGTGGGGACACGCACCTCAAGCTTCATAGGGTGTCTCCAGCGCATCGTTCAGCAAGGCTTCCAGTTCCGCCCGGTGGCGGGATACATAGCCCGACGCCGGTGCGGCGGCCGGAGGCCGGCCGGCATAGTGGAAGCGCCGGCCGCCGGGCGCGCAATGATTAAGGTGATGCAAGGTCTGGTACCACGCGCCCTGGTTCATCGGTTCTTCCTGTGCCCAGACGAATGTTCCGGCCTGCGGATAGGCCTCGAGGACGGCACGGAAGGCGGTTTCCGGGAAAGGATAGAGCTGCTCCACCCGGACCAGCGCGATGTCGTCCAGCCCGCGTGCCGCACGCGCCGCCTCGAGATCGAACCACACGCGGCCGCTGCACGCCACCACGCGTTTGGCACCCCGAGGGGTGCGCGGGTCGTCGATGACCGGCAGAAACGAGCCGCTGCTCAGGTCCGCCAGCGACGAGGTGGCGGCGGGATGGCGCAGCAGGCTCTTGGGGCTCATGATCACCAGCGGCTTCCTGATCGGGCGCACGAGCTGCCGCCGCAGCAGGTGGAACATCTGCGCCGGCAGAGTCGGCACGCAGACCTGGATGTTCTCCTGCGCGCACAGCTGCAGGTAGCGTTCGAGGCGTGCCGAGGAATGCTCGGGTCCCTGCCCTTCCAAGCCATGCGGCAGCATCAGCGTCAGGCCGCACAGGCGTCCCCACTTGGCTTCGCCACTGGTGATGAACTGGTCAATCACCACCTGCGCCCCGTTGGCGAAATCACCGAACTGCGCCTCCCATACCACCAGCGTGTCGGGATCGGCCGTGGCATAGCCGTACTCGAATGCCAGCACGGCTTCTTCCGACAACAGCGAATCGATGATGGTGAAATCGCCCTGCCTGCCGTGGATGTGTTCGAGCGGCACATAGACGCCGCTCTGGCGGCGTTCGCGCTTCTGGTCGTGCCATACGGCATGACGATGGAAGAAGGTGCCGCGTGCCGAATCCTGGCCCGACACCCGAACGTTGTAACCGACGTCCAGCAGGCTGGCATAGGCCAGATTCTCGGCATAGCCCCAGTCCACCGGCAGCTCGCCTGCACGCATCCTGCGACGGTCATCCAGCACCTTCTGCACCCGCGAATGCAGTTCGATTTCATGCTGCAGCGTGGTGATGCGCTCGCCCAGGAAATCCAGCCGGCTGGCCGATATCGCAGTCGGCACCTCGCCAGGATCGCCATGCTTGAAACGGCCCCAGTCCATGCCATAGGTCGCCTTGAAATCGGACAGGATCGGCGAACTCAACGATTCGCCATGCTCCAGCCGCTCGCGACAGACGTCCACCAGATCGTCCACCTGCGACTGGGACAGCACGCTTTCGTCGACCAGCCGCTGGGCGTACAGGATACGCGTGCTGGGGTGGGCCTGGATGCGGCGGTACATGAGCGGCTGGGTGGCGAGCGGTTCGTCCTGTTCGTTGTGGCCGTGGCGACGGTAGCACACCAGGTCGATGAAACAGTTCTTGTGGAAGGTATAGCGGAAATCCACCGCCGTCTGCACGGCAAAGGCCACCGCCTCGGGATCGTCGCCGTTGACGTGCAGCACCGGCGCCTCGACCATCTTGGCGACGTCGGTACAGTACAGGGTCGAGCGTACATCGCGCGGGTCGGAGGTGGTGAAGCCGATCTGGTTGTTGATGACGATATGGATCGCGCCGCCGTTTCGGAAACCGCGCGTCTGAGACATGTTGAGGCTTTCCATCACCACGCCCTGCCCCGACAGCGCGGCGTCGCCGTGCAGGATCACCGGCACCACCTCGTAGCCAAGCACGTCGCCGCGCCGGTCCTGGCGCGCACGCACCGAGCCGCGTACGACCGGATGCACGATTTCGAGGTGCGAGGGATTGAACGCCAGCGCCAGGTGTACGGGACCATATGGCGTAGCGATATCGGAGGAGAATCCCTTGTGATATTTGACGTCGCCCGACAGCGGCGAATCCGGATAACCGTTGAGCGGCTCTTCGTACAGGCTTTCCAGCGAACATCCCATGATGTTGGCCAGCACGTTGATGCGCCCGCGGTGCGCCATGCCCATCACGATTTCCTTCGCCCCATGGCGCGCACAGCGTGCGATCACCTGGTCGAGCAGCGGGATCAGGCTCTCGCCACCCTCGAGCGAAAAGCGCTTCTGCCCGACATGGCGGGTGTGCAGGAATTTCTCCAGTGTCTCGGCGTCGGTCAGCCGCTTGAGCAGCTGCTTCTTCAGGTCGATCGATACCCCGAAGCGTCCCTGCGCCGATTCGATGCGCTCCTGCAGCCAGCGTTTGCGCGCCACGTCGGTGATGTGCATGTACTCGACGCCGACATGGCCGCAATAGGCATTGTTCAGGCGTTGCAGGATGTTACCCAGCGTGGTGCGCTCCACTCCGAACAGCGAGCCGGTCTCGAATTCGCGCGTCAGGTCGGCCTCAGTCAGGCCGTAGTGCGCAGGGTCGAGCTCGGGCGTCGGCGGAGGCTCGAAACGGCGCAGGGGATCGAGGTCGGCCTGCCGCACCCCTAGGTAGCGATAGGCATTGATCAGGCGCAGCACCGCAACCTGCGCGGCATCCGATGCGGCTGCCGTACCCGGCAACGGCTGGGTCAGCCAGGGCGCCAGCGCATCGTCGCCGAACTGTTCCAGATACGCTGCATTGCCGGCATACAGCGGCGAGGTCGGATGCCAGTCGGGCGCGTTCATGGCCGATCGATCCCGGGTATGCCGCTAGGCCTTGCGCTGTTCGACCGGAACGAATTCACGCCGGGCCGAGCCTATGTAAAGCTGGCGCGGCCGGCCGATCTTGTGCGCAGGATCAGACAGCATCTCATGCCATTGAGCGACCCAGCCCGCGGTGCGGGCCATGGCGAACAACGCGGTGAACATGCTGGTAGGGATGCCCATGGCGCGGAAGATGATGCCCGAGTAGAAATCGACGTTGGGGTAGAGCTTCTTGGCGATGAAATACTCGTCTTCCAGCGCAATGCGTTCGAGCTCGAGCGCGATCTTGAACTGCGGATCGTCGCGCAGGTCGAGTTCGTCCAGCACCTCGTAGCAGGTCTGGCGGATGATCGCCGCCCGCGGATCCATGTTCTTGTAGATGCGATGGCCGAAGCCCATCAGGCGGAACGGATCGGACTTGTCCTTGGCGCGCTTGATGAACTCCGGAATCTTGGAGACATCGTCCATCTCCTCCAGCATGCGCAGCACCGCCTCGTTGGCGCCGCCATGCAGTGGCCCCCACAGCGAGGCCATGCCGCTGGCGATGCAGGCATAGGGGTTGGCGCCGCTCGAACCGGCCAGCCGCACGGTTGAGGTCGAGGCATTCTGCTCGTGGTCGGCGTGCAGGATGAAGATGCGGTCGAGCGCACGCGCCAGAACCGGGTTCGGCACATACTCCTCGCACGGGCTGGAGAACATCATGTGCATGAAGTTCTCGGCATAGCTCAGGCGGTTCTGCGGATAGACGAAAGGCTGGCCTTCGTTGAACTTGTAGGCCCAGGCCGCGACAGTAGGCACCTTCGCAATCAGCCGGTGGGCAACGACCTCGCGATGCGCCGGATTGAAGTTGTCCAGCCCGCTGTGATAGAAGGCCGACATCGCCCCCGTCACGCCGATCATCACCGCCATGGGATGCGCGCTGCGACGAAAGCCGCGGAACACGTTTTCCATCTGGTCGTGCAGCAGGGTATGGTGGCGGATCGATTGCTCGAACGCCATTTTCTGCTCGGCGGTCGGCAGTTCGCCGTGAAGCAGCAGATAGCTGACTTCCATGTAGTCGGACTTGTAGGCCAGTTCCTCGATCGGGTAGCCGCGGTAGTACAGCAGGCCTTCGTCGCCGTCGATGTAGGTGATGGCCGACGTGCAGCTCGACGTGGCGGTGAAGCCGGGGTCGTGGGTGAAATAGCCGTGCGCGCCCAGCGCGCGGATGTCGATGACCGGCTTGCCGTAGGTGCCTTGCTCGATCGGCAATTCGATCGAAGGGCTGCCGTCGCTGAAGGTAAGGGTGACGGTTTTTTTCATCGTGATTCCAAAAGTGTTGCTGCCTGAAAATGTCGCAGGCGTTGTACAAGCGCTTCCAGTCCGGCATCGCCCGCAGGTGACCGGCCTTGCAGACGGTCGATTATCTCCATGTCCGGCAGATCCAGCAGCCGTTCCAGCGCGGTGGCCTCGCAAGGTTGAAGTGTAGCGCGGTGCGCCGCCAGAAAGCCACTCAGCCAGAGATCGAGTTCGAGCAACCCGCGTCTGCAACGCCAGGCCAGCCTGTCAGACACGGCGTTTCACCAAGAGCGATTTGATGCGCCCGATGGCCTCGGTCGGGTTCAGGCCTTTTGGGCAGGCATCGACGCAGTTCATGATGCCGTGGCAGCGATACAGACGATATGGATCCTCCACATTGTCGAGCCGCGCAGACGTCGCCTCGTCGCGCGAATCCGCGATGAAGCGATAGGCCTGCAGCAATCCCGCCGGGCCGACGAATTTATCGGGATTCCACCAGAACGACGGGCATGCCGTCGTGCAGCAGGCGCACAGGATGCACTCATAGGCGCCGTCGAGCAGCGCGCGGTCTTCGGGGCTTTGCAGGCGCTCCACCTCGGGTTCGGGCCCGTCGTTGATCAGCCAGGGTTTGATCGAGCGGTATTGCCTGTAGAACGGCTCCATGTCGACGATGAGGTCGCGGATCACCGGCAGTCCCGGCAGCGGCCTGACCTCGATCGGTTCCTTGAGCTCGCCCAGGGGCGTGATGCACGCCAGCCGGTTTTTCCCGTTCACGTTCACTGCGTCCGATCCGCATACGCCTTCGCGGCAGGAACGGCGCAGCGACAGTGTTTCGTCCTGCGCCTTGATCGCCAGCAGCGCGTCGAGCAGCATCTTGCCGACGGGATCGATGTCGAGTTCGACATCCTGCATGTGAGGCTTCTCGCCAGATTCGGGAGAGTAGCGGTAGAGGCGGAATTTCATCAATACACCCTCTCCTTAGGCCGTATCGACTCCACCGTCAGCGGCTTCAGCCGCACCGGCTTGGCGTCCACCTGGTCGCCAGCCCGCGAATACAGGGTGTGCTTTAGCCAGTGTTCGTCGTCGCGCGCGGGGAAGTCTTCGCGCGTATGCGCGCCGCGGCTTTCGGTCCGGCTGATGGCCGATACTAGCGTCGCCCGCGCCACGCCCATCAGGTTCTCCAGCTCCAGCGCCTCGATGCGTGCCGTGTTGAATACCCGGCTGGTGTCCTGCAGGCCGGCATGCGCCAGACGGCCTTCCAGTTCATTCAGTTTTTCCAGCCCCTCGCGCAACACCGCATCCGTCCGGAATACGCCCGCATGCGTCTGCATCAGGCGCCGCAGGTCATCGCTGATCGCCGCCACGCGCTCGCTCCCGGCCTGGTCCCAGCGCTGCAGGCGTGCCAGGCTGGCCTCGGCTGCATTCCCGGGCAAGGAACGCGGATAGGGATTGTCGCGCAGGTATTCCAGCATGTGCTTGCCGGCGGCGCGGCCGAAGACGATGAGATCGAGCAGCGAATTGCCGCCCAGACGGTTGGCGCCATGCACCGACACGCAGGCACACTCGCCAACGGCATACAGGCCCGGTACCGGTTCTTCCGGACCGAAGCGTGCCGGCGCGACGACCTGGCCATACAGGTTGGTGGGAATGCCGCCCATCATGTAGTGCGCAGTCGGTGCGACGGGGATGGGCTTCTCGGCCGGGTCGACGCCGGCAAAGCGGATCGCCAGATCGCGGATGCCGGGCAACTTCTCGGCAATGGTTTTTTCGCCCAGATGGTCGAGCTTGATGTCGACGTAATCGCCACGCGGCCCGCAACCGCGTCCCTCGGCAATTTCGATGGCGATCGCGCGCGCCACCACGTCGCGCCCAGCGAGGTCCTTCGCATGCGGCGCATAGCGTTCCATGAAACGCTCGCCATGCTTGTTCAGCAGGTAGCCGCCCTCGCCGCGCACGCCTTCGGTGATGAGACAGCCGACGCCGGCAATTCCGGTGGGGTGGAACTGCCAGAACTCCATGTCCTGCAGCGGCAGGCCGGCGCGCAGCACCATGCCAAGCCCGTCGCCGGTGTTGATCATGGCGTTGCTGCTGTTCCAGAACACCCGCCCTGCCCCGCCGGTGGCGAGCAGGGTCGTGCGCGCCTCGATCAGCAGCGGTTCGCCGGTCTCGATGCTCATCGCGGTGACACCGAGGCAGTAGCCGTCGGCGTCGCGCAGCAGGTCGAGCGCAAAGTACTCGTCGAAGAACTGCGTGCGGTGCTGGATGTTCTGCTGGTACAGCGTATGCAGCAGCGCATGGCCGGTGCGATCGGCGGCGGCGCAGGTGCGCGTGGCCTGATCGCCACCGAAGTGCTTGGACTGCCCGCCGAAGGGGCGCTGATAAATCTTGCCGTTGTCGAGGCGCGAGAATGGCAGGCCCATGTGTTCGAGTTCGTAGACAGCCGAGGCCGCCTCGCGGCACATGAACTCGATCGCATCCTGGTCGCCGAGCCAGTCGCCGCCCTTGACCGTGTCGTACATATGCCATTCCCAGCGGTCGTCATCGACGTTGGCGAGCGCGGCGGTGATGCCGCCTTGCGCCGACACGGTGTGCGAACGCGTCGGGAAAACCTTCGACACCACCGCGACCTTGTAGTCCGAGCGCGCCAGTTGCAGCGCCGCACGCAGGCCGGCGCCGCCGCCGCCGACGATGAGGGCGTCGAAGCGGCGCGTGTTCATGCCGACCCCCACAGGACGGCGGCCAGCCAGACGACGCTGCCCGCCAGGGTGACGATCACCGCCAGATACAGTGCCAGCCGCAGACCGGTGAAATGAATGTAGTCCATGAAAATGTCGCGTACGCCCACCCAGGCGTGCAGCGCCAGTGCCAGCGCCGTCAGCAACAGCAGCACGCGCACCCAAAGCGGTGCGAACAATCCCTGCCATCCGGAAAAATCGACAGGCAAAGCCAGGAGGAAATGGGCCATCAAGCCAGGCAAGGCCACGGCCAGTACCACCGCCGTGGCACGCTGCACCAGCCAGATGCCGGTGCCCGCATGCGCGCCGGTAGCCGGCTTCATGTGAATAGTCTCCAGGCGGCGAGCAGCGTCACCAGCCCTGTGGCCAACATCACCGCGAGGCTGCTTTGCCGCGCATGCGACAGGCCCGTCCCCCAATGGACATCGAGCGCCAGATGCCGCAAACCGGCAAACAGATGATGCGTGAACGCCCATACGCCAAGCAACAGCAGCAGTTTGCTCAGCGGATGCGTCACCCATCCGGCCATACGCAGGAAACCGGCCTCACTCGAGAGCGACAGCGACAGCGCCCACACGCCAGGCGGCAGTGCCAGAAACAGCAGCGCACCCGACACCCGATGCAGGATCGACACCCAACCGGCCAGCGGTAAATAAATGCGCAACAGGTCCAGGTAAACGGGGCGCGCGATCGGCTTCATCGATTCGGCTCTCGCCAGGTCAGCGACTCAGCGGCGCTTGCCCGGCGCCTTCTTCGCCGCCTTGGCCACGGCCTGGGGGACGCGCTGGGCAAGGCGCGGGTCGAATGGTTTCGGCAGGATGTAGTCCGGGCCGAATTTGAGCTTCTTCAGTTTATAGGCCTTCAACACCGATGCCGGCACCGGTTCGCGTGCCAGCTCGGCCAGCGCGTTCACCGCGGCGATCAGCATGGATTCGGTGATCTGCTTTGCCCGCGCATCGAGCGCACCGCGGAAAATGAACGGGAAACCCAGGACATTGTTCACCTGATTGGGGAAGTCGGAACGGCCGGTCGCCATGATGAGATCGCTGCGCGCCGCCTTGGCCTTTTCCGGCAGGATTTCCGGATTGGGGTTGGCCAGCGCGAACACCACAGGCTTGTCCGCCATGCTTTTGACCATGGCAGGGCTGACCAGGTTGGCACCCGACACGCCGACGAACACATCGGCGCCCACCATCGCTTCGTCCAACGTACGCAGCTTGGTCTGACGCGCGTAGGCTTTCTTGAAACTGTTGAGATCGGTTCGCCCTTTGTGCACCACGCCCTTGGAATCGACCAGCAGGATGTTGCGCTTCTGCGCGCCCATCGCGACCAGCAGGTTCAGCGAGGCGATGCCGGCCGCGCCGGCGCCGAGGCACACGATCTTGGCGGTTTCCAGCGTCTTGCCCTGCACATGCAGGGCGTTGATGAGGCCCGCGCAGATGATGGTGGCGGTGCCATGCTGGTCATCGTGGAATACCGGGATGTCGAGTTTCTTCTTCAGCGCCGCTTCGATTTCGAAACAATGCGGCGCTGCGATGTCTTCGAGGTTGATTCCGCCGAAGGTAGGGGCGATCGCCTCCACCACCTTGATGAAATCCTGCGGTGTCTTGGCGTTGACCTCGATGTCGTAGACGTCGATCCCGGCGAACTGCTTGAATAGCACAGCCTTGCCCTCCATCACCGGCTTCGCGGCGAGCGGGCCGCGATTACCCAGACCGAGAATCGCGGTGCCGTCGGTGATCACCGCGACCAGATTGCCCTTGTTCGTGTAATCGTAGGCTCTGGCGGGGGTTTTTGCGATCTCCAGCACCGGCTGGGCCACTCCCGGCGTATAGGCGAGCGACAGGTCCGCCTGCGTGGAGCAGGGTTTGGACGATTCGACGGAGAGCTTGCCGGGCTTGGGCAGGCGATGGTAATCGAGGGCTTTTTTCTTGAGGGCGGCTTGGCTCATGAGGCAAAGAATGCTGGCTGGATAAACAAGCCGTCATTATCGCGGATTTACCCGCGTTCCGTCCCCCGGAGTCAGTCTTTCCAGATCTTGAGCTGGGCGCGCAGACGCGCGACCGCCTGCGAATGCAGCTGGCACACGCGCGACTCGGACACGCCGAGCACGGCCCCGATTTCCTTCAGATTCATGTCCTGTTCGTAGTACATGCCCATCATGCTGCGCTCGCGCTCCGGCAGGTGGTGGATCGCGGCAATCAGGCTGTCGCGGAAACCCTCGTCCTCGAGCACCGCCAACGGGTCATTGCTGCCGTCGACCAGATAGCGCTCCAGAAAGCTGGCGCTGTCCTCATCCGAGAAGTCTTCGTAATAGAGCAACTGGGAACACTTCACGTCGCCCAGCATGGATTGATACTGATCGATCGGCATGCCCAGCTCGGCGGAGATTTCCTGCTCGGACGGCGACTTGCCGTTGCGCTGCTCCAGCCGGTGGATGGCGGCTTCGATCTGCCGGGATTTCTGCCGCACATGGCGAGGCAGCCAGTCCGCCTCGCGCAACTCGTCGAGCATGGCGCCGCGGATGCGCTGGGTGGCATAGGATTCGAATTGCGCGCCCTGGGTACCGTCGAAGCGCCCTACCGCATCCATCAGGCCGATCAGACCGACCTGGATGAGATCGTCGACTTCGACGCTGGCGGGCAGGCGCGCCATCATGTGATATGCAATGCGCTTGACCAGCGGCGCATACTTGGTGATCTGCTCGTCTTGCGACGATGGTTTACCTACCATGTTCAGGGTTTCCCTGTCTTTATAACTGCCAAGCCGTCAGGCTCGCTCCTCGTCCGCCATTCTAACGGCTAGCGCAGCAAATGCATCATTCTCGTTTGCCACGTTGAAAATAGCATGCACAAGCTCGTGCCCGAGAAAGTGGCAGCCTGCGGCCTGGATATGGTCGCAGGCTAACCGATCGCCCAGCAGGCCAATCCGGAATGTCACGCCCGAACGCGCCAGCGTTTTGAGTACAGCATAGGCTTTCCGCATCGATTCGTCGGTACGGCGTATCTCCATGACAACGGTATGCGCCACGTCCGGCAGTAAAGCAAGATCGGCACAATCCCATTCCGAATCGAATATCACATCGTCGTAACCGCCCACCATGCCGAGCAGGGCAGGCTCATCCGCCCGCATACCGGGCGCATACCAAGCTTCGCAATAGGCTTGCGGCAGAGCATGCAACTGCCTGCGCTCGAGTTGATGCCTCCAGTCGAACAGGCTGCGGGGGGAAGAAGAGGTAAACAGGTGACCTCGCGTGTCGATCAGGAGCGACATCCGGCCAAGTTGATACAACGCATGCGCCAAGCGAACGCCTGAGTTGGGCGAGTTTGAAATACTGTGGATATATCGCAGGGGCTGACGCATACCCTGTCCAGCAGGGCATACACGCCGTCGTAACCCGGCCGCCTGGTCAGCCGGCACTTGTGCCCTTTAGGGTGCTTGTGCCCTTTTGACTGCGCCGTTCCGCACGTTCGGCCTCGACGCCGGCAAACAGGGGCCAGTCCTCGGCCTCGAGCGCATACGGCGTGGCAAGCTGGCCACCTTTCAGTGCACGGTCGACGAGATAAGTGGCATTGGGTGCGTGAAGATCTTCCGGTACGCGCTGCCCGCCCGCGATATAGGCCAGCGGCAGGCGATGACGGATCACGCTGTCCAGCGCCGCACCCGGCTGCGGTGTTTCGTCGAGCTTGGTCAGAATGCAGGCGGCCGCCCCCTCGCCAAAACGCAGCATCGCCTGCTCGATCGCCGCCCCCTGCTGATTCGCGGCGACCACCGCAAGACGGCTTATTCCCAGTGCGCCGAGTGCCTGCCCTTCGCGGGTGCGCGGATCGGAAGGCGCAAAACCTGCGGTATCGATCAACAGCAGTTTCCTGGCGGCAAGCTGCGGCAGGAGCTGCGCCAGTCCGGCCTGGTCTTCGCATACATGCAGCGATACGCCCAGCAGATCGGCATACACTTTCAACTGCGCCGTTGCGCCGATACGGTAGGCATCCGCCGCCACCAATGCCACCTGATCGACCCCATGGGCATCGACGCCGCGTGCGGCAAGCTTGGCGAGTGTCGTGGTCTTGCCCGCCCCGGTCGAACCGACCAGCGCAAAGCGCCCGCCCGTCGTCATCAGATCGGCTTCACGGCCCTGCACCGGCAAATTGCGTATCAAGACCTGACGCAGCCAGCGCTGGGCGGCTTCGGTATCGAGTCCGCGCGGCAGGCGCGCCGCCAGGGTACGGGCAAGCGAACTGCCGAATCCGGCCGCAAACAGGGCCTGCATCACGGCCACTCGCGCCGGATCGCGCCGTCGTGCCGCGCCCCAGGCAAATCCGGCCAACTGATTTTGCAACAGGCCGCGCAGCCGCGAAAGTTCCGCCAGAATGCGCGAACTGCCGGCCGTGTCGGCGGCCTCGCTGACCGCCGGAACCGTCAGGTCGCCGTAGGCGCTGGCCAGCAGTTCGATACCCTGCGGATGCGGCCGGGTGGACAGCACCACGGCGTCCTCGCCCAGTTCCTTCCGTACGCGCGCCAGACCTTCGCGCGCATTCGCTGCGACAAATACCCGTACGCTCATTCATGCGCTCCAATCGCCAGTTCAGTGCTCACCTGGACCATTTTATCGGCCGGCACCTCCGCATAGGCAATCACCGCAAGTCGCGGCAGGTTGCGCCGCAGCAAACGCGAAAGGATCGCGCGCAGGCCGGGCGAGGTCAGCAGCACGGGCGGATAGCCTTCGCGTTCCTGTTCGGCCAAGGCGCGTTCCGCTGCCTCGTTCAATGCATCCAGCGTGGAAGGAGACAACAGCGCTTCGCCTTCGTCGCCCATCTCGTTCAGCAGGCGGGTTTCTGTCGATGCAGCCAGACCGATCACGTGCAGCGTGTCGCTGCCTTCGAACAGACGGTCGACGATGCTGCGTCCCAGCGCGGCACGCACGGTTTCCACCAGTTCGTCGATGGTCTGGTTTTTTGGCGCGCGTGCCGCCAGCGTTTCGAACAGGGTGCGTGTATCGCGGATCGAGACGTTTTCCGCGATCAACTGCTGCAGCACGGCCTGCACGCTGGTCAGCGGCAGATGGCGCGGCGTCACGTCCTCGACCAGCCCCGGGTGGCTGCGCGCCAGCGTGTCAAGCAGCTGCTGCACCTCGGTGCGCCCCAGCAGTTCCGGGGCATGCTGACGGAATACGGCCTCGACCTGGCGCGCGATCAACTCGGCAGGTTCCAGCACGACGAAACCGCGCAATTCGGCCTCCTCGACCCGGCTGGCATCCAGCCATACCCCGGCCAGCCCGGTCAACGGATCCCATCCGGGCGCGCCATCGATGCGTCCGAGCACGTCACCCATGTCGACCGCCAGCACTTGGCCTGCGGACATTTCGCCGTGCGCCACGTCGACGCCCTTGAGCGTGATGCGATAGGTATTCGGCTTGAGATCGAGGTTGTCGCGCACGCGGATGAGCGGCACCACCAGTCCCATGTCGGTGGCAAAACGGCGCCGCGCATCGGTGATCCGGTTCAGCGCCGCGCCGCCCTGGTTGCGGTCGACCAGGGGAATCAGCCGGTAGCCGACTTCAAGCGCCAGCACGTCGACCGGCGGGATGTCGTCCCAGGTGACGTCGGCAGGCGCGGTTTCCGTTTCAATCGGTTCGAGCGGCTCGACGTCGAAGGCAGCCGTGCGCTGACGGCGCATCAGCCAGAACCCCAGTCCGCCCAGCATGGCGGCGATGGTCAGAAAAGCCAGGTGCGGCGTACCCGGAATCACGCCCAGTGCACCCAGCACGGCTGCGGCCACATACAAGGTCTGCGGGCGGCCGAAAATCTGCGTGGAAAACTCGCGCGACAGGTCCTGCTCGCTCGACGCACGGCTCACCACGATGCCTGCCGCGGTCGAGATGATCAGCGCAGGAATCTGCGTCACCAGGCCGTCGCCCACGGTCAGCAGCGCATAACGCCCAAGCGCCTCGCCCACGCCCAGATTGTGCTGCAGCAGACCCACCGCGATGCCGCCGATGAGATTGACCACGAGGATGATCATGCCGGCGATGGCGTCGCCGCGCACGAACTTGGAGGCACCGTCCATCGCGCCGTAGAAGTCCGCTTCGCGGCCGATCTCGCCGCGGCGCGTGCGTGCCTCGGACTCGTTAATGAAGCCAGCGTTGAGGTCGGCGTCGACGGCCAGTTGCTTGCCCGGCATCGAATCCAGTGTGAAGCGGGCCGCCACCTCGGCGATGCGGCCGGCTCCCTTGGTGATGACGACGAAGTTGATGATGACCAGGATGATGAACACCACGAAGCCGACCGCGATGTTGCCGCCCACCAGGAAATTGCCGAACGACTCGATCACCTTGCCCGCCGCCTCCGGCCCGGTATGGCCCTGCATCAGGATGATGCGGGTGGACGCCACGTTGAGCGACAGGCGCAGCAGCGTGGTCAGCAGCAGCACTGTAGGAAACACCGAGAAATCCAGCGGGCGCCGCGCGTTCAGGCTCACCAACAGCACGATCATCGCCAGCGCAATATTGAGCGTGAACAGCACGTCGAGCATGAAGGTGGGCAAGGGCAGCACCATCATCGCCAGAATCAGCAATACCAGCCCAGGCACCGCCAGCCGGTTCGCCGGCAGGCCCATCACCAGCACGCCCTGCGCGCTCACCCGATCACCTCGTCAACACGCTGGCCAGCCTGCTGCTGACGGCCTCGCAATTGTGCCCGCACCTCGGGATGCACCTCGGATTCGCGCGCCTCGGCCAGCGCTTCCTGCCAGGTCATCGCGTGACGGCGCAGATAGCGCCACCAGCGCCAGCCGGCATCCGCCGCCGCCGCCAGTGTCAGCGCCGCCGCCAACATCAGTACCCCGCGGCCCACCCAGGCGGCCGTCGCGTCGAGGGCGACGCTCATTGCGCTACGGGTCAGGCTGTGCAACCCCGACCAGCCGCTCGTCAGCACCCAGCCCACCGCTGCAGCGGCGAGTGCCAGCTTCAACAACACCAACGATCCATCGAATAGGGACTCGACGGAAAACAGACGAGCGAACGGTTTGAAAGGATTGGCGCGTGTGAGATCGGCCTGGGCGGCCTGCGGGGCGAACACCCAGCCCGAAAGCAGGATGGGGGCCACCAAGGCAGCGGCAAAGATGACGCCCAGTACCGGCAGTACGGCCCAGAGCGCCGCCCAGGCAGCCTGGATAAATACAGGAGAAAGTGGCTGTGCGGCATGAATGAATGCCACTTCGATCAATACCTGCAAGGCATTGAGGAGGCGCGGCGCCAACCAGCCTAGCATGCCCAGCGCCGACAACAATACGGCCCACGCCGTGAGTTCGGCTGAACGCGGCACATCGCCCGCGCTGCGTGCCAGTTGCAGGCGCCGCGGACTTGCTGGTTCGGTACGGGAAAGGTCTGTCTCCTCGGCCATGCTTGCCTCAACTTTTGGGGCAGTCTAGCACGAAGCGAAGAGGGTTTTTAGGCCGCGGGCCAGCGGCTTTTCGTAAGGGACACGCTCTCTCTCCCTATCGCTTCCTGTCCCTGCCAGGCGATGGCGCGCAAACGGGCAAGACGCATCCTTCTCAACTCGGATTGCATCATCGCCCTTCTCCCGTTTTCGGAATCACTTGCGCCGCCTATTCCTCAGGCCAATCAGGCTCGCGACAGGATGGCCATCGCACCCGGCAGGCCATCCACCACGCGAGTCTCATGGTAGGAAAGTAGGTTATATTTTGTAAGTTAGATAACTTACTATTTGAGCCATGAACCAGCAGACACGCACACATGACAAGCGTCAGCATCTGATCAAGACGGCCGCTGAACTGGTCTATCGCAACGGTTTCGTCAAAACCACGCTTGCGGACATCTCGGCCGAGGCCGGCATCCCGCTCGGCAGCATTTACTACTACTTTCAGGCACGCGAAGACATCGCGCGTGCCGTCGTGGAACGCCGTGTGGCCGAATTGAATGGCTTTCTGGAGAAACAGGCCGAGCAGTCAAACCCTCGGTTACGCCTTGAGGCGCTGGTGGGCGTCTGGGTCGACGAGCGGGAAAGCGATACGGAGTTCGGCTGCCCGGTGGGCAGCCTGTGCTACGAACTTGCCAAAGGACGCGGTCCCATGAGCGCGGAGGCGGCGCGGCCCTTCCAGCTCCTGCTCGCCTGGTGCGAAGCCCAATTCCGTCTGATGGGATGCAGTCGCGATGCCAAGACACTGGCGCTGCACCTGATTGCAGCCTTGCAGGGAATCAGTCTGATCGCCAACTCGCTCGGCGAATCGGAGCAGATTTTGCGTGAAGCCGCGTATCTGAAGCGGTGGCTGCGCGAAATGGAAAGCCGTACAAAACGGCCAAACGGAGCCAGGTAATTCACCCCTTGCCCCGGCTTGTTCAACTAACAATTCAAGGAGACACGAGTATGAAATTCACCCCCAAGATTGCGGCCTTAGCCTTGTTCCTCGCTTTACCCGCTGCCTATATGGCGCACGCGGAGGAATTCGCACCGTACGGCACCGCCAAAGTCGACATGCACACGATGCCGGTCACGGACGTGGTATTTGATGTGAACTATGAAGACCCGCAGAAGTTGAATATTCTTTACAACTTCATCAAGAATACGCAGAAGATCACCCAGGGCAAAGTCGTGGTGGTTACCCACGGACCTGAGTTACGCGCCTTCGCCAAGGAAAATTACCCGAAATACCAGGGGATCATGGACAAGATGGCGGAACTGGCAAAGGATGGTGTCGAATTCAAGATGTGTAACAACGCGATGAAGGCTGCAGGCTTCAGTGCAGAGGACATGCACGGATTCGTCACGGTGGTTCCGGCAGGGTTCCCGGAAATCGCCTATTACCAAGGCAAGGGATACAAATACATCAACCCCCTTCCGCTTTCGGTAAAGGATGTACGTTATCTGGATCAGCCACAGCTTAAAAAATAACGCGCACATGGCGCAGAGGTAAGGCCGTTCTGCCCCTGCGCCCGAACCGATGCAACCTGCCGGCATTGATCACGCTACCGGCAGGTCCTCTCCGGATCATGTTCCGCATGATCACGCCTGTTCCCGATGCGCTAGAAAAGCACGGCATCCGGCTATCCACACCCGCAATCCGCCATCAGGCTTCCTCCAAACGATCTGGCACGTAGACATCCACGCACCCCGTCCGCGCTTCCTGAACGGGAATGCCGCAATCAGGCTTCGCGTCCTACCGGTTTATGTGCCATGATATTTTGATGAAGGCCATCATGCGGGCATTTGCAATCATCCACGGACTCATGGCCGTCCTTTTTGCCTGCGCAGCCCTCATGCTCGTCGTGGTCGCAGCGCACATGGGGTGGGCCGCGTTCACCTCGGGACTGGATCAGGCGGCAGCCCAGGAAATCATTGAAGCAGTCGGCCTGCTTGCCGCCGCCGTGGTCGCCCTGCAAATCGCTCAGACCATTGCCGAAGAAGAAGTCATTCGCGCGGCCCATATCAGCGCCCCGACCCGCGTCAGGCGTTTCCTATCCCGATTCTTTGTCGTCGTCGTGGTCGCACTCGCTATCGAAGGACTGGTCGCAACATTCAAGGCCCTGCACGAGGATCCTGCACAGTTACCTTATGCAGCAAGCATCCTGTTTTCCGTCGGCGTCATTCTGGCTGGCTGGGGAGTCTTCATCCGGCTGAATCGTTCTGCCGAAGAACTGGAGCCCGAAGCCATGGCGGAAGCCAAACGGGAAGACCAAAAACTCCAGTAGTTATCCCGCACGTTTAAGTCAATTCCCGAATGCGCGCAGGGACCGAATTTTTCAAATGATTCATCCCTCTTCACTACGCTACCGACTACCTAAAATCAATAAAATCAATTAACCTTCCAGCGGCCTTGTCCAGCCCCATCGTTTCGGGCTTCATCGGATATGGTCTCGTCAAACATCACAATAAATTTATTTCTGGAGGAGTTACAAAATGCGCACAATGCGTTTCGCCGCTGCCATCGCCTCGGCCATGGCCCTTTCCAATCCTGCGTCCGCCGGCTTTTTCGATTTCACCCTGGCTCCCTATGTCGGTGCAAGCGCAGGACAATCCACTACGGATTCCTGCATCACGGGTACATGCGATAAATCAGACATCGGCTGGAAAGCATACGGTGGTCTGGAAGTGAATGAATACATTTCCATGGAAGTTGGCTATGTCGATTTGGGAACAGTCGACTACAGCGCGCCGACTGGCACACGGAAAACCCACGGCGTGACCATGCAACTGCTCGGAACGTATGCGTTGAACCCGAGCTTCACCCTGCTCGCCCGTGGCGGCATGAATTTTCTGAAGACCGATGTCAGTGGCGCTGTTGCCGGCGCCAGCGGCAATGCGGAAGACACTGACGTCGTTTGGTCCCTCGGGCTGGGTGCACAGTACAATTTCACCCAATCGGTAGGGCTCCGCATGGAATGGGAGCGCTACTTTGAAGCGGGGAGTCCGGCCTTTAATGGTGGCACAGGTGAAGCCGACGTTGACCTGATTTCCGCCGGGCTGGTCTTCAAGTTCTGATGTCTTTCCGAAACAATCCAGCGCAATGAAAAGGGGGCATCATGCCCCCTTTTCATTGCGCATTCCAGCTGGCCATCTTTGGACTTCCCTCAACTCACTTCGTCAATCCATGCCATTTGGATCGCTTCGAGGATCTTTTCGCCGGAATGATTGGGATCGTCGTCGAAATCCGGCAGTTCCATCACCCAGTTATGCAGGTCGGTAAAGCGGATGGTGCGCGGGTCGATTTCGGGGTGGGCCTCGGCGAGTTCGATGGCAATGTCGAGGGAGTCCGTCCACTTCATATCAATGTCCTTCCTTGACCATATTGATGGTGTATTTTGGAATTTCGATCACCAGGTCGCTGCCGCTCACGCGCGCCTGGCAGGATAGTCGGGACTGCGGTTCGAGTCCCCAGGCTTTATCGAGCAGATCATCCTCTTCTTCGGTGGAAGCCTCCAGCGAATTGAAGCCTTCGCGCACGATGACGTGGCAGGTGGTACAGGCGCAGGATTTTTCGCACGCATGTTCGATCTCGACACCGTTTGCAAGCAGCGTGTCGCAGATGGTGTCGCCGGGTTTGGCTTCGATCACGGCACCTTCGGGGCAGAGTTCGACGTGGGGCAATACGATGAGTTGGGGCATGGTGAGGTTCTGGGGCTCGGTCAGGCAGCTTTGGAGTGTTGGCTAGGCAGGGCGGCGAGCACGCCGTCCCAAAATTGCAGGCGTGCGGCGACAGCAGCTTCGGCGGCGGTTTCGGCCTCGCGCCATTTGTCGGCCTTACCGTCGCATAGGGCGGCAAGCAGGCGCAGCGACAGCGGTGCATGGAAATCCTCATCCAAATGGACGTGGCGGTTGAGGTAATAATGGAAGCTCGGCGCCTGCGTTTCGGTTACGGCCATCCGCGACAGGAATGCACGGAACATCGAAGGGATGACATGTTCGCGTCCCAGCGCCAGCGCGGCAGCGACGGCATGCGGTTTGCCGCTGTCGATGAAGTCGAAGGTGGTACGGGTGAATGCGGCGGATGGTGTAGGCGCAAGGCCGGAAGCGAGCGCGGCATCGATACCCTGCTCACCGGCCAGTTGCACGAACCGGCCGGGGGTCTCGGCGTTGGCACCGATTTCGCGCATGGCGGCGAGATACAGCATGAAGTGGCTGGTAAACCCATCCTGCCCCGGAAGCGCAATATCGGTTTCCTCTTCCAGAACCAGCTCGTTGATGAAGCGCTGCACCGATGCGTCGCCGCTCGGCGTCCATGGCCAGCGTGCAGGCGCAATCTGATGTTGCAGGTACTTGATCAGCGACATGAAGTCCCATACCGAATAGACGTGGTGCTGCATGAATGCACGCAGGTCGTCGATCGTCTGTACGGCCGCATAGATCGGATGCGCTTCGAGCCTCACCCGCAGGGAATCGATGAAATCTGCATTCAACATAGTCGTCTGGCGATCAGCCGAAGGTTTCCAGTTTTTGCCCGGCCATCGCCCGGCGCACGTTCTGGTCCATGCGGCGCTGGGCGAATTCTGTGGTCACCGCATTCAGCGCTTCGATGCCACGCTTAATAGCCTGATGGTCGGGACCCGCCATCAGTTTTTCAAGGGCGGTGATGCTGGTTTCTATTGCTGCAGTCTCGGTTTCATTCAACAGTGCGCCGTCTTCTGCCATGGCGGCGCGGGTGGCGGCGATCAGGCCCTGCGCATCGACGATCTGTTCGTTCAGCGCACGCGCGTACATATCATCCTTGGCGTGGGTGAATGCGTCCTTCAACATGCGGGTGATGTCCTCGTCGCCGAGGCCATACGACGGCTTGACCTGCACGCTGGCTTCCACTCCGCTGCTTTGCTCGCGCGCCGCCACCGACAGGAGGCCATCCGCGTCGACCTGAAAGGTGACGCGAATGCGCGCCGCACCCGCCACCATCGGTGGAATGCCGCGCAGTTCGAAGCGCGCCAGCGAGCGGCAGTCGGACGCCAGTTCGCGTTCGCCTTGCAGGACATGCACGCTCATCGCTGTCTGGCCATCCTTGAAGGTGGTGAAATCCTGTGCGCGGGCAGTCGGAATCGTGGTGTTGCGCGGAATGACCTTCTCGGTCAGCCCGCCCATGGTTTCGAGTCCCAGCGACAGCGGGATGACATCGAGCAGCAGCCAGTCGTCGCCGACGCGGTTGCCTGCCAGCACGTCTGCCTGCATGGCGGCGCCCAACGCGACGACCTTGTCGGGATCGAGATTGGTGAGCGGCGTCTGCTTGAAGAAATCGGCCACCGCCTGACGCACGCACGGCGTCCGCGTCGACCCGCCGACCATCACGACGCCCTTGACCTCGCTTGCCGTCAGCCCTGCGTCGCGTAGCGCCTTGCGGGTGGGCGTCAGCGTCTTGCTGACGAGGCTGGCCGTCATGGCATTGAACTCGGCCTGGGTCAGCGTCGCGTCCATCATCTCGCCAGTCGACAGCACCGCGGTGACGCGTACCTCGGTATGTTCTGTCAGTGCTTCCTTGGCGTCACGCGCCTTGGTCAGCAGCAACCGGGCATCACCTGCCGACAGCGGTGAAAAACGGCCCTGCTCGAGCATCCAGCAGAACACGCGCTGATCGAAATCGTCGCCGCCAAGCGCCGAGTCGCCATTGGTGGACAGCACCTCGAACACGCCCTTCGAGAGTTTCAGAATCGAGATATCGAACGTGCCGCCGCCAAGGTCGTATACCGCATAGACCCCCTCCGATGCATTGTCGAGACCATAGGCGATCGCGGCTGCCGTCGGCTCGTTCAACAAACGCAGGACATTGATTCCCGCCAGCTGCGCGGCATCCTTGGTGGCCTGGCGCTGGGCATCGTCAAAATACGCCGGCACGGTGATCACCGCACCCAAGAGCTCGCCGCCCAGGGCGGTTTCGGCACGCTGGCGCAACACCTTGAGGATTTCGGCCGACACTTCGACCGGGCTCTTCACGCCAGCGACTGTTCTCAGCTGCACCATGCCGGGCGCATCGACAAAGCGATACGGCAGGCTGGCGATGTCCTCGATGTCGGCGAGGCCGCGCCCCATGAAGCGCTTGACCGACACGACCGTATTGTGGGGATCGAGGTTCTGCGCGGACAAAGCAGCATATCCCACGTCCACCCTGCAGTCGGCGTGGTAGCGCACCACCGAAGGCAACAGCGAGTGTCCTGCTTCATCGTCGAGCACGACAGACAGCCCGGAACGCACCGTGGCCACCAGTGAATTGGTCGTGCCCAGATCGATACCGACCGCCAGCCGGTGCTGATGCGGGGCGGTGGACATGCCGGGTTCGGAAATCTGCAAGAGGGCCATGTCTTAACTTTCGAGTTCTTCGTACACGTCGCCGACTTCGGCGATGAGCTTGTCCATGAAACGCAGCTGACGCACGGCTTCGGAAGCGCCCGCGTAATCGTGCGCGGCGTCGATCAATTCGGCCAGTTGCGCTTCGATGCGGCGGTGTGCTGCATGCAGGTCGTCGGACAGGGCATCCAGCGCATCCATGCTTTTCCCGGCACGCGCATCGTCGATCGCTTCGCGCCATTCCATCTGCTGCATCAGGAAAGCCGGCGCCATTTTGGTGTTGTTGGCGTCGAGCGCATCGATTCCCTGCAATTTCAGCAGGTACACGCCGCGATTCACCGGGTGCCGGAGGGTCTGGTATGCCTCATTCACCTGCGTCGCCCACTGCATCGCCACCCGCTGTTCGGCTTCCGGCTGCGAGGCAAACCGGTCTGGGTGCACCGTGTTCTGCAGCTCGCGGTAAGCCGAGTCGAGCATGTCCCGATTCAGCGCATAGGATTGCGGCAGGCCGAAAAGTTCGAAATGGGTCTGGGTGAAATCCATGACAGGCGAGGCGTTAGGCGTGAGGGGGGAGACGCAGGGTTGACGTTCCATCTCACCCTTCACCCTTTACCCCTCACCTACACGTCAAACGTTAAACGATTCGCCGCAGCCGCACTCGTTCTTCACGTTCGGGTTGTTGAACTTGAAGCCTTCATTGAGGCCTTCACGGGCATAGTCAAGCTCGGTGCCGTCAATGTAGGCCAGGCTCTTGGGATCGACGAACACGGTCACCCCATGGCTGGAGAACACCTCGTCGCCCTCGGGCACCTCATCGGCGAACTCCAGCTTGTAGGCCATGCCGGAACAGCCGGTGGTGCGCACGCCGAGACGGATACCGACGCCCTTGCCGCGCTTGGCAAGATAGCTGGTGACGTGTTGCGCTGCGCGCTCGGACAAGGTCACCGCCATGGCTTACTCCAGACCTTTTTTCTGTTTGTAGTCGGCCACGGCGGCCTTGATCGCATCTTCGGCCAGGATCGAACAGTGAATCTTGACCGGCGGCAACGCAAGTTCCTCGGCGATCGCCGTGTTCTTGATTTCCATCGCCTGGTCGAGCGTCTTACCCTTGACCCATTCGGTCACCAGCGAGGACGAGGCGATCGCCGAGCCGCAGCCGTAGGTTTTGAACTTGGCATCCTCGATACGGCCATCGGCGCCGACCTTGATCTGCAGCTTCATCACGTCGCCGCAGGCGGGCGCGCCGACCATGCCGGTACCGACACCGTCGTCTTCCTTGTCGAAGGAACCGACATTGCGGGGATTTTCATAGTGATCGAGTACTTTATCGCTGTAGGACATGTAGTTCTCCTTTACTTCAAATCAATGTGCAGCCCAGTGCACGGAATTCAGATCGACGCCTTCCTTGAACATTTCCCACAGCGGGGAAAGTTCGCGCAGCTTGCCGATTTTTTCATGCAGAAGCTTGATGGCGTAGTCGACCTCTTCCTCGGTGGTGAAGCGGCCGATGGAGAAACGGATCGAACTGTGCGCCAGTTCGTCGCTGCGACCCAGTGCGCGCAGCACGTAGGACGGCTCCAGGCTGGCCGAGGTGCAGGCGGAACCGCTTGATACCGCCAGATCCTTGATTGCCATGATCAGCGATTCGCCTTCGACGAAGTTGAAGCTGACATTGAGGTTGTGCGGCACGCGCTGGTCCATGTCGCCGTTCAGATGTACTTCTTCGATGTCCTTGAGGCCGACGTAGAGGCGGTCGCGCAGCATGCGGATACGCTCGTTCTCGGTTGCCATTTCTTCACGGGCGATACGGAAGGCTTCGCCCATGCCGACGATCTGATGCGTGGCCAGCGTGCCCGAACGCATGCCGCGCTCGTGGCCGCCGCCATGCATCTGCGCTTCCAGGCGGATGCGCGGCTTGCGGCGTACGTACAGGGCGCCGATACCCTTGGGACCGTAGGTCTTGTGAGCCGAAAACGACATCAGGTCGACCGGCAGCTTGGTCAGATCGATCGGCATCTTGCCGGTCGCCTGCGCCGCGTCGACGTGGAAGATCACGCCTTTTTCGCGGCAGATCTTGCCGAGCGCCTCGATGTCCTGGATCACACCGATTTCGTTGTTGACCGCCATCACCGAGGCCAGCCCGGTATCCGGGCGGATCGCTGCACGGAATTCGTCGAGGTCGAGCAGGCCGTTTTCCTTGACGTTCAGATACGTGGCCTCGAAACCCTGACGCTCCATTTCACGCACGGTGTCGAGCACGGCCTTGTGCTCGGTACGCACGGTAATGATGTGCTTGCCCTTGGTCGCCGAGTAGAAGTGGCCGGCGCCCTTGATGGCAAGGTTGTTCGATTCGGTGGCGCCGGACGTGAACACGATTTCCTTGGGGTCGGCACCGACCAGGGCAGCCACCTGGCCACGCGCGTCTTCGACCGCCTTCTCTGCCTCCCAGCCAAACGGATGGGAGCGTGATGCCGGATTGCCGAAACGCTCGGTCAGATAAGGGATCATTTTTTCAGCCACACGAGGATCGACCGGGGTGGTGGCGGAGTAATCGAAATACAGTGTCTTCATCATTTTGCCCTGATTGAATCGTTCAAGCGGCCAGCGTCATCTTCGATGCGCGGCGGTCTTGCAAGACCTTGTCCTTGCATTCGTCCTGCTTGGCCACCAGCGTGGCCAGCGTCACGTTGTCCAGATAATCGTAGATATGGGCGTTGAGCCCGGTCCACAAGTCGTGCGTCAGACAGCGGTGCTCGTCGTGACAGTTTTCCTTGCCACCGCATTGGGTTGCGTCGATGGGTTCATCCACCGCGCGGATGATGTCGGCCACGCTGACGTCTTCAAGCGAGCGGGCAAGATAATAGCCGCCGCCGGGGCCACGTACGCTTTCGACCAGTTCGTGCCGGCGCAGACGGCTGAAAAGCTGTTCCAGATACGACAGGGATATGTCCTGGCGTTCGCTGATGCCGGCCAGCGTCACCGGATTCTTGCCGCCGCGCAAGGCCAGATCCAGCATGGCGGTGACGGCGAAACGGCCCTTGGTGGTCAATCTCATGACTCGTTCTCCTGAAATTTCGCCCGAACTATAAAATTCCCGAGCATTTCAGTCAACTATTCCTTACCTTAGCAATTTAGTCAACTATTTTATTCAAATAACTCGGGTCGAAATCGTCGGGCTTGTCCTGCTCTGCCGGCATCTCGGCGCCCAGCTTCTGCAACTGCGCCAGAATGAGCTCGAGCCGGTGATCGATATGAGCCGAATGGTCGATCAGACCATGGATCGCCTTCACCACCGGGTCGTTCATATCGGCGGAAATGGCATAGGCGGAAAACCCGAGTTTCTCGGCCTGCTGATTGCGTTGTTTCTCGGCTGCACTATCCAGAATACGCGCCGGGATACCCACCGCCGTGGCATTGTCCGGCACATCCTTCACCACCACGGCATTGGAACCGACCCGTGCGTTGGCACCGATGGTGATCGGGCCGAGAATCTTGGCCCCCGCCCCCACCACCACACCGGGCATCAAGGTGGGATGGCGCTTGCCTTTGTTCCAGGACGTCCCCCCAAGTGTCACCCCGTGATACAGCGTGCAGTCGTCACCGATTTCCGCCGTTTCGCCCACCACCACCCCCATGCCATGGTCGATGAAGACGCGACGGCCGATGGTGGCGCCGGGATGGATTTCGATGCCGGTCAGCCAGCGTCCGATATGCGAGGTAAAGCGCGCAAGCCATTTCCATTCCATGCGCCATAATTTGTTCGCCAGACGGTGGATCACCATGGCATGGAAGCCAGGATAAGTCGTGACGACTTCGAAGGTCGTGCGCGCCGCCGGGTCCCGGTCGAAGACGACGGCAATGTCTTCCTTGAATTGGCTGAACAGGTTCATGCGCTTGAGAATGCTTTATCCGAGTAATTTAGTCAACTATTCGGCACCGCGGTTCCGCGCGCCGTTTGTCCCCTGCTTGGCTTCCTGCGCCGCCGTCAGGATGCCGCGCAGGATGTTCACCTCCTCCTTCGCCAGCCGGGTCCGTGCAAACAGCCGCCGCAGTTTCAACATCAGCTTGCCGGGCGAACCGGGATTGAGGAACGCCAGTTCAGCCAATGCGGTTTCCAGATGCCCATAGAAGCGTTCCATTTCGTCGCCCGTCGCCGCATCCAACTCCGGCTGGGGCCAGCTCGCATGCGCCAGCCAGGCCTGGCGGATTTCATAACTCAGCACCTGGACCGCCGCCGCCAGGTTGAGCGAGCTGTATTCCGGGTTGGCCGCGATCGTGACCAGCCCTTGGCACAGGCTCAACTCCTCGTTCGACAGCCCGCTGGTTTCGTTGCCGAACACCAGTGCCACCGGGCCGATCTGCGCTTCGGTCAACAGGTGGATCGAGGCCTCGGGCGGGGTCAATACCTCGGACACGATGTCGCGACGGCGTGCCGACACACCCAGCGCCAGTGTGGTGTCGGCCAGCGCTTCGGCCAGCGTGGCGCATACCCTTGCCTGCGTCAGCAGGTCGGCCGCCCCCGACGCCATGGCATCGGCCTGGCTATTGGGGAAAACCGCAGGGTCGACCAGCACCAGCCGGGACAAGCCCATCGTCTTCATCGCCCGGGCCGCCGCACCGATATTGCCGGGATGGCTGGTACGCGTCAGCACGATACGAATATTGGCGAGAAGTTGAGGATCGGCTGTGGTCATCAAGTAAAATAAGCGGCTCGTTCTTTGAATCCCTAGCCAGACATCATGCATCCCATGCTCAATACGGCGGTGAAAGCCGCTCGCAAAGCCGGGGCGATCATCAATCGCGCCTCACTCGACCTCGACCAGCTCACCGTACGGAGCAAACAGGACCGCGATTACGTCAGCGAGGTCGACCAGATGGCCGAGCGCGCCATCATCGAAACGCTGCTCGACGCCTACCCAAATCATGGAATTTTAGCAGAGGAGTCCGGCGCCGCCGAAGCCAAGAATGGCGAGGACTACGAGTGGATCATCGATCCGCTGGACGGCACCACCAACTTCCTGCACGGCCTGCAGCAATATTCCGTCTCGATTGCCCTCAGACACAAAGGCCAGATCACCCAGGCCGTGGTCTACGATCCGGCACGCAACGAGCTCTTCACCGCCACCCGCGGTCGCGGCGCCATGCTCAACGACCGCCGCATTCGCGCCAGCAAGCGCAGCAAGCTCTCCGAATGCCTGATCGGTACCGGTTTCCCCTTCCGCGACTTCAGTTTCGCCGAAGCCTACATCAACATGTTTCGCGACATGATGCGTGCCACATCCGGCCTGCGCCGCCCCGGCTCCGCCGCGCTCGATCTGGCCTACGTGGCATGCGGCCGCTACGACGGCTTCTGGGAAATGCACCTGCAACCCTGGGACCTGGCCGCCGGCAGCCTGATCGCACAGGAAGCCGGCGCACTGGTCGGCAACTTCATGGGTAACGAAGGCTTTCTGGAATCCGGCAACATCGTCGCCGCCAGTCCGAAAGTCTTCGGCCAGATGCTGCAGGTCATAGCCCCGCACCTGCCGCCCGAACTCAAGGCCTGATCCACGCCCAGTCCGTCCATGTCCATCGCCAAGGAGCCTTCTGCCCACACGCCGATTGTGTTGGGACACCGATCCGAGCATTCATGACAGATCGTTTTTTCTGTTCAGTAACAACGACTTACTTAAAATCACGACTGAGGCAGCAAGAGGCCCAATTGGCATAGATGGGCATGGTTTGGCGCTCAAACTGCCCCAAATTTGCCCCACGAATTTGCCTCGGAAACTGAAGCATACGCTGGCGTATGTTGGCGTACTTTCGACCAGCTTTGCTCAGGTGCGACATCACTCGCTATACCCTGTCGAACCAGCAGCTCGTTATCAGTGGCAGAGGCGCGAGGCGGCTCAAACTGTCGCGTCAATCACTTCTTTCGCAGCATCAGTTGGATCATCGCGAACAGACGATGGAACAAGTAAACCTAATCTGCTGCGCATTGGCTCGAAGGGCATCACCGAACGGATTCGGCCGTTCCACACGGCCGAACTGAGGGAGAGATACCGACGTACGTTCAGAACGGCTATGTGCTGCGCTCCCGCATTCGGAAGGAGGCGCATCATGCTGATCCGGAAGCAGTTGGGAACAAACACCTCGTTACAGTTTCGCTGGCACGTGTTTGCTGCAAGGCCAATGTTATAACAATTTATATGTTATATTTTTCTATAACATACGGACAGCCCACTACATGGACCAACGGAACGACAGCCCGCAACAGCGCCTCACCCTTCTGGAACTACTTCTGGTTTGGGAAGGGCGCATTTTCCGTTCGCGGGTGTGCGAATTGTTCGGCATCGGTTTGCCGCGAGCCAGCCAATGGATCAAAGAAATCCGTGACTTGAACCCCACCTGGATGCAATGGGACAGCAAGTCCAGGAGCTATTTCGCTACGCCAGATTTTTACAGGCGGTACGCCAAGGCCTCCCAGGCTGACATTTCCGAATCACTTTCCCGCTACCTGTCCATGGTCGGGCTTCCCTACGCGTCGGCCATGGAAAATGGCGACTCGGTGGCCTGGTCGGCGACGCCGAGCATCACCGCCCCGAAGCCGAAGATATTCGCCAGCCTCGGCAACGCGATCAGGCAGGGAAAGTCGGTCGAAATCGAATACATGTCGATGAGCGAGCCAGCCCCGCATCGCCGCACGATCTTCCCACACAGCCTGGTTCTGGCCGGTCACAGGTGGCATGTGCGCGCGTTCAGCGAGACCCATCAGGAATTTCGGGATTACGCGCTGGGGCGAATCATCGAGGTGAAGCCTTTGGCGCGCCTCGCGGATCGCGCCCGTTTCGATGACCCCGACTGGAACACCAAGGTCAAGGTTCGCCTGGTCGCCCACCCTGAGCTTTCGCCAGCACAGGCCCGCGTGATCCAGGCCGAATATTTCAACGGGACGGCAAGCCGCGTGGAAACCTGCCGCGCGGCACTGGTCCCCTATTTCATCCAGGGCATCCATGCTGCGATGGACACGCAGACCCAGCATCCCCCCGAATATCTGATCGCCGTAGAAAACGCACGAGAGGTGTCCAAGTGGCTGTTCAACCGCTAGGAGTCGGCGGCGCAGCCTCCCTTCTGTTCAAGCGGCTGCCCGAGCGGCTGTTCTCACCGCTGGGTTCGCCCAACAAACAGACCTACTGGGGCATCCTGTGCGCGCTGTACGACAGGCGCTTCGGCCCGGATGCCCCCTTGCCGCCCAGCCACGGATTCACGACCCGAGACATCACGCAGGACATCGAGGACGAACTCGTCATCCACGATTCCTGGATTGACGAGGATGGCGCCACGCCCGAAACACCCCTCAACATCCGCGCCATCACCATCTTCAACAGGCTGCATGATTGGGGATGGCTGCGGCTGGACCGCCATGGCGTCGACAAGCGGGTATCCATGACCCCAGTAGTCAACCAGTTCCTGGGACAGCTCATCAATTTCGCGGAGACCGGGCCGATCTACGTGGCGGGCAAGGTCCGCTCCATCGAAGCCAACCTCAAGCTGGTGATGGAAGGTGCCGGAGGCGACTCGCTGTCGGAAGCAGCAGACCAGGCGCGAAACCTGATCGAACACATCCGTAATACCGGCACGAACGTGCGCGACCTGATGAGCGCGCTCGGGACCGAAGAAACCACCGCCCAGTACGTCCGCGGATTCTTCAGCGGCTTCATCGAGCAGGTGTTCATCGGTGACTACAAGGAACTCAGGACGCGCGAGCACCCGCTGTCGCGGCGCCCGCAGATCCTTCACTGGGCCGACGAACTGCATGGTAACGATCAAAATCGCGAGCGCCTGATTGCCTGGTACGAAGCCCGACGCTTCCAGGGCGACCGTGCCCGCGCCGAACGCATGTTCGAGCGTGACGTGCAGAAGCTGCGCGACCTCCAGCGGATAGACGACTATCTGGAGCGCCTGGACGACGAAATTCGTCGGGCAAACCGCCGCGCGCTGGCCTATCTGGATTACCGGCTGCGCTCCCTGCGTCCCATCGACGAGGCCGTCGACGCGGCAATCGCCCGTGTCATGGAAAGTGGAACTGACGATCACGACACGCCTTTCCCGCCTGGCGACCTGGTCAGCCCAGACAATCTTGCCGAACCACGCCGGCATGAGGCGCGGGAGAAAGCCACGCAGCTGCGGGAGACCATTCCGACCGACGAAGACCTCGCACGGGCGAGGCTCCGGGCACTCGCGCGCAATGTCCGCATGGTGAATGCCCCGAAGCTCGTCGAATTCGTGTCGCGTCAGCTGTCAGGCCGTCCTGCCGTCGCCAGCGAAGACCTTCAGATCAACAGCATCGCGGACGTGCGTGCCTATCAGACCCTGCTGGTGCTCGGCGCCGCCATGGAGAGCGGATCGCCTGATCTGCAGCGGGAGGCATTGGCCATGATGCGAGGCTTCCGGGTCCGCCGTACCAGCGACAAGGAAGTGGAAAACAAATGGATCACCGGTGTGCCGTTCCGGATCGAGAAAGCGAAACGGCCGGCAGCCGCAAAAGGAGGGATGACATGAGCCAGTATTGGGAAGGCATCGCTGCGAAGACCGACAGACAGTACGTGGCCGATGAATTCGAGTCGACCGCCAGCAGGCTGCTCGCGGAACAGGTTCTCTATTACGCGGACCGGCACAGCCGCATGGCTTATGGGATGGTTGAACGCTTCGAGCACGAATACAAGCACGTCCTCTCCCAGGTTGGCGTCGGCCTGACCGTGAACCGGCAGCTTCGCTATGCGTGCGCGATTCCGGATAGTGGCCGGGCGGGCACGGCCAATACTGCCCAGACGCTGCTCGCGCTCGTGTTGAGGAAGATCTACGACGAACAGGCCCGGACCGGGCAGCTGAACGATGACGGCGAAGTGATCTGCGATGCGGTCGAGCTCGAGGAAAAGTATCGCCTGTCCACGGCAGGCAAGCGAGAACTGCCCGGACGCGGCGAACTCGATGGCCTTGTCCGGACGCTCAAACGCTGGGGCATCGTACGCAAGGTGGAGGAACACGAATTGCCCGATTCGGCCGCCAGCGACATTCAGCCCTACGTGCTGGCCATCCGTCCCGCCATCGTGGATCTGCTGGGTGAGACAGCGATCACCCGGCTGGCCCAGTTCACACAGTCCTACGAGCCCGCATCGGACGCTCTCGAGGACGACGACGGTCAAGGACCGGCGCAGGCTGAGGAAGAAGAAGCATGAAATATCTGGAAAGCATCCACCTGGTGCAGTTCTTTCTGTATGAACGAGAGCACATCCGCGTTGCCGAGATCACCGGACTCTTCGGGGCAAACGGCAGCGGCAAGAGCTCATTTCTCGATGCCGTCCAGATCGCCATGTTCGGCGCCAACAGCCGTCTCATGGCCCTGAACGCCCAAGCGGACGAGAACAAGACCACACGATCGATTCGGAGCTATTGCCTGGGCCAGTATGGCGATACGCCCGATGACCGCGTACGGCCAAACTCGAACACCTACATCACGCTCGTCTGGCGTGACTCTGAGACCAACAAGCCCGTCTCCATGGGCGTGTGCATCTATGCCTCCAAGGATCGCGAGCAACACGACGTGCTGGGCCGCTATCTGCTTCCGGACGTCGAGTTGACGCTGGGAGATCACCTCGAAACGGTCGATGGCAAGGAAAAGCCACGAGAATGGGCCGCCTTCAAGCAGCAGCTGATGCAGCGGTCCAAAGTGTCCGGCGATGAATGCCTGTTTCAGGAGGCCGAACGCTACATCCGCGCCTGCCTGCTCGAATTGCGTGGATCCGGCGGTACGCCGTCCTACGACGCCTTTGTCCGCGCGTTCCGGTTTGCGCTGCGCATGCGTTTCGACAAGACCGTGGACCAAATCGTGCGTGACGACGTGCTCGAGTCCCGGCCAACAAACATCAAGAAATTCAAGGACGTCACCGATTCCTTCCGGCGCCTGGCCGAGATGGTGGCCCATGTCGAGAAGAAGATCGTCGACGGCACTGCGGTACACGATGCTTTCGACAACGCGGCCAAAGCGTCAAGAAAAGCCGTCACCTGGAATGCGCTTGGTCTGGACGCGGCGCGCGAACATGCCAATCAGGCCAAGGAGCAATGCGAGCACGCCCAGCAGGAAGCCCAAGAGGCATTCGAGGCTGCCGACAAGGTCTTTCGAGGCTTGAAGGTAAGTCAGGAAGCAGCGGAAGAGAAAGCGACGCACTACCGTGGGCTACGCGAACAGCATGGCTCGCATGCCGATTACGCGGGGCTGGAAAGCCAGATCATCGAACATCGCAACAGGGCTGCGCGCAATACGAAGGACATCTCCGACCAACTGTCTCAATTCAGCATGCTCCTGAAGAAAGCCGCGGACGCCGGCGTACTGAAGGAAGAGATCACGTGCCCCCTGCTCGATGAATCGCAGCGGCTGGCATCCTTGCTGGAACAGTTCGATCAAGCCGACTGGGCCGCGATCGAAGGGCACCTTGGAACCGCCGTCGAGGCCGCGCAGAATGCCCTGCGGGCACTGACCGACACCACCAGCACGCTGAAGTCGCAACTGGGCGTGGCCAATGGTGAACTCGATCTTGCCAAAGAGTCACTCTCCCGGGTCAGGCAAGGAAAGGCGCCGCTCAGCCCGAATGTCGAGACCCTGATGCGCGAACTGCGGGACGAAGGCATCAATCCGGTTGCGGTATGCGATGTCGTTCGGATCACGAAAAAGGAATGGCAGCCTGCAATCGAGGCCTATCTGGCCGGCAACCTGCAGGCGCTGCTGGTGCCGGAACACGAAGAGCGACGGGCCTTCGAGGTCTACCGCGGCCTCCCTGAAAAGCGCGCTGTCTACGGCGCCAAGATCGTCATGGAAAGCCGGCAGCAGGTCGGCCGGCATCCGGAGCCCGGCTCCGTCGCCGAACTGATCGAAGGCACTGATCCGGCGGCCGTGGCCTATCTGCGCGGACTCTTCGGCGACATGGTGTGCGCCACGACTACCGCTCAGGCCATGGAGCGCGGCAAACGCACCCTGACGCAGGACGGCATGCTGGTCGGCAAGGGGACCATCGAACGCCTGAAACCTGTCATGGAAGGCGATCTTCGCATCGGGCGCGACGGCGGCGGCCAGCATCTTCAAGCGGCCGAAGCACGGCTCGCCAAATGCTCTTCGGCCGTGACGGCTCTCACGGCGCAGGTACGGAAGCTCGAGGAGCTTTCCACGCTCTTGCGCAACATCCCGCAGGAAGATCAGGCCCGGATGTACCTGAAGCGCTTCTGGGACGAAGCGGTTTCCGCCGAATCCAATGTCTCCGCACTCCAAAGCAAGCTGCAGGGCTCAGCCGACAAGGAATACGTGGCGCTTGGCGAGCAGGAAAAGCAGTGGGCGGATGAAGCCAAGAAACTGGGTGAGGCAGTCACTGCCGCCAGCGGCAAGCGTGGCATTGCCGAAAACGCAGTGAGCGAGCGCCAAAAAAACGTTGAGGCAGCGGCTGCCAGGCTTGCGACTGCCAGCGAAGCCGCCGAGGAAGCCCGCCAGGATCCGGAGTACGACGCCGATTACGCATCGCCTCATTGGGACGTCGTTCTGGAGAAGCACGGCGATAACTACGAGGCCATGTCAGGCTACAGCAAAACGAAACAGGTCGAAGCACTTCGCGAGGTGACCCGCGAAGTCTCCAGGGGCAGCAAGCTGCTGGGCGACTTCGTATCGACCTACCGTGAACAGGCCAGCGAAGAAGTGGTGGAAGACTGGCGCAAGGGACAGGCCTGGATAGCCGACATCCTCAAGCGCCTGAATGACACCGAACTGCTCGACTACAAGGCGCAGATGGAGAACGCCTACAAGGTTTCGCAGGAAACCTTCAGGAATGACGTCGCCCTGGCGTTGAGCCAGAACATCGACGCGCTGGACATGACCATGGAGCAGCTCAACCGGGTGCTGAAGAACTGCCCCGCCTTCACCAACGGCGAGCGCTACCAGTTCAAACGTGTCGTCCGCCCCCACTTCAAGCAGCTGCTCGACTTCGTCAAGAACATCGCCTCGTTCGGTCCGCAGGAAGACTTGCTCGGCGGCGCCGGCGAGATCCCCGCTCAGTTCAAGGAACTGCTGGAGGACAAGATTGCGCCGGGAGCTGGCAGCGTCAAGAGCCCGCTCGATGATTACCGCGAGTTCTACGAATTCGACGTCGAGATCATTCGGGATGACCCGCTGACGGGCAAACCCAAGGTCGTTGGACACCTGAGCAAGCGCCTCGGTCCGGGTTCCGGCGGCGAGCACCGCGCGCCGCTGTATGTGATCGCCGGCGCCGCGCTGGCATCGGCCTATCGCCTCGACCGTGACAACCGCGATGGCGTCAGGCTGATCCTGCTGGACGAGGCCTTCAACAAGATGGATCCCACCAACATCTCCGCCACCATGCGCTATCTGCAGGATCTGGGTCTACAGGTGCTCATGGCCAGCCCCGGCGAGAACCTCGGCGTGCTCACCGCCTACCTGCACCGCTATTACGACATCGCGAAGGACGCCGTGCGCAACGTGATCCTGATCAACGGTCACGATGTCACGGAAGAGACGCGGGAAATGTTCATGTCGGACGACCTGGACGCCTTCCCCGATCTCATCGAGCAGGAAGTCAATCGCATGCGCGGGGCGGGTACGGCCGCCGCCCAGCCGGTTTGATTGTCACATGGACGCGAAGGCCCGTAACGCCCTCACGAAGCTGCTGGAGGCCGGCGATCGGATGACGGCCGGCGTCCGTTCGACGCCGCCGGCGCTGACCCGGTCGCAACTGGCCGACTACCAGGCCACACGCTCACTGGCCGACAAGGAGGCATTCGAGGCGGCAATGAAGGCGGCGCGAGCCGAAGGCGCCGTGGCCCTAACCTGGGAAAAGGGCCTGGGCGAAGAAGGATTCATTCAACGCGTCGAACTAATCGACCTCGATGCCCTGGCGAAACTACTCGGCGTGGAAACCGCCGCGAGCCGTCTTGAGAGGGCTACCGCACAGCTCGCCGATCTGCTGACGGCTTTCCCGGTCCTGAAGGACGTGCTGGCCCGGTGGGCCAGCCTGAAGAAGGTCCGCACCTACGGCCCAGAGGACGCCCAGGACTGGGCCGATGCTGCCCGCGTCATCCAGTTCATGACCTCGGCTCGTGAAAACAGAACGGTCGACGAACCCATCCGTGAAGTCAGCGCGGGGCTGTTCAAGGACAGCAAGCGCATCGAGAAACTGGCGGCGCCGGTCGATGTGCTGCTGACTAGCGATGTGGATCCGGAGCCTCGAGAAGCACACGACGTATGGCAGGAGATCGGCCTGTTCCGCGAAGAACAGCCAGTTCGCATGGCCGGCCGGGTAGTTGTTTCACGCACCCGCGTCACTGACCTGCTGGATGAGCCGTATGGAGCTTTCTCCGCGCCTTCCGTCATCGGGCTGGCCAGCCAGCCAAAGCTGCTCATGACCATCGAAAACCAGACTACCTTCCACAGCGAAGCGCGGCGCCGCTGCGACGAGGACATCCTGCTCATCTATACGGCCGGCATGCCGACGCCCGCATGGCGGGCACTGTACGTTCGCTTGCTCAAGGGCTTGCCGCCGGAGGTGCCGGTCTATCACTTCGGCGACATCGACGAGGGTGGATTCCGGATAGCGGCCATCCTGGCACTCGACGCGCAATCAGCCGGGCACATCCTGCAGCCATGGAAAATGCATCCTGACGACGTTCCGGAAGATCGCCGGGTTGAGGCCAGCAAGCACACGCTTGAACGAATCCGCCGGTTCGCGAGTGCGGCAGGTTGGGATGAGCTTGGAAGAGAAGTCGCTAAAGCCGGGTTCACGGTTGAGCAGGAAGCGTTAAGGTAGCTCCCGGCTTCGTACTTCAGGGCTGCAACGACCAGTTTGAAGCCCTGCTTTTTCAGACACTCCAACTTGTCGGCAGATTCCAGTGAATTACGCCACCAGTTCTGATTCAAACCCGCCACTGATTTCCAGTCCAAATCCGCCACATGAAACAACAGCTTCATCCAGCCGTCGAATGTCCCATTGCTGCAAGAGCGGAAGCTCATGTCGCTGACTACGACGGGCTCTTCCTCGGCCGAAGCGGTCTTTCAACGTTCCACACCTCGTCGGCAGCTTTCGACCGAGGCTGTGTCACACAGCCTCGACCCAAAGCGGTCAGCCAAAAACAGAAGCTGACCTTTTTATAATCTGCAGTATTTCATCAGGTACCTGAGAGTGTGGTCGATCAGGGTTGCAGAGGTACCGAGAAAATTTTTATGGTTGAATAGACTAACTGGCATCTTAACTAGCACGGATTGACCATGAGCCAGCGCTACCCTGACAGCCCGCAATATATATGCGAACAAATCCTTCGAGATGAGCGGCAGTACAACATTGCGCACCGCATTCTGAGCAGCGAGGTTGCTGTCGCAGATAGGCTGCTCGCACGCGGCCTGGAATTGATAGAAGCGTACGAAGAATTGCACAGCAAGCTTAATGTGCATACCGGTTCTTTGCAGGCTTTTCTTGGGCTCATCCTGAGCACTACCGCGTTTTGGAGCCCGGAAAAAATCCTAGCGGCTCGCACGGTACGTAACGATCTTGTTGCGATCAATCGGCAGATTTCGAGCAAGGCGTCAGAGCTAGTCAATCTATTGCAGCAGCGGTCTGAACTACACAACACATCTAGCTTTAGCAGTGACACTCACTACCACGTCTGCCACGTGATTGAAGAAGCCGCCAAGGGCAACGCATTATTCGGATGGTACGTTCAAAAACGTCTCAAAGCTCTGCACGCTCAGTTTGACTTGAAGTACTGGCCAACCCTTAGTGATTTCGTGCAAGAACTTGCATCCGATGCCGAGGCTGCAGGTCCAATAGCCTCCGATCCGTTGACGGCAGCCGCAACTACTGCTTTGCGCCCATCTTTGGCCGATTTCTTCAAGGCATTACTTGCCGCAATTGAAGAGAATAGAGTTCGTCGCTATGGCCTAATACCTCATGACTTCAAGGTCACAGACAACACCCTTGCGTCGCTGGCAAACTGTGCACTGGGTTTACCCCCTGATGAGCTAGTGGATGGCCCTTACGTAAAGCGGCTCCGTCAGCGCTTGCGCAGCCGCGGCAACTAGCTCGATTCATATGCGCTTCGGATAGCTGCTAGCGCATCGAACCGCATTGGTCACTTCGTAAGCAATTAACAGCGATTCAATACAGCACATGCATATCTCGAAAATTGTGATTCGCAACTTCAAGTGTTTCAGGAAAGACTTTGTGTTGGAACTCAACAAAGGGATGAACGTCCTTGTTGGCGACAATGATTCCGGGAAATCGACCATATTGGAGGCGATCAATCTGGCTCTCTCCGGTGTGTTCCACGGGCGTTTCCTGCGCAACGATCTCTCAGAGCACGTGTTCAATCGTGAAGCCGTCGAAGCGTACATTGAGAATCCGAAGATCGGCCCCCCCGAGCTTCTGATCGAACTCTATTTCGGTGGAGAGGGTGTAGATGAATATAAGGGTAACGGTAATTCGCTTAAGGACCAGGACGCTGCAGGAATCAAGTTTTCCGTTCGTCTCGATGAACAATATCGCGACGAGTACGTCGAGTTCGTTAAGGGCGATGTGACCAGCCTCCCGATTGAGTATTACGAAATCGTCGTCGAGTCTTTTGCGCGAAAGGCGCTCACGACGCGAGGCATTTCGTTGTCGGCGGCGTTCATAGACTCCTCCGGCGCGCGTTACCTTAACGGCTCCGACGCGTACGTATCACGTATTGTTCGCGACTTTCTCGAAGACAAGGAGCGCGTCACGCTCGCGAAGGTTCACCGTGAAATGGCGGACTCGTTCCGCCGGAATGAAGGGGTCGGCGCGGTTAATAAAAGGATCAACGAAGCAAACGACCTCCTCGACGGAAGAGAGATCTCCCTCGCTGTCGACTTGGCCTCGCGTAGCGCGTGGGAATCCAACCTCATTACGTGCATCGATCGGATACCGTTTCATTTCATCGGAAAGGGTGAGCAGTCGCTCGCGAAGATTGCAATCGCTCTCGCGCACAAAAGGGCGCAGAACGCCAACATATTGCTCATTGAGGAGCCGGAGAACCACCTGTCGCATTCACGCTTGAACCAGTTGATCGACATGATGTCCGCCGCGAACGAGGAGAAGCAGATCGTTATGACGACGCATAGCAGCTTCGTCGCAAATAAGGCAAACCTCATGCATCTGATCATGCTCCATGACGGGAAGACAACTCGATTAGGCGAACTTGACCCTGAGACGTCAACATTCTTTCAGAAGCTCGCCGGGTATGACACGCTTCGCCTTTTGTTATGCACAAGGGCGATACTCGTTGAAGGCGACTCCGACGAACTCGTGGTTCAGAAGGCGTACACGCTAAAGTATGGAAAGCTTCCGATCGAGCGTGGTGTAGACGTCATTTCCGTCGGCACGAGCTTTCTGCGTTTTCTGGAGATTGCTGAGAAGTTGAATAAGCCTGTCGCTGTCGTCACGGACAATGACGGAAACGTCGAGGGGCTCAAGAAGAAGTACGATAGTTACCTCGGTGCGAAAGCAAAAGACCATATCCGAATCTGCTTCGACGAAAATATTGACGCGCGGAAAGAGATCGCCGGCGAGAGCTTCAACTTCAACACTCTCGAACCGAGGATGCTTGCCGCGAACGGATGCGCAGCGATGAAGGAAATGCTCGGAACAATCTTCGACGAGGAAGAGGCGCTCTTGAAGCATATGCGGGCGAACAAGACAGATTGCGCCCTTAAGATTTTCAACTTCGAAAAGGACGTTAAATTCCCGGCCTATGTGACCGCCGCGATCGAAGAATGATATGCCGGAGGCGAAGAAGAACAGAATAATCGTCGCTGCAGCCGGGTCGGGGAAAACGACGCTCCTCGTAAACGAGGCGCTATCGAGGCCCGATTCGAGAATCCTCATTGCGACCTATACCGAGGCGAACGAAGCGGAGATCGAAAAGAAATTTCTTGAGAAAAACGGGTGTGTTCCGTCGAACGTGACGTTATCCGGGTGGTTCGCTTTTCTGCTTCAGCACGGCATTCGCCCGTATCAAGGCTGTGTTACGGAAACACGCATAGAGGGATTGCATTTCAATCAGGGCATCTCGGCGCAGTACAAGAAGGAGGCCGACCTCGATCACTATCTAAACGGGTGCAATCAAATTTATCGTGACAAGGTCTCGAAGTTCGCCTTGAAATGCGACGGGTTGTCTGAAGGGAGAGTGATCAAGCGCATCGCGGGCATCTTCGACGAGATTTTTATCGATGAAGTGCAGGATATCGCCGGGTACGATCTCGACCTCATTGAGCGACTCATGGATTCTTCCGTGAGCATCTTGCTGGTTGGAGACCCTCGCCAAGGAACATATTCGACAAGCGATTCACCGAAGTACGCGAAGTTCAAGAAGTCTGGGATCGTCCACTACTTCAGACAACTTGTCTCAGCAAGAGCCGACGCCTCGATTGACGAAAACTCTCTCTCAGTCAATCACCGTTGCAATATGGCGCTCTGCGAGCTATCCAACGAGCTCTTCCCGAATTTTCCACACTCGAAATCGTCGAACACACAAACAACAGGGCATGACGGAGTTTTTCTCGTGCGGAAGTGCCAAGTTGAAGCGTACCTTCACACCTTCGGGCCGATGCAGCTACGCTACTCGCGAAAAACATCCGTTTCCGATAACGCCGCCGTCATAAATTTCGGCGAGTCAAAGGGGCTTGAGTTCGAAAGGGTTTTGATTTACCCGACCAAGCACTTTGTGACGTGGCTCAAGAATCGGGCTACGGAACTGAGCCCAGAAAGTCGAGCCAAGTTCTACGTGGCCTGCACTCGTGCTCGGTTCAGCGCAGGAATTGTGATCGACGACAAGATCGACATTCCCGGGATAACGGTATGGACTCCGTGACCAAGCGTGGATGGACTCCCAGGATCCTGAAGTCCGGTCAGACACGGAAAGCAGACCTAGCTAGGCCTTGAGGGTTGCGGCCGCTTCGGCCGACGACCTGCCTGCCATGCCTGGATTGTCGACCGCCGCAACCTCTGTGGTCAGCGCGGGCCAGCCAAGGTGCCCGAACCCGTTCGCAATATCATTCTCGTACTCGACGCGTTCCTGGATGGTCCTGTCGGCGAAGAGATCCTTCAGGGCTCCCAGGGTGTGGCGGTTCTCGTACGGCGGAGGAGCGGCGGTGCTGGTCCGTCACTCCGCTCGCAACTGGTCAAGCCGTGCCTTGACCTCGCGCTTGCCCATCTTCCTGACGGCCGCGATGGTGGCAAGCTGCTCGTTCCTTGGGCGCGACGTGCCGGATTCCCAGTTGTAGATGGTTTGGGCGGAGACACCCACGAGCGCCCCCATCTCCGGCGCGGACAGTCCGAGCCGCGTCCGCTGCGCACGCACACCTTGCGGCTTGAATCTCAGTTTCGTTTCGGATTCCCCGTCGGCGATAGGCGCGGCCTTCTTCGGCACCATTTTTTCGAGGCGGGATATCTGCATTTCCAAGGCCTCGATGCGCCGCTTCAAAGCGGCGATATCGGCGCGATAGCGGCTCGATGCCTTCTTGAGGTTTTCGGTTTCGCCGCGTAACTGCCTGCGGACGAGTCGGGCGATTTCTTCCTTGAGAACGGATGCGATGTTCGACAATTGAGAGGCCTCAAAACGTACGGGTAAAGGTAAATGGTACAGGGATCGGCTTCGTCCAACTGCGTTGATCGACAGCTATCGCCAAATCGGTTACCGGCTCAACAGGCCGGGATATTTCTTTGCGCGCAGTTCTTCGAGCACTTTGTCGGTCAGTTTCCACGCATCGCCCTTGATGCGGACGATGAGTTCCTTCCAGACGCGCTCGAAAGCCTGCGTCGCATCGTCGTCGTTGAAGCGGACGCCGGCCGGTAGTAATGGCGCGATGTCCTCGATCAGGCTGCGCGTGAGCTTTTCCAACATACGCTGCTCGGCGACGGCACGCGTGATGGGTTTTCCTTCAAGCGCAAGGTAGTGTTCGAAACAGGCGATGAGCTTGCCCCGATTCATGGCGAGTTGGTCGAGTCCGTGGTGCAGGTCGAAGAGGTCGCGGTTCTTACGCCGCTGCAGTAATGCACGCAGCTTGGTGCCGAATAGTTCCTCGGGTTCGAAGGACGCGATCTTGGTCTCGCCCTGATACCAGTCGCTTTCCACCGCGAAGGGATACGACTTGATGCCGAGCAGATGTTCATGCTCACGGGTATTGATCTCAACCTTGAGCTTCAGCGTCGTCTGCGGGTCAGCTTCGGGCGTGAACTTGAACACCAGGTGCATCGAATGCCCCGCCTGCTCGCGATTGCACTTGCCGAGCCATGACAAGGCTTCGCGAATCGCATCGACCGTCGCGCCGATGGATTCAGCCTGCGTCTGCACCAGATCGATATCTTCCGAATAGCGCAATGGCTGCTTGAACAGCAGTTTGTTGATTGCAGTGCCACCACGGAAAGCGATCTTGTCTTTCAATGTCGGCGCGTTGAACAGGTCGCACAACGCGCGGCTGATGATCAGGTCCTGTTCGATCTGCCGCGCGTCGGGCCAAGGGGCTTTCGTGCTCCAGGCCTGGATGTAGGAACTCGGAATCAAAAGTCGATCTCCACGGGTTCATTGATTATGAGCTTCCACCGGGCTTCTTTCTCGTGAAGCCCGGATAGGGATTCAATGAGGGGCTTGACGGAAGGATCCAGCGGCACCGCCGTCTTGGCCTTCTTGACAAAGGGCGCCAGCGCGTTGGCTTGTCTCATGTGCCCTGCCCGTTCGAGCAGGTAGCCCAGTCGTCGCACGGACGAGTTTTCATAGGCAGCGGCCGCTTTGGCGAGCGCACGCGGCTCGGCCTTGGCTCCAATGTCCTTGGCGATCTGCGCAACCCCATTGATACCGGTGGCCTTGTGGAAGTAGCGTGCGCAATCCAGCAACGTCAGCTCGACGCCGGCTACTTGGGCAAAGCCGGCATCACTCTTCATCCGGTCGAGCCAATCGGGTTGATTGAGCTTTGCGAAGGCCTTGGGGGTCTGGTAGAGAAACTGGAGGCGGTGGCGTCCGATCTCGAAGTCCCGCAACTGCTTGGGCACAACTACCTGAAAGACCATGGCAGCCTGGTGCGACGAACCATGGAAGGCCGCAGCACGCAGCAGCGAGATGCGATAGTCGAGACCCTGGTACTTCATCAATGGATCGATCCAACGCACGGGATCGGGGGCGCCGGCCAGCTGGTCCTCGGGACGCAGGATCAAATAGAAGCCATGGCGAGGGTTGGCCAGCCGCTTTCTTTTCACCAGCCGGGTGATCGCGGCGGTCAGGCCATCAGGTTTCAGATCGACCGCAGCCAGCGCCTCTTCGCGGTTGAAGTGCGCACGACCATGGAGAAGCCGGTCATCAACGAATTGGTCAAGGGATGCCATTCCCGGATCATATGCAAAAACAGACACAATGACAAGGTTTTTGCGTATGAGTTGGGGTACTTGGAGATGCTGTATGCCGGGACGGCACAAATCGATACGCCAGATGGATGCTAACCGCACTTCGTTTGTCCGAAAAATGGGGTGTTACTTCGGACAAAACATCGAAGGCAAAAGGGCGTCCCGGCACATGGTGCCGTCGGGCTCGCGGGCGTTGCCCCGCGCCTCGTGCCGAATCGCGGCCATAGGCTTTGATCCCTGACGCCTCCGGCCCTTGAGGGCCTGCGCGCGCCGCTTGCCATTAAGGTAGAGGAGTGTGTGGAGGGGCGGTCTTGCTGTTTCCTTCAACGTACCACGCCGTTCTCGCCGTCAAGGGCTGCGCGCCCTGCCCTGCGGTTGGCCGCTTGCGTCCATGCGGCCGTCTACGACCCCTGACCGCTGCGCTGCGACGTGTTTCGCCGGTTCCAGGCAATTCCGCCTGATACGAACCGGAGCACGATCATGTCGCAACTTTTTCTTTCTCTCGATTCTTCCCTTCTCGTTCGCGATGTCGCGGGAGACTACCGTCCAGCCAATGCCGACGAGGTGTTGCAGGCTGCGCAGCGTGTGCTCGCCGAACAGATGCGTGGCTGCGAAGCCCTGACCTCGCCGCAGATGGTGCGCGACTTCCTGCGGGTCAAGCTGGGGATGCTGGAGCACGAGGTGTTCGGCGTCATCCACCTGGATGCGCAGAATCGTGTCATCGACTACGTCGAGATGTTTCGCGGCACGGTGAGCCAGACATCGGTGTATCCGCGCGAGGTAGTCAAGGAGGCTCTGGTCAGGAACAGCGCTGCACTGCTGCTGGTGCATAACCACCCGTCGGGCGTGGCGGAACCCTCGCGGGCCGACGAGATGCTGACGCAGACGCTGAAGTCGGCGCTGGCGCTGGTGGACGTGCGGGTGCTGGATCACCTGATCGTCGCCGGCAGCGCCATCCTGAGTTTTGCCGAACGCGGGCTGCTGTAGATCTGGGGGCTTTGCCCCCTTTTTTGCTGTGCCCTTGGTTTCGAGAAAAAAGCTGCGCGCTGCGCTTGCCTCCAGGGGTCGGCTGACGCCCACCCCGCCGCGCAGGCTTGGCGCCCCGCAAGACCGCCGAACAGGCTGTGCCTGATCGGCCTGCGCACGATGCCGTTTTCGCGCTGCGCGCTTCGTTCACTTCCATCAAGGCGTGCCTATGGCACGCAGCAGCGCTCGCCGCGCGGCGTTGGTCCGTCGATCATCTGGCCGTAAGTCGGTCATCCGTCTTTCCTCTCATTCATCGCTGATCCCGCGACCGTAGCCAGCGGTGCCTGTCCGTCAAGGCGCGCAGGGCCGTGTCCTCGCTGCGCTGCGGGCCGCACCAACCCTGCGCTTCTTCCTTGACGGCCACGCGCTCGCCGGCCCGGTTGACGCGGGCGATGAACTCAGGAAAGACGGCGGCAACGGCGACCAGCCCAGGTCACTGCGCCGAACCAACCAAAGTCCACACCGGGCTCCGAATCTTGGAATCCGGTCAGCTTTGGAAACCACAGGAGGCCGCGCATGCAGACACCAACACCGTGAATCACCCAGCAAGTTTTCTTCTTCCATTTTTTCAATTTCCCGCGAGGGATAGGAGCGATCACCATGAACACCGTTACCCATCAAGAAACCCAAGCCATGCACGCAGTCGCCACCGTTGCCGTTGCGGCACACGAGCTGCTGTTGATTCCGCTGTCTCAGTTGCGGCCTTCGAGCCGCAACGTGCGCACGAGCGGCGGCGCGTCGATTCCCGAACTAGCGTCGAGCATCGCCCGCGTCGGTCTGCTGCAAAACCTCACCGTGACCGCAGCGAGCGACGGCGAACATTACGAAGTCGTCGCGGGCAAGCGGCGGCTGGCCGCGTTGAAGCTGCTGGCGAAGCGACGCAAGCTCGACAAGGCGCACGACGTGCCTTGCCTGCTGGTGCCGGATACGTCGGCACGCACCGTGAGCCTGACCGAGAACGTGCAGCGCGAGGCCATGCACCCCGCCGAGCAGTTCGAGGCGTTCGCCGCGTTGGTGGCCGAAGGCCGGCCAGTCGAAGACATCGCCGCCGACTTCGGCGTGACGCCCTTGGTGGTGCAGCGGCGCTTGAAGCTGGCAAACGTCTCGCCGCGCCTGCTGGCGGACTACCGCGCCGATGCCGTCACGCTCGATCAGTTGATGGCGCTGGCGATCACTGACGACCACACCGCGCAAGAGGCCGCGTTCTATGAGTCACCACAATGGCAGCGCAGCCCGCAGGCCTTGCGCGAGCACCTGACCGAACGCGAGATCGACGCCACACGCGACGCACTGGCACGCTTCGTCGGTATCGAGGCTTACGAGGCCGCAGGCGGCGGTTTGCGGCGCGACCTATTCTCTAACGATACGCGGGGAGTGTTCCTGACCGATGCGTCTTTGCTGGACAGCCTTGCGCGAGACAAGCTCGCCACCACTGCGGACAGCGTCCGGGCAGAAGGCTGGGCATGGATTGAAGCGGTGCCGCGCGTCACGTCGGCGGAACTGCACGGGTTCCAGCATGCCCGCCGTGACCGGCGCACGCCCAACAAGACCGAAGCCAAGCGCATCGCCAAGCTGCAAGCGCAGCAACAGGCCATCGACGACAGGCTGAATGCCGACGATGCCGATGACATCGCGGAAGAGGAAGCATCGGCGCTCTACGAGGAAAGCGACAAGCTCGGCGCGGTACTCGACACCATCGAGCGATCGCTGCTGGTGTTCGCACCCGAGACACTGGCGGTAGCCGGGGCCATCGTGACCGTCGATCATGCGGGCGAGGTCATCACCCATCGCGGCTTGCTGCGCGAAGCCGAGGCCAAGGCATTGCGGGCACAGGAACGGCAAGGCATGCAGGCTGGCGGCGATGACGAAGGCGAGGCACAGCAGCCGACTACACCCGGTATTTCCGAGAAGCTGGCGCGGCGCTTGAGTGCGCATCGCACGGCGGCGCTGCAAGCCGAACTTGCCCGTCATCCGCAGGTGGCGCTGGTCGCGGTGGTTCATCGCCTCGCGCTGCGCGTGGTGGTCGATAGCTACGGCTCGGGTGATTCGCCGATCAATATCAGCGCTTCGCCGCAGGATGGACTCGATGCGTTTGCGCCGGACGTGGCGCAGTCGCCCGCCCTGACCGGGCTGCGGGAAGTGCGGCAAGCGTGGGCGGCACGGCTACCCAGTGACCCGGACGCACTGTTCGCGGAACTGCTGGCGTTACCCCTGCAGGAAGTGTTGTCGCTGCTGGCGGTGTGCGTGGCCACGACGGTGGGCGCGGTCACACCACGCGAAGACACGTTGCCTGCTACCGCACTGGCGCAGGCGGTGGGCCTCGACATGCACCCGTGGTGGACACCGACCGCCGAAGGCTACTTCGCCCATGTGTCAAAGGCCAAGGCCATCGAAGCGGTGCAGGTGTTCGCACCGGAGCACGCGGCGCGGCTCGCCAAGCTCAAGAAGAACGACCTGGCCAGCGAAGCGGAACGGCTGGCGGTGGGCACGGGTTGGCTGCCGGTGATGCTGCGGGCGGCGGTACAGGAGGCACAAGCAGAAACGCTCCCGGACGCCGAGTCTAGCGAGTAAGCAAGATGCCCCGGCGAATTTTCGCCGGGGCATCTATTGCACGTCGCGCGCGGCATACCTGCCGCGCGCGTTTTAACAGCCGCCAGCCCCAAACCCCTTCCGCAAAACGCGCACCGCCGCAGACGCGGGGCGCCGGAGTGCGACAGACTTTGCTGCGCCCGGTTGTGCAATGGCGCACCGTCCCCGACGCAGGCGGGCAGGTCTCCAGAAACGACGACGACTCACCGACAGGCCGTCCACCATGCCCAGAGCCATCCACGCCGCAATCCATCAAGCCCGCGCCAATGCGCGAGGAGCGTTCATCCTTGGTAATTCGGAACCGACCTCGCCTGCGATGGGGTGCGGGCTGGCGAAGCCACTGTGCAGGGATGCCGGAGCCATGCTGCCTTTCGGTGAGGATCACACCCAACGGCGGCCTTGGCTTGTCGTGAATCCTGGCGAGGCACCGGCTGCGCCTCGGGCTTCATGGCTGCAACCGTCCAGCCCAACAAATTTCCCCGGCACTGCGTGCCTTCCTCGCGCAACAAATTTCTTGTTCCTCCCGGTCCTCCACTGCGTTGCGGCCGCTGCGCGATGCAGCCCGCCCGTACCTCGCCCTTCGGATCACCGACAAGGCCGCGATGGGCGCGACCTTGCACCACCAAAAGGAGATTCATCATGGCAAACATCGGCACCTTCACCGCACAGAACGACAGCTTCACCGGCACGGTTCGCACCCTGACGCTCAACGTCAAGGTCAAATTCATTCCGAACGCCAAGGAGAGCGAGAACGCCCCGGACTACCGCATCGTCGCCGGCAACTTCGAGATCGGCGCGGCGTGGAAGAAAATCAGCAAGGCGGAACGGCCTTACCTGTCGGCAACCCTGGATGATCCGTCGTTCCCGGCGACCATCTACGCCCGTCTGGTCGAGGGCGAGGATGGCGTGCACAACCTGATTTGGTCGCGAAGCAAGGGCGATTGATCGTCGATCTCGGCGCCCCGCCTCTGCGGCTGGGCGTTTTTTTCGTTCACTATCAGCAGCCCGCGCGTCACATCGCGGGTCGTCTCATTTCATCCACTGAATCGCTGATTGGCGCAGTGCGAAATCCCGTGAAGCCACGCATCTGAATTGGTGCTTGGGCACAAATGCGTATTCCACTCCAAAACAGCCACCCAATCCAATTGAACACCGCCACAAGAAACGACAGCTTCATCCAGCCGACGAATGTCTCATGGCTGCCGCGGAGCAGCCGGTCAAGCTGGTAACCCTAAACGGCAGGAATCAACCTGGCGCTTACCTACCGTTCAGTCTTACGAAGGGACAGCAGCAGCTTTTCTGACTGGCAGATGGGTTCTCCCAGCCCAGCGTTCGTGCGCACTTGCGGCAGGATGCTGATCATTGCGGTCGTTTGGCGTGGGGAACAATGGACGAATAAGTGCGCCGCATCTCGGAAGAGGTTGGCGTCGGCCTGGACTGCTTGTCTGAATCGCGCATCGGAATCCAATAGTTTGGACAGCGGCAACCGAATCATGCTTTGACCTCAAACCGCAGAAAATCCGCCAGCCGCCTGGACTCGTTGATTTCGTCATGTGGCACCAGCAGGTACTTCCAGGGCTTGGTGCCTACGTTCGCCGCGTGATCGGAAGCGTGCTTGCACCACCGCATGGCGGCAGCGGCCTTGGCCTGAACCTCCTGGGTGTTGATGTCGGCGCGTGCCTTGGTCTCCACCATGAAGATGGTCGCGTCCGTCTCGGCGACGAAGTCGGGGATGTACTCCGGTTGCTCGGTGCCGAGCTTGTAGTAGATCTGGAACTGCCCCTTCGCGGGCTTGAACCACTTCGTCGCGTCGCGCTCCAGGATGACGGCGAAGCGCCGTTCGGTATCCGAGTCGAACCTCTGCAACGGGTACAGACAACGCGCGAAGCCGCCGAAGAGCATCTGCTTGATGCGACTGGTCTCGGTCACGGTCTCCCGGAAGTGGTGGGCCGTCTGGCCTGCCGTGGCGGTGTAGTTGCACGGCTTGAGTTCGGTGAAGCCGCGACTGACCTGCACCTCGTACTCGGTCGCCTCTTCCCAGAAGTGGGCCATCATCTGCGCGTGGATTTCCCGTGCGATCAAGCGGCGGTCACGATCGAGGACGCTGATGGCCTCGTCCTCGGACAGATAACCGCGCAGGTGCTGCACCATCTGGCCCGCGAGGTCGTAGAGGAGATCGGCGTGGGTGAAGTAGTCGATGTCGTCGAAGTCCACGAGGGCGTGGACGATGTAGTCCTCCGGGCGCTGCTCCTTGAGCCCGACCTCGGCGGCCAGGGTGAACTGCTCGTTGGTGCGCAGCATCTGCCCGACGATCTCGCGCTGGCCCGGCTGGAGATGGAGCTGGCTCACATCCAGCTTGAAGGCGTGGAAGCCCGTCGTGACCTCGCCAGTCGGCACCACCGCGATGCGCGGGATGTCGATGGTCTGCTGCACCACGATCTCGGTGGTCTTCGCCACCACCGCGGACAAGTCAAGTGCGGGGACTGATTCATCCACGCCTGCCAGCAATTCGCCTTGCAGCGGCTTCAACCGCTCTGCCACCTCCGCGAGGATTTCCTTCTGCACTTCTGGTTTCAGCAGCGCGCTGCTGGTGGGCACCAGATCGCGCTTGACCTCGTACTTGCCGATGACGTCCATGACCATGCGCGCGGCCTGCTTCTCCGCCTCGGTGGTGAACACTGGCTTCGGCGCGGTGGCCGATCCATTGGCTGCACCGGATGGGCTCGTCTGCACAACCGGCGTGTCGGTCAAACCGAGGCGGGCCGCCGCCCCGGACTCGACCTGCACGCTGACCTTCTTATCGTCGGCGCTCGGCGCATCGAGGATGACCTGCTTCAGGCGAATCGGCGAGTCGCCGCGGTTGGCCTCGTCGATGATCTCCTGGAACTTGTCGTGCGCGACAATGTTCAAGCGATCCACCGATGCGACGCCCGTGCGCTTGCCGTAAGGCAGCCGCAGGCCGCGCCCGATGGACTGTTCGATCAACGTGCGCGCATTGGCGGCGCGCAGCGGTACGATGGTGTAGAGGTTGGTTACGTCCCAGCCTTCCTTCAGCATGTTGACGTGAATCACGATCTCGGTCGGCTCGTCCACGCTCTCCACGGCCAACAGCCGCGTGATCATCTCCTCTTCTGCCGCGCCGGTACGGCTGGAATCGACCTGAATCACCTTGCCTCGGTACCGCCCCTCGTACAGCCGCTCCTCGATCAGGCTCTTGAGCTGCGCCGCGTGCGTCGTGTCGCGTGCGATGACGAGCATGAAAGGCTTCACCGGCTTGACGCCGTTCTCGCGGGCGTAGGTGAGCAGCTCGACTTTCGTCGTCTCATGCAGGCGCACACCGTCTTCCAGCTTGGTCTTCTCGACTTCCTCCGGCGTGTGGTCGCTGGCCTTGAAGTTGCGTTGGGTGACCACGGCAGGCTCCTTGACGAAACCATCTTCCATCGCCCGTGCCAGTGGGTAATCCATCACCACGTTCTTGAACGGCACTGGCCCCTTGCCGGATTCCACGAAGGGCGTCGCCGTCACTTCCAGACCGAACAGCGGTTTCAGCTCGTTGATGGCGCGCACGCCCGCGCTGGCGCGGTAGCGGTGCGATTCGTCCATCAACAGCACGAGGTCGGGCAAGTTCGCCAGATGGTTGAAGTAGCTGTCGCCCAGCACCTCTCGCATCCGCTTGATGCGCGGTTCCTTGCCGCCGCGCACTTCAGAGTTGATCTTGGAGATGTTGAAGATGTTGACGCGCACATCGTGGGAAAAACCCTGCGGCTGATCGTCCACCGCCGCACCGGTCTGGTCGTAGTTGTCGCCCGTGATGATCAGCGGCGGCTGCTGCGCGAACTCGGCAATGCCCTTGAACACATACTTGGGCGTGTTCCGGGTGAAGTCCGTGATCAGCTTGTTGTAGATGGTCAGGTTGGGCGCGAGCACGAAGAAGTTGTTGATGCCGTGCGCCAGATGCAGGTAGGCGATGAACGCGCCCATCAGGCGGGTCTTGCCCACACCCGTGGCCAGCGCGAAACACAGCGAGGGGAACTCGCGCTCAAAGTCCTCCAGCGTGGGGAACTCGGCCTTCAGCGTGGAAAGAATGGAGGCGACATCCCGCTCATGGCCCAAGAGATCGGGCGTAGCTTCGAGAGCGCGAACCAGCCGCTTGAGAGATTCCTCCTGCGGCGGGCGGAGAGACAGACGACCGGTGACGGCGTGCAGGACGCGGGTATTCATTCGTTGTTCTCCCCAGCGTTCTGCTCAAAGAGGCCGCCCTGGTTCGTGTTTGCAGGGGCCGCCTTCCGGGTCTTGGTTTTCTTGGCGGTATCGTCGAAGGCAGATACCGGATCGGGCTTCGCCATCGGCAGGTTCGCCACATTGAGGCTGTAGTCGTCGTGACCCCATTCGCAGCGGGCCAGCACCATCTTCGGAATCTTTTTCAGCGTCAGGTTCGGCCAGCGTTCAGCCGCCTTCGCCGCCGTCACACCACGAAAAGCCGAGCAGCACACCAGCAGGCTCCGGTCGGAACCCACTTCCTCGGACAGCGCCTGCAACTGGTCGGCGGACAGGTTCTGAGTGGTAACGTAGATAAAATCTCGCTCGCTGGAATGGCCGTGCTGCCACCACTGCACCTCGGAGGGCGCGTAGGTAAAGCCTTCCAATTTTGCGAGCGCTTCCGCCAATTGCGCTGCGTTGTATTCAGGATTAATGACCGGGTTGCCCCAACGATCGTTGACGATCAGGCTTGGTGCGAGGCTGTAGTAGCGGAAGCCGCCGCCACCCAACCATCCGGCACTTTCGGAGACCCCACCCTTGTCTTCGCCATCGATGACTTTCTTCAAGCGGGGAATGATGTGCGTGTGGCAGTGCTGGCCGAGCTCCACCATGATCCAGCGACGGCCCATCTTGTGTGCCACTGCTCCAGTGGTGCCGGAGCCAGCGAAAGAATCGAGGACAAGATCCCCAGGATCGGTCGCCAGAGTAATTATTCGGTTTAGCAGTCGCTCAGGCTTGGGCGTTGAAAACACCATATCCGCGCCGAACAGCGCAATGCTCTCCTTCTTGGCTTCATCTGTATGGCCTGCCTCAGTGTGCGGCCACCAGTTGTGAGGTGTCATTCCGTCTCGAACCTCACTCAGAAATAGCTTCAATGCAGGAACTGAGTTTTCCCCGTGCAATCCCCACCAAAGCCGCTTTTCCTTGACGTGAATCTCGTGCGTCTCCCTCTCGTATTTCCAAGCCTTCACCTTGTTTTTGACTATTTCCCCTGTAAAAGGATTGCGTATGTCGTAGACCAAATTCTTTCGTTGAGCAACGGACGCTTGATTGAGGTAATCCACGGCTTTCCAGGGGCCGCGAGGGTCGCTGTCTGGATTAGAGTAGCGTGCGGCCGCCTCGGTAGAGCGCGGTAACAATCGATTGCTAAATGCGGGTGACTTCCGGAAAACAAGTACGTGATCAGTAATCGACGCAACCCCCTTATAGTTGTTGCTTACGCTGTACTTTTTCTGCCAAGTAACATGCCGAACGAAGTTCGATCTCCCAAAAACCTCGTCGCATAGCACCTTCAGATAGTGAGCTTCGTTGTCATCAATCGTGATCCACAGTGAGCCATCGTCGGACATCAAGCGCCGAATGATTTCGAGTCGGTCCCGCATCAAGCCCAACCAAATTGAGTGCTCGATGCCATCGTCGTAGTGCTCGAATGCGCTACCCGTGTTGTACGGTGGATCGATAAAGACGCACTTCACCTTCCCCGAAAACTCCTGCTCCAGCGCCTTCAACGCCAGCAGGTTGTCCCCGAAGATCAGCCGGTTGTCGAAGATGTCGTTCTCTGACACGCGATGCTTGGCGTGGTACGACTTATCCTGGTCTTCGAGCAGGATGCGCGGTTCAAGCTTGGGGCGCTGCTCCTTGCCGATCCATGTCAGTTCTAGTTTTTGCTTGCTCATGAGGATTTCTTCACCGGGGCTTTTGCTGCCGCATCGAACGTCTCGTTATTGATTGGTGAGCGCAGCCGGTCGTTGTTGAGAAGTTTCAGCAGCAAGTCGATCGTGTTCTCCTCGATCACGACCTGCCCATCCTCGACTTTCAGCTCCCAGCCTTCTTCCTTGCTGACTTCAATCATGCGCTGGATATAGTTGGGTTTCTGGTAGTAACCGGCTTTGAAGATCGATGCCATCTTGCGTAAATGATTGAGGTTGTCGCCGACGAATTTCTGGATGAGAGCGACATTCTTGAAGTAGTCGCTATCACTCAGATGCTGAATGGCATCAGCGGCCTTGGCCTTCATGCCTTCGCGGAAGTTCATGGAAATTTCGAACTCTTTCTTGTTGGCAATGAAGATCATGCCGCCATGCACGAAGAAGTCGAAGCGTGGATCAATCAGGAAGACTTCCTTGTCTTCCACGTCCACCAGTTTGTGTTCGACAAAGAACGTCGCCTGGCGCGACTGGACTTTCTTTGGCTGGGTGAGCGTACTGATCTTGCGCCAGGCGTAGAGTCGATCATTGCCGTGTTCAAGCTGGACGACATACGCCCACGAATTGAGCAGGTCTTGATATTCACTGGCCATGGCATTGTCAAAGCCAGTGTTTATCGATGCCTCGACCGTGGGGAAATCGGTGGCATCTGCAGTAATCGTGAACAGCGTGTCATCGCCATCGGCATTATTGAAATCGTATTCGGCCAAGTGAAAGTCCTTGCCCTGCAACTGATTGGCTACATAGCCCTTCAACCGCTTCTGGAGCTTGGCGTCGGTGTTGACGCGTAGCACTGAATAATGCGCCGCGTGATTTGCCATGTAGCGCTTGACAAGCCAGAAAGTGACCGTCCATTTTTTCAGATCGATCGCTTTGATCGCCTTCAAGGTGGTCTTGTGCGCTTTGTTGCTCATTCTTCTATGCCCCTTTCATCCAGATTGGCATTGTCTTTGACGGCCACATACAGATAGTGCGACAGCCGCTCCATGCGGCAAGTGTCTCCTACGGCTAGCGGTTGCCGTGTCACGACCATCGCCTGAATCTCCTTGTCACCGCGCTTGAAGGTGCAGTCGATCAACATGTAACCAGCAAGCGCGAGGATCGGGTTCACGAAAACCGTCTGGGTGCGGTAGGCCATGATGAAAAGAATGGCGAGAAACAGGGCGAGGCTCACAATGACCTGCCAGTCTCCCAGCTCCACCTTCATGAACGACAGCATGTAAGGGATGGTGTAGCCGAACATGTCGCCCGACTTATTGGACGCCTTGGTGACCGTCACCGTCAGCCCACCATCGATTTCTCTGACGGAACGAAGCACAGCCAAACTGCTGAACCCTGCGATTAGCAACAGGATGCTGCTGAATACCGGATTCTGGGGAAGCAGCCCGGGGCCGGTTGCATCGTAATCCTTGATGATCAGGATCAGCATCAGGGGCGAATAGGCGCTCAGAAAGAGCACCAGCGATGCCCATGGACGAAGCCGAAGTGACGGGTCGCGGGTGTTATCCATGATGACGCACCTGCCTTCCAGGATAGCCCAATGATTGGGCTCTGAAATCTTGGTGCGAGCGCAAAGGCACAAAGCGCTTGGCCTGCAGCGTCTCCAGAATGGTCATGTACTGAGGCTCAAGCGCCAGCATGTCAATGGTACTTCCCGGATCGGTTTTCGAATGCGGGCTTCGTACCCTCAAGTACGGTCACGACGGCGTCGTTGAGCCCCGTGTTTTCGATCGCCCCAGAGTCGTAGTCGATGGTGGAGTCCGATGCTCGATCGAATCTCGCATGGATGATCTGCTCTGCATCACACACAACCGCCAAGTTGGGGTTGTGTGTGACCATGATGATCTGTCGCTGCTTCTTGGCTTCCGACAGAACGGGCACGAGCAGGCGGAACACAGTCTCGTTGTCAAGGTTCTCTTCCGGCTGGTCCAGGATGATGGGTGTTTTTCCCTCGTCCACCAGCAAGTAGAAGATCAACAATAGTGCACCACGCTGCCCGGGAGAGAGTTGCTCGATCTGTGTGTCTTGAAACAGCAAGGAGTATCGCGGCTCAAGGAAGTTCAGCCCGAAGATCAAGTCATACACTGCCGCTGCGGACTGTCCCTTTTTTACCAAGTTGAAGATGCCAGCAGGCGACCCGGAAGCTCTGGCGGCTTCCAAGACCTTCTCCTGCAAGGTGCCAACGAAGACCAACGCCCCGTCTCTGGTGTTCAGGTCATGACTGTCGAACAGTTTTCGGATTGTCGAAAGAGCCTCGTCCTGCCCACGGAAATCACCCCAGGTCTGCTTTATCAGCGCGAACAACTGATCCGCGATGGCATCCGCTGACGCCGCAAGAGTCGCCTGGAACTGCAACCTGTAGTCTTCCCGTATCAGGCCGTTCTTCTGGATCAAGTCCTGGACAGGTTTGAACAGTTCCGCTCGCGCCGTTCGCTGGGCATCGAGGGTGTCGAATATTTCACCCGACAACTGCAATCGCTTTGCTTCCAACTCCTTGAGCTGGTCAGGCAACGCCTTGATCTGCTCAACACGAGTTTCCAAGCCAACCTTCGACTCCGGCTCGGTGGGTGAGCCGATCAATTCGTCCCGCTTCCTGTTCCATTCGGCAAGCTGACGCTGGTAAGACTCGAACTGTTGCTGAGGCGCGTTCAGTTTCGCGGTGAACCCTTGCTGCGTCTCCGTATAGGTATTCAGGGCTTCAGCCAGCTGCTCGGACTCGGTCTTCAACTCGCCCTGCTTCGTCGTGAGTTCCGCTGATCTCTTGTCGAGAGCACTTGTCTTGATGTCGATGGCTGCAAGATCGGACCAGGCGAACCCAAGCAACTTGAGGTCATCGGACACCGTATTCTGTGCTTGGTCGAAAGCCCGCTGGAGCAACCTCAACTGCTCACGAATGTTAGCTATCGCCTTCTGCCGCTTGGCTAGTTCGGTGGTCTCGCCAGCGATCTCTAGCGTGCGCTTTTTCGCAGCTTCTATCTGCTGACTTGCCGCTGCCAAGCCCTCCGCAGCCTGCTTTTGCTCGGGGCTCAACGCTTCTGTGGGCGCAGCAACCTCCACTGGCTTTAGCTTATCGTGTTCTTCAATCTGCTTGCCCTTCAGCAAAAGCAGGTCGGTAAGCTTCTTCAGCTCTATGGGCTGAAGCTGCTCCTCTATACGCACGATTGATGCGTTGGCCGAGGCCAGTTCCTTGCGGTACTCACTCAATCGGTTCCTGAGCGATTGCTCCTGCTGCTCCGTCAGTTGATCGAAGTCGAGTGCGCCCAATCTCATGTCTTCACTCGCGTGAGAGAAGATCACTGACCGCAGTTCCTTCTCGAAAGCATCCGACTTGCCGGACACGTGCTCGTTGCACAGCTCCTCGAAGTAGCCCTGTGGGATGTAGCGAACAAGCTCAGCCTTCTCTTCGGATGGAGGCTCATTGAGAGGCCGGGCTTCGGTACTCTCGTCGCACCAGGTCAGCGTCCCGGTGAAGTGTCGTGCGGGTTCACCGGTCTTCCCCAGGAAGCGATCTCGCCTGAGAAAGCTGAAGTGTTTGGACTGTTTAGAGTTGCCAAGCGTCGCGATAACATCCGCCAACGCGCTCTTCCCGCTTCCCTTGTTCCCGATGATGGCAACAAGGTCGGGGTTCAACAGGATGTCGCAGCCGTGGAGCCATTGCCCTACGCCGGCCTTGTCTCCTGTCTTGGTGATTTCAATGGATTCGATGTAGTAGGTCTTGTTGGACTCGACTTCCTGCACCTTGGGTGGTTTGTCACCAACGTAGGAGCGCTTCGCCGGCTCAAGAATGGCTTGTTTGAGGCCACGGAACGTTGGGTCGGCCTTGATCCACGTCTTCTTGCCAGAGGGGAAGTCGCCATAGCCCCGCTTGTCGTTACTACCCGGTGTCCCAACGAAGCAGTGAGCATCGCTCCCTGAGACTGCGAGGCGCGGGATGTTCTTCAGGCCTGCCTGAAAATTCTTGAAATACTTGGTGTTGCCCTGTGTCTGCTCGCCAACAAATGCGCCGCGCAGGTCAACGTCTCGCGTCTCGAAGATCGGTGAAGTCTGAAAGAGATTCATGGCATAGGCGTAGTGCTCTTTCCATTCGACTTCGGCCAAGCCATCGTTTGTATCAAACGGCATGAAACCGATTGCGTGGTCATAGGGAACCTTCCGTATCGCTTCCCTGTATGAGTCGGCGTTGATCTCCGCGATCACCGCGCCCGCAAGCAAAGCCTTCTCGTCGGATGCGTCCACCTCGGCCTTCTTGAAGCCGTGATGCTTCAGCTTGTCTTCACCGACCTTCCTAGCGAGGTCCCTCAATGCCGCCCCTGAAAGCGGCCTGTCTACCAGCTCAATGCGCAAGGCAGACTTGAAATCCAGAAGCACCTGGTCTTCCACTTCGTTCGAGAACAAGACGTGGGCGTTCAGTCGTCCTTTCATCGGGGCTGCAAGTCGTAGCTCAATACCCGGGAGGACCAGCTTCTTCAGGACCGGAGCACCTTCATCTTTGAGGCGCTTTCGCAGCGCGAGCCAGCCATCAAAGGTCCAGTAGTCCATGATGGCGAACACAGCGGGTTCGGCATTGTTCATGGCTTCAATCATTTCATCGACCAGCTCCGTGGCTTGGGCAGATGACAGATCGCCGTCAAACTTCTGTCCTTGCCAGTGGAATGAGGCAGGCGTGTGGACATGCAGATCCCATTGCCGCCAAAGTGCTCCTCTCGCGAGTTCTCTCTTGGTCGTCATGTCAGCTCCCATTCGATGGTAAACAGCGTGTGCTCTTCGACCTGTTGCTGGAGCTGCACTTCAAGCTGACTGATCAAGTCGTTGCGCTGGGCTTCGACTTCGTCCTGCCGGGCAAACAGCTCGCGGCGCAGCTTACTGCGCGCGCCTTCCAGTTCGCGCTGCTTTTTCTGCCATGACAGCTTTTCTTCCAGCGTCGGCGAGGTCGCGGCGGTTCGGCGCACCTCCTTGATCTCGCGGTCGATCTCCTTGATCTCCTGCTCCAGACCGAGCTTCAGGTCGTCCGCCCAGGCGTCGAGCTTCTGGACTTCCTGCTCGAAGTAGCCGAGGTTGCGCTCGTTGACGTCGCGCAGGAGTGCGGTCTTGCGGGTTTCCACGTCGGCCAGCAGGGTGGCGTCAGGGGCGTTGAACAGACTGGCCGCTTGCGTGGTCGCAGGCAGGCGCAGCAGCTTCTCCGGATCTTCTTCCGCGAGCACGACGCCTTCGGTCGTGCCCGCGGCAACCAGCAGATGTTGCTCCTGGTTGCCGAGTGTCTCGACCGAGATTAGCTTCACGGTGAGCCATCCGGCCTTGCCGCGATAGGCTTCGAGCGTGCTGACCCTTGAACCGTAGGCGTTGTAGTCGAAGACGAGACGAGCCCCGTCGAGTGTGCGAGCCTTGGCCTGCTCGATGCCCCATCGCGCCAGCGGATGATTGATGCGGTATAGGTGCGCGTCGCCGGAGCGGCGGGGCAATTCGTAGCGCCCCAGCTCGATGCCCGCGAGGTCGCTGTGCTCGACTCCAGTCGGTATGTGGCGGAGATTGAAGCCGTCGTCATCGAACGCGGCGCAATGGACCAGTTCGGCGAGAGTCAGGTCCATCAGCATGCGCTCGAAGCGATTGCGCGCCTTGCGGCTGTCGTCGGCCCGCATGCGCAGCTTCTCCTGCACCTCCTCATCGAAGTTTTCAAGCAATACCTGGCGCGTCTTGACCATCGCCTCATTGATCTCGCCGGAGAGGTCGAGCTGGAGTTGCTCGAAGCTGGACTTGATTTCCTCGGGCTCTCGGCAGTTCTGGTAGATCTCGGCGATACGCCGCTCGAAATCGACACCGGAGCCGATGGCACCCAGCACTTCGTCGCTAGCCCCAAACACGCCCTCGAAGAGCTGGAACTTCTGCGACAGCAGCTCATACACCCGTGCATCGGCCTCATTGCTGCGGTCGACGAAGTTGACCACCACCACGTCGTGCTTCTGACCGTAGCGGTGGCAGCGCCCGATGCGCTGCTCGATGCGCTGCGGGTTCCACGGCAGGTCGTAGTTGATGACGAGCGAGCAGAACTGGAGGTTGATGCCTTCGGCTCCGGCCTCGGTGGCAATCATGACCTTGCCACGCTCCTTGAAGTGCTCGACCAGTGCCGCACGGGTGTCGGCAGTCTTGGAGCCGGTGATGCGGTCGGTGCCTTCGTGGCGCTTCAGCCAGTCCTTGTAGATCGCCTGCGCACGCTGGTCGCTATTGGTTCCGTTGAATAGCACGATGCCGTCGCCGTATGGCGTGTCAGCCAGCAAGTTGAGGAGGTATTCCTGCGTGCGCCTGGACTCGGTGAAGATGATGGCCTTTCTGGCCGCGCCCAAGCGATCCAGTTCTTTGAGGCCGCGATCGAGCGCGGTGAGCAGCGCCTTGCCCTTGGCGTTGTCGCGGATGTTGGTTGCCAGCATCTTGAAGTGGCGCAGCTCCTCGATCTCCTGCGCGATGGCATCACGCTCGGTGCGGCTCGCTGCCTTTCTGCCCGGCTCGTGGTCTTCCCATTCGTCGGCGGTCTCGTCGAGTGACTCGTAGTCCTCGTCGAGCTCGTCGGCCAGATCGGGAACCTCGGTGACTTCGTCGAGCACACCCTGAAGACGCTTGGCCATCGTCTCCAACGCACCCGCAATCGCGTGCGTGCTGGAGGCGAGCAGCTTCCACAGCACAAGTGAAATCAGTTGGCGCTGCCCCTCGGGCAGGGCCTTGAGGTTGGGGCGGCGCAGATAATCGGCGACGAGCCTGGAAAGTTCCTGCTCTTCGCTCGACGGCGTGAATTCCTGGACGATGGCCTTGCGCGCCGTGTACGACACGTAGGGCTGCACCTGTTTGCGCAGGGTGCGCTTGCAGATGGGGGCCAACCGGTCACGCAGGCTGCCGAAGGATTGCTCTCTGCCAGTGAACTGCGAGCGGAAACTATCAAGGTCTCCGAACACGCGGTCATCGATGAAGCTGACCAGTCCATAGAGTTCGAGCAATGAGTTCTGCAACGGCGTCGCGGTCAGGAGCACCTTGGAGTGAACGCGCGACAGCGCCTCCTTGAGGGTCTTGGCGATGACGTTGCTGGTTTTGTAGACGTTGCGCAGGCGATGCGCTTCGTCGAGGACGACCAAGTCCCAGTCGATGCCCTTGACATCGTCAGCCTTGGCCTTCGCGAACTGATAGGAACAGATGATCGGGCCGGAGGCGAACAGGAACGGGTTCCGCTGCTCCTGCTTGCGGATCGCGTTGTAGCTTTTGGCTTCGAGGATCAGCCCTTGCAGGCCGAACTTGTCCTGCAGCTCCTGATGCCATTGCTTGCGCAGGTTCGCCGGAACGATGATGAGCACCTTCCGCCGCCGTTCCGCCCAGCGTTGGGAGATGACCAAGCCGGCTTCGATGGTCTTGCCCAGACCAACCTCGTCGGCGAGGATCACGCCGCGTGAGAGGGGGTTGCGGCAAGCGAAGAGCGCGGCCTCGACTTGATGGGGATTCAGATCGACTTGCGAATCGACCAAGGTCGAAGCCAGCGACTCCACAGAGTCACCCGCCGCGCGCCGGGTCAGCAGCCAGGCATAGTACTGGCTCTGATGCGGCGTCAGAAGCGGTTGTATTGTCAACGGCGAACCTCCCTTTAGTTCTTGCCCGAGCGTGATTCGTTGGCTGGCTTGGCCCAAGCTCACTTCTCCCCGGCTTCTTCTTGCTGATGCCTTCGGCCATCCAGTTCGGAACGGCGGAAGCGCCACGTGCCCCCCAACTTGAAAGCCTGGAATCTCCCCATTCTGAGCGAGGCGGTAGACCGTCTGTTTTTTCAGCTTTGACGTGTGTGGCCGCTTCGCCTTTGTCGTTTCCCGACGCTGGAATTGGTTTGCCAAAATTGGCCAATTCTCCCATCTTTCCGCCTCATCGACATAGATCATTCGCGCGCTTCGAGACTCCGAGATGCGTCTGCACGCTGTAGCATCGTTAGCTTCCATGACTCGATTGGTAGCGAACGTGATGTTCGCGCCAACGACTATCTCAGCGGCAGGCGGCGAAATTCAGGGCGCTTGCCCTCCAGGGGATCGGCTCGAAGCCCATCCCCGCCGCGCTATGCTTGGCCCCCTTCACAATTCACCGAACAGGCTGCGCCTAATCGGCGCAAGACGTCATGCACCGTCGAATCTGGTCTCGTGCATAGGCCGCTGTCTACCGCAACGTTCCGGCACGTCATGGCGACGCCACTCCTGAAGGGCATGACCGCATCACCGACCGGATAGGCAGCGCGGCTTGGCGCACGCCGCACGCCCGTCAACCCCCTGCCCGCGCCGGCTTCGCCCGTGTTGGGGGTGTGACGACCGCGCTTTGCACGTGTGCCTGAATCGCAGCGCTCCGATCGGGAGCGTCCATTCAAGGAGTTGCGATCATGAACCTCATCACCGAAACACTGCGCGAAAAATTGCTGGCCAACGGCCGGCAGTCCCTCGACAACGACAACTTCGATCCACTGCCTGTGGTCAAGCTGTTCACCCCGGACGCGGGCGCGACCTGGCTGCTCACCGAGATCGACCCGGATGACCACGACCATGCCTTCGGGCTCTGCGACCTGGGACAGGGTTTTCCGGAACTGGGTTATGTGAGCCTGGCCGAACTGCAATCGGTGCGTGGCCGACTTGGCCTTTCGATCGAACGAGACCTGCACTTCATTGCGACGAAGCCGATCAGCGCCTATGCGCGTGAAGCGCGGCTCGCGGAGCGCATCGTGACGTAGCCGTCACGCGGGCGCTGCCGCTGGGCAGCGCCCTTTTCTCACTTATTTTCCCTTCTTGGCCTGGATGGCGGCCAGCTCGCGCCGCACGCGCTCGATGACTTCGCTCACCCCCTTGCTGTCGCCGCCATAGGCCAGCGTCAGCAGCGTGAGCGGATGCACGTCCAAGACCTCGCACAGCTCAGCGACCTTGCTCAAGGTCGGGCTTTTCAGGCCGCGTTCGAGCGAACTCATGTACGTGCGGCTCGACACGTCCGAGAAAGCTTCCTGGCTGAGGCCACGGGCTTTTCTGACCATCTTGAGCGCCGCAGGAAATGAGTTCTTCGATGTCATCAAATCGTTTCTTGTAAAACGACGATGACACCTGATGGCGCCCTATAGGGCTACAATCTATAGTGTTCATTTGACAGTCTTCCCGGCTGGAACTTGTCACGGGTGTGTCTATGCTGAAAACCGTTTTTTCTGAAACCATAGGTTCCGTCCCTACGCATTCGTCGACTCGTGCATCCACGGATTCGGTGGAATCCGCTTTGGCAATTTGGCGCAGAAGCGTATTTTCACTGTCACGCTTTGGCGCATCAGCACGTTTGCGCAGAACCAACGCCCCGTTGACCGTGGCCACTTGCGCGCAGCGACCATGAATCCACTCATCACCGATGACCAACGTGCCCAACTGTTGGACAACGGCGCTGCCGCCGCGCGCGGCGAGCAGCGCGACCCATTGCCAGTCGTCAAGCTGTTCACGCTGGATGCGCACGCAACCTGGCTCTTGACCGAACTCGATCCCGACGATGGCGACACCGCCTTCGGCCTGATCGACCTCGGCATGGGCACGCCAGAACTCGCCCACGTGCGACTCTCCGTCCTGGAAAGCATTTGTGGGCCACGGAACCTGGCCGTTGCACGCGATCTGCATTTCACGCCAAGGCGGCGACTGTCTGAATATGCCCGGCTGGCTCGGGCCGACGGATCGATCACCGACTGATCGATCCCTGATGGCCCGTCGCTGGCGGGCCACTCCATGCGATGCCACAACGGCTCGCATTGCGTCTTCTTGGGTCTGGGTCCAGACCTTTTTTGTATTGATCGCCACTCAGTACAGCAACGGCGCAACGCTGTCACAAATAGTGCGAATGCCCGGCCCGTTGTCGGCCACCTTGTCGATTGATTTCCTTCCATCCGAGGAGGTTTCGCCATGGCAGATTCGAGCGCCGTTCACTGGCATCCCAGCGCAGCATACCTGTACGTCCTGCATCTGGACGGCCCCGCGCTGGCTTGGGAATACCTGCGGCGCAACCCGGAATACCGTCGCGCCTGGCAACAACACCGGCACCGCCCGGAGCACGAAGCGCATCGCTGGGGCTTGCGCCTGCTGGAGAACCCCGCGCGCGATGCGCGCGACGCGCACCCCGACTGGTTCCCTGATCCATCCTCGGTAGTCCAAGTCTATCCCGATGCTGATCCCACGGCCGATGCGCTGCCGTTCCAGCTCTGGCGCTTCCCCGGCCGCAAGCACCTGACGCACGACGGCAAACGCCTGGTGCTGACCATCCAGTTCATCGACCACATGCTGCGCATGGCGATATCGCCCGCACTGGAAGACGGCATGGCTTACGCTTATGCCGTCCGCGCCGGTTGCCAGCTCCGCGAGCGCTGGCGCGCAATCGAAGCCGAGCTGGCGATGCTCGACGCAGCCATCGCACGCCGCACCGCGATCGCCACGGGCAGGCCAGGCCGCACGCCAATGCTCCACATGTGCACCCTGCAGGCGCTCGACGGCATGCTGGCAGGCGCCTCTCAGCGCGGCGTGGCCGAAGTCTTGTTCGGCATCACCACGGTCGCCGAGCGCTGGTACGACGACAGCGATCTGCGTGCCCAAGTTCGCCGCCTCATCCGGCGCGGGCAAACGCTCATGGGAGGCGAATACCGCCGCCTGCTGCAACCGGCAGCGCAGCACAGGGACGTTAGCACGAACGCGCAAAACGTCCCTGCGCAGAACGCCTGACTTTTCCGAGACTGCTTCCATCCGGTGGCGATTGCCTCGTCGCCGATCTTGACCGATGGAGGCCCATGCCATGAGACCCGCACCGTTACGGCCGTATTCCGTACCCGCTGCCACCCAGCAGTCTGCCCAATCCACACAGTCTGCGCGCTACCTGACTAACAACGAAGCCGCCGAGTTCCTGCGGCTGTCGCCGCGCACGCTGGAGAAACAGCGCGTCATCGGCGGCGGGCCGCGCTTTCGCAAATTCGGCCGGCGCGTGATGTACGCCATCGCCGACCTCGAAGCGTGGGCCGACGCGCGCAGCTTCGAGATGACCTCTGATCCGCTGTACACCGAACAACACGCCGCGCGCCGTTCCGGCTCGCGCTGATCGGCGATGGACACCGTCACCGATGACCATCGGGCGCGACCCGCAGCGCGAGCAGCTCGAACTGTTCCATGCTTTCTCGGGCGAACTGCCAGCGCGCGATGCGCAGGACCTGATGGCCTATCCGTTCTTCTCGCTGGCCAAGAGCAAGCGCACGGCGCCGATCGACTTTCGCACTGGCAGCGTGACGGTGCGGGTCGAAGGCACGGTCGAACATGGCATCGCGACGATCTGGGATGCCGACATTCTGATCTGGGCCGCGAGCCAGATCGTCGAGGCGCGCGATGCAGGAATTCGCTCGTCACGGCTGATGGCGGCCACACCCTACGAAATCCTGCGCTTCATCGGTCGCGGCACGTCGCTGCACGACTACCAGCGCCTCAAGGCGGCGCTGGATCGTTTGCAGTCGACGAGCGTGGCCACCTCGATTCGCCAACCCAATACGCGGCGTCTGCACCGCTTCTCGTGGATCAACGAGTGGAAGGAACGCGCCGACGGCCAGGGCCGGCCGCTGGGCATCGAGCTGATCCTGCCGGACTGGTTCTATGCCGGGGTGCTCGACGAGAGTCTGGTATTGACCATCGACGCCAACTACTTCCGCCTGACCGGCGGCATCGAGCGCTGGCTGTACCGGCTGGTGCGCAAGCACGGAGGCTGGCAGCGCGACGGCTGGCGCTTCGATTTTCCGCAGCTGCACCGAAAATCGGGCAGCCTGGCGCGCTTCACCGACTTCGCCTACGACCTGCGCTGTATCGTGGCGCGCCAACCCCTGCCGGGCTACACGCTCGCCGTCCTGCGGCCGAGGCATGGGCCGGAAGTGTTGACCTTCCGCGCCGTGCCGTCCACGGCACCGCTTCGGCCCGGTGGCAGCTTTGGTGCCGCCCATGGTGCCAACAGCGTGCCTGTGGAAAAGCGGTGAATCCGCTCGTGCTATCAGGCGTGGAAATCCTCGTGCTATCAGGCGCAGCGCTGTCGTGCTATCAGGAGTACGGATCGACCGAAACACCTTATTCGGCGCGGATTTCGGTGTCTCTTAACTTAGGTTCTAACTTTGAATCTATAAAACTAACGATAAAAAGACCCTGCGCGCTGTGGATAAACCTGCGCGCGAAAGGCAGCGCATCATGATCATCGCGCTGCTCAACCAGAAAGGCGGGGTCGGCAAAACGACGCTCGCCACGCACATCGCGGGTGAGTTGGCCATGCAAGGCAGCTCGGTGATCCTGCTCGATGCCGATCCGCAAGGTTCGGCACTCGATTGGACCCAGCGTCGCAGTCAGAATGGTTTGCCAAGATTGTTCAGCGCCGTAGGTCTGGCAAGGGAAACCTTGCATCAGGAAGCGCCAGAACTGGCCAGGCGCAGCGATCACATCATCATGGATGGCCCACCCCGAATTGCCGCCCTCGCGCGCTCCGCGCTGCTCGCGGCGGACCTGGTGTTAATTCCCGTTCAGCCCAGTCCCTACGACGTATGGGCCAGCGCCGAGATGGTGTCGCTGATCCGCGAAGCGCAGGTGTTCCGGCCAGCGCTGCGCGCGGCCTTCGTCATCAACCGGCGGGTCAGCACCACAGTGATCGGACGCGAGGCACGCAGTGCGCTCGCCGATCAACCTTTGCCATCGCTGTTGTCGGAAGTTCGCCAGCGTATCGTGTTCGCCGACAGCGTGGCCAGGGGGCAGCTCGCTCGCGAACTCGACGCAGATAGCAATGCCGCGCGTGACATCGCGGCGCTCGCCGCTGAAGTATTGAGGATGGTGCCATGAAGAATGGGAAACGCGTCGCCATCGGTGCGCGTCCGCCAGCCAATCCGCAGGCCGACGCCTGGGTGCGCCAGGGCGATGGTGCAGACATCGGAAAAACCGATCTCTACACCGCCCGCTTGACCCTCGACGTGACGCCGGCGCTGCGCGCCCGCATCAAGATCGAGGCCTTCACACGCGGCGTCACGGTCGCCGAGATGCTGCGTGCACTGCTGGAAGATGAATTCCCGGAGAAGCCGTAATGAACGCAGTCCAACAGGCCGCGAGCGAGCGCCTTCCCACGCCGCGCACCGTGCTATCGAGCGTTGCGAACGACACACCACTGACGCGCGTTTCGCTGGCATTCGTCGAACACCGGATCAACCTCTATCTGCGCTTCGGCCATCCAGTGCGCGAGCTGCGACTGGACCGCTGGCGGAGCAGTGCGATCTTCACACCGGCGGCGGTGTTCTGTCGGGTGCGCTGGGAGTCCAATGACTACGGTACGACGCGCTGGCAGCTCATGGTTTTGCAGGCCTGCACACCGTTCGACGACATTCAGCGCATCGCCGGCATCCAGCCGGGCGCGCGCCTGCTGCTGTGCGCCGAAGGCGAACAGCAAGTGCAGTCGGTGCTGCCACATATCGACGCCATCGAAGCGCTCGGTATCGATCCGGCAGCGGTGTCGCCCGCGTACTGGCGCACGCTGGGCAACCGGCTAGCCGCGCGCCTGCCACTGCCGGTCTACACCGCCGAACGGCATGCGGCCTACCTCGCAGGCGAGGTGTTGCGATGAGCACCCGTGTCCATCGCTGGGCCGTCGTACTGTTCACCGTGCTTGGCATTGCTGCGCTCGCCTGGCCGTCTGACCATACGCCCGTTGCGCGCCTCGTCTATAACCCAAGTGACAGCGTGCCACGCGGCTGGTATCGCATCGGCCCGCCTGACTCGCTGCACGTCGACAGCATCGTGCTCGCCCGGCTTCCGGCAGACGCCGCCGCGCTGGCTGCGCAGCGTGGCTACCTGCCTGAGCGCATCCCGCTGCTCAAGCGCATCGGCGCGATGTCGCCGCAGCAGGTGTGCATCGAGAAGCACATCGTTCGCATCGACGGCGTGGCGGTCGCTGGCGTCCATAGCGTCGATGGTCGTGGCCGTCCACTGTCGGCCTGGCAGCAATGCCGACCGCTTCGCGACGGCGAGCTGTTCCTGCTCAGTGCGACCAATCCGGCATCGTTTGACAGCCGATACTTCGGTCCCATTGCTGTCTCGGCCGTGATCGGAAGCGCGCAGCCCTTATGGACGTGGGGCACGCCATGAACGTGCAGCCCCGCTGCACATCGCTTGCACCACAGCCTGCGGTTACGGTGCTTCACCCGTGCAGACAATCGCAGCCTGACCGTCTGGGCCAGTCGCGTCAGCGATCGGAAAAGACGGAGGGCAAGATAAAAGGACGCGGCACTCCGTCGCGTCGAAAGCCTTGCCTGCACGTGGGTTGGCGCGGCACGCGCCTTGGGTGGCAATGTGCCGTGTGCGGCACGAAGTCGGCGCCGGCACTGATTGAATGGCGTGCTTTGTCCGCTGGGCTTGGCAGTGCTGCGCTGGTGTTCATGCCATGAGCAAGCAGGACGATGACCGTTTTCGCGTCCGCCCCAGCGCACCCAAGAACCGCCAGCAGAAGTTCGTGTCGCAGGTTTTGAAGGAGGTCAGCAAGGCTGGCGGCAGGTCGGTGCGCAGGTCGGGCGCCCGGCCCGGCGCACGCCTTGGTCGCGGGCACGTAGCCGCCAGCTTCACCGGCCGCTCCGCGCAGCCTGGCTCACGGCGCGTCACCATCAAGACCCGGCTGGTGAACCTCAAACAGTCCGGGGTACGCTCGACTACCACGCATCTGCGCTACATCGAGCGAGAGGGCGTGGGCCGCGATGGCGAACCGGGCCAAGCCTATGGATCAATAACGGACAACGCCGATCTGGTCGCCTTCGAGGAACGCGGACGGGAGGATCGGCACCAGTTCCGCTTCTTTGTCTCGCCCGAGGACGCCGAGCAGCTCGACGACCTGCGCCGCTACAGCCGTACCCTGATGGACCGCATGGAAGCCGACCTTGGTACACGGTTGGACTGGGTGGCTGTCGATCACTGGAACACCGACAACCCGCACACCCACATCGTGCTGCGCGGCAAGGACGATAGGGGCAAGGATTTGATCATTTCCCGCGACTATATCGCGCAAGGAATGCGTGAGCGGGCCTCGGAACTGGCGACCGAATGGCTGGGGCCGCGCACCAAGCTGGAGATACAACAGAGCCTGCGGCGGGAGGTCGATCAGGAACGCTGGACCAGTTTGGATCGCACGCTGCAACGTGAAGCGCAAGGCGGGCTTATTCACACGAATCAACCTGCCAGCGATCCATCGCACAGGCAGCAGCGCGTGCTGCTGATCGGACGACTGCAACGCTTGCAGCACATGGGGCTGGCGCACGAGTCATCGCCCGGCGTGTGGGCCGTCCAGGCCGATGCAGAACAGGTTCTGCGGACGATGGGTGAACGTGGCGACATCGTGCGCACGATGCAACGGGCCATGAGCGGTATGCCGCGCGACCTGGCGGTGTTCGATGCTGGCGAGAACGCGCGACCGGTGGTCGGTCGGGTAGCCGCCAAAGGCATGGCCGACGAGTTGTACGACCGGGGCTATCTCGTGGTCGATGGCACCGACGGCAAGGCGCACTACATCGCCTTGAGTGCCAATGTGGAGCTGGAGCGATACCCGGTGGGGTCCGTGGTGGAGGCACGCGGGTCGGCCGAGATTCGCGCGGCCGACAAAATCATCGCCGCGCTCGCGGTCGATGGCCTGTACCGCACCGACCATCACTTGACGACGGCCACGGCCCAGGCGACGCCTATGCGCGACCCCAAGGAGGTGGTTGATGCCCATGTGCGCCGACTGGAAGCGCTGCGCCGGGCGGGCATTGTCAAGCGCGTGGCCGAAGGGATCTGGCAGGTGCCGAAGGACCTGCCCGAGCGAGGTCGGCAATACGATGCACAACGGCTGGGTGGCGTGTCGGTGGAATTGCGTTCGCACCTGCCCATTGAGCGGCAAGTTCGCGCGATCGGCGCGACCTGGTTGGACCAGCAGTTGATCGGCGGTGCCAGCGGTATCGCCAACAACGGTTTCGGCGGTGACGTGCGCGAAGCACTGCGGCAGCGGTCGGATTTCCTGGTTGAACAAGGGTTGGCCGAGCGACACGGACAGCACGTGATCCTGGCGCGCAATCTGCTGGGGACGTTGCGTGGACGCGAGATAGATAGCGCAGCCCAAACCATCTCAGCGGAAACCGGCCTAGAGCACCGCCCCCTGATAGATGGTGAACGTGCGACTGGGATCTACCGCCGCAATGTGCAACTCGCCAGCGGACGCTTCGCAATGCTGGATGACGGCAAGGAGTTCAGTTTAGTGCCCTGGAAGCCTGTGATCGAGCAGCGGCTTGGACAAATGTTAGCCGCGACGCCGCGCGGCACTGGCGTGGCATGGGAGATTGGACGGCAACGTGGTCCTTCGATCGCGTAACGAAAAATAGCGAACCAGTATAACTGGCCACCAACCCCCATACTGAAGGATTACTTCATAAGATGAACCGGCGCTTCACAATTTCGCCATGGAACACAACTAAGTATTTGATTTTACTATAACTGCTATCTGGCACCTTGTTTGCTCAATACAAATTGGCCAGCGATTCGCTGCCACTTACGCAATCTATGGAGAAACCAATGGCAAACTCAAATACCGATCAGTTCCTGGAAAACAATAAGCAATATGCAAGCGGCCAAACGATGCATAAAGCAGTCTATCCCGGGAAGCAACCGATCCAGCCATCCCGGCATGTTGCAGTTGTTGCTTGCATGGACGCCCGGCTCGATGTCGAGGATCTTCTCGGCCTGCAGACTGGTGAAGCACACATCATTCGCAATGCCGGCGGCGTGGTGACAGAAGACGCTATTCGTTGTCTGATCATTTCCCATCATCTATTGAACACCAACGAGATCATCCTCATTCATCACACGCGTTGCGGAATGCTCGCTTTCACTGACGACTTGCTCAAGGCGGGGCTGGAAGGTGACCCTGCGGCTGAAAAAGTGCTGGGGCAGGCAACTGGCCGTCCGTTCACAACGACAGGAAAAGCGTCGTCATCTCCCGTGGCCTTTCATCCGTTCCGCGGGCAGATCGAGCCGCTGGATTCGCCGCGCAATGAAAAAAGCACGGAGAGACTGCAATGGGACGTGCGCCGTGGCATGTCGACGATTCTGAACCATCCATGGATTCCCACGAGCGGACCCGACGCGAGCACCGTGCGTGGCTTTATCTATGATGTTGACACCGGGAAACTCGAAGAAGTGACTTACCCGGGGCCGATGGGTTCGTTTGGCTAATTGCAGCAAGAAGCTCCTTCCTGAAGCCAACTTGTTATAGCTCCTGGAATGGGAGCCAGTAGCCCCTAAAAAAAGGCGGGCCCGAGTGGGCCCGCCGAAGAATAACGGGCATGAGGAGTTGATACAGGAGGATGCCCGTCAAGGCAACTTAAAGCACAAATCGAACCAACCAAACTAATCAAGCAATATCAATTACTTAATAAACTTGAATCAGGATTCAAGTGAATTCTGATTTCTCTACGCAAAGGAGAAAAAAAACATAACTATTTGAAAAATACTGGCAATTTTTATAAAAAGAGCAGCTTCACAGTTCAGAAGCAACACTTCCTTTCCCATCAACAATGGTTGACGGCCGCCTCAGCACTAGAATAGTCAGCTTTCAGCAGCTCACCCTTCCTAATTCAAAGAACCAAGCAAGCTCGGGGCACGCCGGAGGCCTTCCAAAAGAAGAATGATGCGGGCAAGCACGCACAGTCACTTCCTACAAGGAAGTATTTGTTCGCTCCATTCCATGGCCCCATGCCGCGGGGTTTTCCAGCCTCGGTGGTCACCTGTTCGGGAAGCGCATAGTCCCATACCAACCCTTTGAGAATGCTGTATCTACATGTTTTCATTTGAAAAACACGGATGGCACATAGGTTGCTTAGCACCGTACGCGGAATCCGCCACTGGAGATCATCCAATCGGAACTTTCGTAGCCGAGTGTCGGATAACCGCTTTAACTCAATTTTTAAATGGAGACGCAAGATGACAACACTGAAGGACAAACTGAACGCGCGGACTGCTTCCTACGACCATTGGGCCCTGCGGCGCCGCTACGGCCCGGAAGGTCACAACGACAGCAGCCTCTGGGTGTTGGCCTGCATGGACGAGCGCCTGCCGGTCGACGAGGCCTTGGGGATTCGAGTGGACAGCCCTGCTGGCGGCGGCGATGCCCACTGCTTCCGCAATGCTGGCGGCATCGTCACCGATGATGCGATCCGTTCAGCCATGCTGACCTGCAATTTCTTCGGCACCAAGGAAATCGTCATTGTTCAGCACACCCAATGCGGCATGCTGTCCGCCAATGCCAACGACCTGGAACGGATGCTGAAGGAAAAGGGTGTGGACATCGACAACTTGACGCTGGACCCGACCCTGCCCGAGCTGAAGCTGGACAAGGGCGGGTTCGCCAAGTGGATCGGCATGATGGACGATGTGGATGTGACCTGCATGCGCACCATCGAGACGATTCGCAACCACCCCCTGATTCCCAAGGATGTCGTGGTCAGTGGCTGGGTGTGGGAGGTGGAGACCCGCCGCTTGCGCGCGCCCACGTTGGATGCCAAGGTGCGAGGTCGCGTGCCTGACGTCCGTTGCACGGACTTCGGAGTGAATCAGAAACAACCCCCGCGGTGGAGCTGATCGGCCCTTAGGGCGTACACGCAAGCCCTAAGAAGAAGTAGGACGCATCGCTCAAAGGCGGTGCGTCCACCCTTATGTGTACCAATTAACCGGGAGTTCATATGCCGACATATGATTATCGCTGTTTGCGGTGCGAGACACCGTTTGAAGCCAGCCACGCGATAAGTGAGCCCGCGCCGGATTGTCCCAACTGCGGTGGCCGGGTTGAGAAGACCATTCTCACAGCGCCGGCCATGCATGGCCAAATGGCGCAGGGTCGTGAGCTCGCTATGCGCTCGCTGCTGACCTCTAGAACGAAGGCCGGCCCAAATGGCCATGGGCCGGGCTGTAGTTGTTGCGCACCCCGTACGACGAGCACGACCAAGACCGATTGAAACGATTAAGGGGCGGTATTTGCCGCGCATCTACCCCCTACCTTGCTAGGATGAAGATGTGATTTTGGGTTCCTCGGCATTGTTCTCACAACGCCGTGTCGTCTCTCTGAAGGATTATCCATGTCTCACGTATTGCTTTCCGAGCTTAGCCCACTCTCGTTTCTGCAAATGTTCGTCACGCAGAGCGTCAAGCTCGCGGGACAACTGCCGCAAGAGGACGCGGCATGTCACAACCATATCCAGGTTCTGGGGCTGACCGCCAGCAGCTGTCTGGAGGCCCATGCCCGCCAACAGCTCGACCTGTCTGGTGAAATCAGCCGCGATCAATACACGGCCCTGGTCGTCAGCATCAAGAACCAGATTGGCGGAGGATTTGCACCAGCTGCGGACGAGGCGGGAGCCATCCGGGTAATGAACAACCGCTGCCCCTTCGGCGACCGGGTCAAAGAGGCCCCAGAGCTCTGCCGCATGACGTCGTCCGTCTTCGGCGGCATTGCCGCCCGTAATTTTGGCTACGCCAAGGTGGAGTTGCGTCGACGCATTGCCAACAATGATGGTTGCTGCGAGGTGATGATCCATATCGACCGGGATGCAGCCCGCGACAAGTACGGTGACGAATACGTCAGCGAGGATGGCGCCATCGTGTCTCGCATGGCCTTGGAAGACGTGACTGTACGCGTAGCGGAGAAAATGGCGCGGATCTGGCGTCCTGCGACTGGAGACGAGCCGAGTGGCTGTCGTGGCGGACCTGAGATCGTAGCCGATTCGCTGGCCATGCGCGAGGCGTTGGAAGCCGTTGAACTCGTGGCCCCAACGATGGCCAATGTTTTGATCAACGGTGAAACCGGCGTAGGCAAGGAAATAGTCGCCCGCGCCATCCACGCACTCAGCAACCGAAGCGACGGGAAGTTCGTCGCCGTCAACTGCGGAGCGATCCCGGACAACCTGATCGAGAGCGCCTTATTCGGCCACGAGAAAGGGGCTTTCACTGGGGCGCATGAAATGCGCCAGGGCGTGTTCGAGCGGGCAGCGGGCGGTACGCTGTTTTTCGACGAGATCGATAGCCTCCCACTCTTGTCGCAAGCCAATCTGCTGCGCGTGCTGCAGGAAGGCGAATTCGAGCGAGTGGGCGGCAAACAAGTATTGCACGCGGACGTGCGCATCATCGCCGCCTCCAATACGCCAATGGACAAACTTCTAGCTGGGGATGGCTTCCGCCAGGACCTCTACTACCGGCTGAACGTCGTGCCCATCCATATTCCTTCCCTGCGGGATCGGCGGGAAGACATCACCGCGCTGATCAACCACCTGCTGCCGCGTCTGGCTGCGCGTTATCAGCGGCCCCGGAAAGTATTGGGCAGCCGAGCTTGGGGACAGGCCATGGCCTACGAGTGGCCTGGCAACGTGCGCGAACTGGAAAATGTGTTGGAGCGCGCGTTCCTGTTCGCCCGAGGGCAAGTCATCGATGAACTCGGCGTGCAGCTCCCGGATGAGACCGGTCTGTCGCAAGCGGATGGTTTGCGCAGGCGCAGGCAGGGTGCGGTTCGGGATATCGAGACCAAGACTCTACGCGATGCGCTACAGCGTCAAGCCGGTAATGTAAGCGCTGTAGCCCGTGAGATTGGCATCACGCCTCGGGCGGTTCATCAGAAATTGCGCAACTACCATATCGACGCCGCGGCTTATCGCAAATCAGCCAAATAAGCCGGCCAGGAGCATGAACTGGCCGCCCCAAAGATGAAACCGCAACACCATCAAATCTGTGGTGCTCCAAGAAATCTAGGCGCGTGTCGGCAGAACGTCTAGGCAGCATCTCGCGGGAATGCGTGCTGGATTTGTAGTTAGTTCCGCATTGCGCTTCCTAGTTGCAACAAGCCAATGCGATCGATGAAACGACGCAGAGGAGCGGAGGGTTCCGCGTCAAGTCTCAGCAGACGAGTTTCCACCGCCAGCCTATTCCCTGAAAGGGGGCGTGTCACAACATCCAGGTGACGGCAAGTATTCGTATGAGACTCGTTTGCCAAGCCTATTCCAAAGCCAGCTGCCACAAACACCATCATCAAATCGAAGGTTGCCACTTGCTCCGCGATGACGGGGGGTGTTCGCACTGTGCGCAGATAGTGCTGGATCTGCCGATGACTCCCCTCACAGCTCTGTGGGTGACACTGTATCAATGGATAACGAAGCACTTCCTCGATCGGGATATCCGTGTGCGCGAGCAATGGGTGGCGCGCAGGTACCGCAACTACGAGTGAATCGCTCCAAGCGACCTGAGAGACAATCCCATCGGGCTCGTCGAGAGTCTGGGTGAACCCAACGTCATACAAGCCGTAACGCAACCCCACCAACTGTTGGGCCAGGGACACCTCAAACAACCGAATTTCTACATCGGGTTCTTCTTCACGGCACTGTGCCAACAGAACGGAAAGTCGTACCGGGTCAATGTCATCTGACAACGCGATGCGCAACTTACCTCGATAGCCTTTGGCTGCAGCTTTGGCGCTCGCTATAGCCTGTTGCAAGGTAAATAGAACATGCCTTGCTTCGTCGAGAAATATCTGCCCGGCCCAAGTTAGTCGTGTAGTACGTGTCGTACGCTCGAATAACTGTACACCCAGGCGATGCTCCAGATGCTTGATTGCGCGTGAGAGTGGAGATTGCTCGATATGTAGGCGTTGCGCAGCACGTGCAAAATGCAGCTCTTCCGCGACAGCTATAAAGTACCGAAGATGGCGAATTTCCATTTCGTGGCGTTCGTTAGTCAAACATGCGGAAACCAAGCTTCGCGGCTCTCGTCCGATGGTCAGGAAAACTCCTTGCCAGAGCCGTCAATGCTGGCCACCTATCCATCCCTCGGCGAGGACCCCACCGCCCCAGACGGTCAGCACCCCCAGGCCGATCAGCAAGGCTTGCTGAGCTGTGTGCATTAGTTCCACCCGCTTGTGCAACCCGGGAATCAAATCGGCAACCGCAACGTAAATCATGCCCGAGGCAGCCAAGGCGAGCATGTACGGCAGCAGGCCATGCAGAGGAGCCAACAGGAAGTAACCCAGCAAAGCGCCCAGCAGCATGGCAGCACTGGAAAGGAGGTTCAGCACCAGTGCCTGAACCTTGCTGTACCCGGAATGGAGCAGAATGAGAAAATCTCCGAGTTCCTGGGGTATCTCATGGGCGGCGATGGCGAAAGCCGTCACCAGTCCCAGCTTTACGTCCACCAGGAAGGCGGCGGCTATCATCACGCCGTCCACGAAGTTATGCACCGTGTCACCCACCGTGATCATCAGCCCCGAGCGGCCGTGATCATGGTGATGATCGCCGCCGGCAGGCGCACCGTGGGCCTCGCAATGCTCGGTGTGGCAATGTCGCCAGAGCACCAGCTTTTCCAGGATGAAGAAGCTGAAGATGCCGGCCAATACAGCGCCGCTGAGAGTCTCGAAACCGCCGGAATGCTCCATGGCGTGGGGGAGGATTTCGAGAAAGGCCGCCCCCAACAGGGCGCCGATGGCGTAGCTCACCATCACCGGCACCCACTCCGCCTTCAGGTTCAAAGCCACGCTCGCCAGTAGCACGGACAACAGCCCGCCGGCAGCACTGGCGAGAAGGATCATAGCAAGCAGGCTCATGGCAGCTTTCCAGCAGTTTGCGAGTGCATGTAGCCCGGCCCCACGCATGTATAGGAAGGTATCGAACGTTCCGGCAGGCCAATCTTGGCGCCTGAAACCTCGACTGCTTGCTCATGCGGATAGACGAGAATTACTTCCGCCACACTGATCGTACTAAACGCCCTGCTAACTACTCTCATCTTCCTCCTCCTCGACATGAATGTCTCCTGGCGCAACACGACTACTCCTTGAGTTTGGAAATCCCCAGCGCGCGCAACGTGAGACTTTCGTAGAGCGGCCCAACGTTGCCCTTCTTGATCTTGCGCAGGAAATATTTCTCGAACGCGATTTTGGCCAGATGCACCCACTTGCCTTCTGAGAACCAGTTGACGTTGCGCGGCGGGATCTGCGGCAGGGCCACGAACGCAATGCCGGTGTCGCCGAAGTCGGCCAGACAGACCGCGTTCCAGGTAGCCTTCTCGACAGGTTCCTTGCCGTCCAGCAGTGCGCGGATGTTGTGCGCGGTGGCCGTCACCATGGATTCGATCATGTAGCCGGTTTTGGGCACGCCAACCGGCAGCGGCGTGGCTTCGACCGGAGGAATGGCGACGCATACGCCGACGGAGAAGACGTTCTTGAAAGTGGGGTTGCGCTGGTACGGGTCGATGACGATGAAGCCGCGCGGGTTGGTCAGTCCTTCGATGCCGAGGACGGCATCCACCCCCTTGAAGGCAGGCAGCATCATGGAGTATTTGAACGGTAGCTCGTGCTGTTTCTTCTCGCTGCCGTCCTCGTTCACCTCGGTGACGAACATCTTGCCGGCCTCAACCTTGGTGACCTTGGCGTTGCAGATCCATTTGACGTGCTTGTCGCGGAAGGCCGATTCGATCATGCCCTTGGAGTCGCCGACACCGCCGAGGCCGAGATGGCCGATGTAGGGTTCGGCGGTGACGAAGGTGATGGGCACCTTGTCGCGCAGCTTGCGGCGGCGCAGGTCGGTTTCCATGATCATGGCAAATTCGTAGGCAGGGCCGTAGCACGAAGCGCCCTGGACGGCGCCGACGACGATGGGGCCAGGGTCTTTGACGAAGGCCTGCCAGTTGTCGTTGGAGGTGACGGCGTGGTCGACATGGCAGACGGACTGGGTATGGCCGTTGGGGCCCAGGCCCTCGATTTCGTCGAAAGCCAGTTTGGGGCCGGTGGCAATCACCAGATAGTCGTAATCAACAATGCAGCCATTCTCCAGCTCAACCCGATTGTCGGCGGGATGTACGCGCTTCGCGGCAACCGGAATGAAAACGATATTTTTCTTCTTGAGGATGGGCTCGATCGGCAGCTCGATGTCGCCACGCTTGCGCCAGTTGACCGCCACCCAGGGGTTCGATGGAACGAAGTGGAAGGTGGGCGTATTGGAGATGACCGTGATACGGTCCCCGGCTCGCGCGCTTTCGCGCATTTCAAACGCCATCGGCATGCCTCCGATGCCCGCCCCGAGAATAACGATGTGTGCCATGTTGTGTTGCTCTATCTGTTGTTTTCCAGCTCATCAAAGCGGAACGACCGGTCACGCTGGCACTCCTTCCTGGAATGCCTGTCTCATGACCGGCCAAAAATGAAAAGGTGACGCCAGGGCCTTCCTAGAAGCGATACCCGATTCCAATGCTCGTCAACCACGGATTCACGTCGAGATCGGTCACCTTGGTGCCAGCCAGCGCGCCACCAGAGATGCGAATGTCTTTTGCTTCGATCTTCACGTACTTGACGTCCAGATTGACGAACCAGTTGGGCGCCATCTGGAAGTCAACCCCCACTTGGCCGGCCAGCCCCCAGCTGTTGCGATCCACATCGATTGGGGCATCAACACCAAGCGCTGGCGCGGCGTTGAGCTTGACGCTCGTAAGTCGGGTGTAATTCAGGCCCACGCCAGCGTATGGCCGTACGGGCCCCTCCGGCAGAAAGTGATATTGCAGCGTCAATGTGGGCGGGAGGTGTGTAACCGAGCCAATCTTAGTGCCGGCAAAAGTGACGTCATGCTCTTGCGGATAGGTGAGAATCAACTCCGTCGCAATGTTCTTTGTGAAAAAATACGTCACGTCCACCTCTGGAAACCATTTATCCTCCATCTCGGCCTTACCCAGGGCCGGAACAACGGCAGTCCTGGAATTATCGTTATCGACGTGCATGTTGAGGGCGCGAAGACGCACCAGCCACGGCCCCTCTTCCGCATAAGCGCTCGCTACGCAGAGCGTTGAACCGATAAGCGCGCTGCCAATCACTCTTTTCATCATCATCTTCTCCTCCTTGACTTGGATTCAGTTATTGCCGTGCTGCTTTCCCGTTGCTTCCTACCAGACCGGCAAATGTCGTCTGGCGCAGTTCCTGCACTGCAATATGAATGCCAACAACGCCGCCCTGAGAAATCAACCACTTACAACGTAACCCAAGCCGTTTATGTGAAGCGTAACTACACTCACTGAAGTGGCGCTTCATCCGAAGACGTTTTAGCTTTAGCGACGAGGAGTCTTACAGATGTCAAACCTGACCCCCGAGGAGTTTCTCCATACCTTCATTGATGAAGCCCGGGACATAGCTCCCTTTTCCAGTTGCACCAGCCTGCAGTCTTTTATTCATCAGATTGTGTTCAAGGCAAGTGCTTGTCTGGAGGAACGCTACCGGGCGATTGAAGATTTGCGCGGCGCACTGGCGCCCGAGCAATATGCACAGTTGATCGTGAACATCAAGAACAGCATTGGTGGCGAATTTGCGGTAGTTTCCAGCGACAAGCGAAGGGTGCATATCCATGCCCATCGATGTCCATTCGGCGAGATGGTGCATTCGGCCCCGGGGCTGTGCCATATGACCTCCAGCATCTTCGGTGGTATCGCGGCGCGTAATTTCGGCTACGCGAAAGTCGAACTTAAGAGCCGCATCGCGCTTGGTAGCGACCACTGCGATATCTGTATCCACCTGGACACATCTGCCGCGTCCGAGGTTCTCGGCGACGAGTATTTCAGCGATGGCTATCAGGTGATCGCCGAGGTACGCGCACCGGATGAGCTGCAAAAGGTTATCGAGGAGCGTTTGCATACGCTGTGGAGTCAGGATCCCACGCGACAGACGAACGCGGATGTTTCGACACGCCCTTGCCTGATTGCCACCAGCGGGCAAATGCGAGATCTGCTGCGCGCAGTGGAGCGGATCGCCGACACCCGTGCGACCGTGCTGCTCAATGGCGAGACTGGGGTCGGCAAGGAAATACTGGCCAGATCCATCCACGGCATGTCTTCGCGCCTGAACCAGTCCTTCGTCGCGGTGAATTGCGGTAGCCTCCCGGCAGATCTGGTCGAGAGCGAATTGTTCGGCCATGAGCGCGGCGCCTTCACCGATGCCAAACAACAACGGCAAGGCCGATTCGAACTCGCTGACCAAGGCACCTTGTTTCTGGACGAAGTCGACAGCCTGTCGCCGAAGGCCCAGGTGTCATTGCTACGGGTGTTGCAGGAGGGGCGCTTCGAGCGGGTTGGTGGGCACCAGCCAATAGCCTGCGATGTGCGGGTCATTGCAGCCAGCAATCGCAATCTCGCCGAACTGGTTGAGCGCGGCGAGTTCCGCAAGGACCTGTTCTTCCGTCTGAATGTCGTGCCATTGCACATACCACCGCTTCGTGAGCGGCGCGAGGACATAGCGCCTCTCGTCAAAATGCTACTGCGGCGGTTCGCGGACCGCTACCAGACTGCGGTCAAAGAGCTGTCTCCGGCCGCGATGCGCTGTCTGGAGGAACACGCGTGGCCTGGCAATGTCCGCGAACTGGAAAATGTCCTCGAACGCTCTTTCCTGTTTTCCGAGGGGCCAGTGATTCAACGTATCAGCTTCGATTTGGCGCCACGCCTTGGGCATGTGCCATTGAACGAGACGGCCGACCTGCGACAACTGAAAAAGAATGCCGCCGACGAGGTCGAGCGGCGGGTCCTGGAATCTTTGCAGGAACAGACCAGTGGTGATGTCAGGGCAATGGCCGCGGCGTTAAACCTCACGCAGCGTGCGATCTATCAGAAGCTCAGCCATCACGGTCTCGGTACGACGCGCGAGGCAAAGAGCTGATCAGGTGGCAGGGTAAATGGGATCATGCCGCAGACTTGGATGCGCCGCTGCGAGCCGTAGCCCAATTGAGCTACGGCTATAACGCATTAGTTCGAGAGGGCTAACGCGCGAGGTATTCGTCCGTTGTCGTAATCGTGGCATAGGCGAATGCCAAGGCAGCCATCAGAGCAGCATGGACCTGTGCCGCGGGCACCACTTGTCCGCCAAACTCAAGGTCCATCGTCGCGCAAGCGTCGTGAACCAGGAGAACCTTGTAACCCAAGTCCGAAGCGGCTCGGCTGGTCGCATCGATGCACATGTGGCTCATCGCACCGATCACCACGACTTCTTCGATACCCTTTGCATCGAGCATCTGCTTCAGATCAGTCTTGAGGAACGAATTCGGATAGTTCTTCAGGACGACCGGCTCGCCTTCAATGGGTGCAACAGCAGGATGAATCTGCGTGCCTTCCGTTCCCGGAACGAAGAAGGGAGCATCAGAAGTAGGAAATTCATGCCGGACGTGGATGACTGGATCATTGTTCGAGCGGGCGGCCGCGATGACACGGGCCGCGTTGGTTACCGCGTCCTCGATGCCGACCAGAGGCAGTTTGCCGGAAGGAAAATACTCGTTTTGCAGATCGACGACGACGACCGCACGTTTGCTCATGACGTTCTCCTATGCATAGATGAAACGAAATAGAGTCGACATGATCGGGCGCGGATCGCACAATGCGAAGTGGCGTTATCGACATTATTGGTGGCAGAAACGACATGGCCCACGATGAACCCGTCGAAATCGGGTTGGTGCTGTACCCAGGAGCGCAACTGGCGGCGGTGTTGGGGTTGACCGACCTATTCAGCTTGGCGAGCAGGATCGCCTCTAGCCGCCGGACGCAGGGTTCCAATCCCCTGCGCGTCAGTCATTGGCAATTGGACACATTGGGCAAAGCACCTGTCAGGATCTTCGATTCAGCCCCGGATGGCGAGGCCACGCTGTCCGTCCTCGTTCTGCCGCCCAGCCTGGGCGAACCGCTGTCACCACAAGCGGCCGCTCCGTTCACGGGCTGGCTGAGCCATCACCATGGCAAGGGCGTCACGCTTGGTTCGGTCTGCGCCGGGGCCTTCCTGCTGGGCGAGACCGGCCTGCTCAAGGGCCGGACGGTTACTACGCACTGGCTCCATGTCGAATTGTTCCAGGCCCGGTTCCCGGAAGCGCGTATGGACGCCGATCAGCTCATCATTGACGACGGTGACATCATCACCGCTGGCGGTGCGATGGCATGGACGGATTTGGGGCTGAGACTCGTCGATCGTTTTCTCGGCCCGACGGTCATGATCGAGACCGCACGGATACTGCTGGTCGATCCTCCGGGTCGAGAACAGCGCTACTACAGCGTGTTCTCGCCAAGGCTGACCCACGGCGATATGTCTGTGCTCAAGGTGCAGCACTGGCTCCAGGCGACGGATGCCAAAGACATCGCGCTGGAGACGCTCGCCGAACAAGCAGGGTTGGAAGAACGGACCTTCCTGCGCCGCTTTCAAAAGGCGACCGGCATGACGACGAGGGAGTATTGCCAGCGGCTGCGTGTGGGCAAGGCACGCGAGATGCTGCAGTTCAGCCGGCTGCCCATTGACAGCATCGCCTGGGAAGTCGGTTACAGCGATCCTGCAGCCTTCCGGAAGGTCTTTTCCCGGATTGTCGGCCTGACGCCCGGCGAATATCGTCGGCGTTTTAGTGCTGAATGACAAAACCCGGGCAAAGGGGCACCCTTTCTTCGGATCTACCCGACCCGCAACTGAGCGCCGCGAACAGTCCGTGCTCCAGGCTCACAGCTAGCTAGCAGCAGCAGCAAAACCATACACGACGAAATACGCTGTTACTCGCCCGGATTATAGGGAGTGTGACACCGCATGAAATCTTGTTTTCCTCGTCACAATCCCTCCGATAACAGTCTTTGACCAGCGCCAACCTGCCCTCCACTCTCACACCTTAGGCACATCGCCGCAGATGGAGCGATAGGGCCATTGGGAGGTCGAGATGCAGGGAACCAGTGTGCTGTTCGGTCAGATCCTAGCGGTGTTCGGGATCGTGATCACCGGGATGTGGGGCGCCACCCAGTGGACCGCTGCGCAACTTGGCTACCAACTACGCTTGGGCGCTCCCTGGTTCGATCTGATCGGGTTGCCAATCTATCACCCGTGGCGGCTGTTCGAGTGGTGGTACTTCTTCGATGCCTACGCGCCTGACATTTTCCTACGCGGCGGCGCCATCGCCGCGTGCAGCGGATTAATCTCCGCCTTTGTCGCCATCGCACTATCGGTGTGGCGTGCACGGCAGTCCAAGCTGGTCACGACATACGGCTCGGCACGTTGGGCCGAACCAGCGGAGATTCACAAGGCCGGGCTGATCGGTCCGTCCGGTGTCTTCCTCGGCCGCAAGGATCAGAACTATCTGCGTCACGACGGCCCGGAGCATGTAATGGCCTTCGCGCCAACACGGTCCGGCAAGGGTGTCGGCCTGGTGGTTCCTACCCTATTGTCCTGGCCCGGTTCGGCTGTGATCCACGATATCAAGGGCGAGAACTGGAATTTGACCGCCGGATGGCGCTCGCGCTTCTCGCACTGCCTGCTATTCAACCCGACCGATGCAAAATCGGCCGCCTACAACCCGCTGCTCGAAGTGCGGCGCGGCATGCACGAAGTACGCGACGTGCAGAACATCGCCGACATCCTTGTCGATCCGGAAGGCGCGCTGGAACGGCGCAATCATTGGGAGAAGACTTCGCATGCCCTCCTGGTCGGCGCGATCCTGCATGTGCTCTACGCCAGCGAGGACAAGACGCTGCGCGGCATCGCCAACTTCCTGTCCGATCCGGCCTCACCCTTCGAGCTGACGCTGCATCGGATGATGACCACAACCCATCTCGGCGATGCACCTCATCCCGTGGTCGCATCAGCCGCACGCGAGGTGCTCAACAAAAGCGAAAACGAGCGCTCGGGTGTGCTGTCCACCGCAATGAGCTTCCTCGGCCTGTATCGCGACCCCACGGTGGCCGAAGTGACCTCGCGCTGCGACTGGCGCATCGCCGACCTGATCGATGCCGATTCTCCCGTGTCGCTGTACCTGGTGGTGCCGCCCTCTGACATCAGCCGTACCAAGCCGCTGATCCGTTTGATCCTCAACCAGATCGGGCGACGCCTGACCGAGTCGCTCGACGGCAGCGACGGCATCGCGCGCCGCCACAAGTTGTTGCTGATGCTGGACGAGTTCCCGGCACTGGGCCGGCTGGATTTCTTCGAGTCGGCTCTCGCCTTCATGGCGGGCTATGGCCTGCGCGCCTTCCTGATTGCGCAATCGCTCAACCAGATCGACAAGGCCTACGGTCAGAACCATTCCATCCTCGATAACTGCCACGTGCGCATCACGTTCGCCACCAATGATGAACGCACCGCCAAGCGCATTTCCGAGGCCCTTGGCACGGCCACCGAACTGCGCGCACAGCGCAACTACGCGGGCCACCGGTTGGCCCCGTGGCTTGGACACCTGATGGTTTCGCGCCAGGAAACTGCACGGCCGCTGCTCACCCCCGGCGAGGTGATGCAGTTGCCGCCCGACGACGAAGTGGTGATGGTGTCCGGCCATCCACCCATCAAGGCCCAGAAGATTCGCTACTACCTGGATGCGAATTTCAAGACGCGCATTCAGGCACCACCGCAATTGCTGCACGGACACTATACCGATGTGCCGGCACCGCGGCCCGACGACTGGACCAGACTGGCGATCCCCGCCGCGCCGATTCTTGGTCTGGTTCTCCCCGCACACGGTGAGGCCATCGACGACGGCGGTCATCAGCAGCAGCCGGAACTGGCCGAAGTCGCGTTCATGCCGGAACCCGAACACGCGGTGGACGATCTGGCCCTGCTCGATGACGACGACCTGCCGCTGCCCTTGCCTGCCCAGCTCGATCCACGCCTGCAGCGTACGGCGCGGCTGGCCGCCCTCGACCCTGACGATGGAATCGTGCTATGAGCCGCACCCGCCTGAACCTCTTCATCGAACCCGAGCATGCCCGGCGGCTCGACGAGCTGGCGACCATGAAAGGCTTGTCCAAGTCCTCCATCATCGCTGCCGCGCTGGCATCTTTCCTGTCGCCCGATTCTGGCGACCAGCGCGAAGCGGCTATCGCCAAGCGGTTGGACCGGCTGTCGCGCCAACTCGACAAGCTGGAGCGGGATCAGAACATCCTGATCGAGACGTTGGCGCTCTACGTGCGCTATTTCCTCACAGTCAGCACCCCCGTGCCGGAAGCGCATCAGGAAGCGGCGCGCACCCAGGGCCGCGCACGCTTCGAGCAGTTCATCGAACAACTCGGCCGGCACCTGCTGCGCGGACGCAGTCTGGTCAAGGATGTGGTCGAAGAAATTCAGCCCGATCAGAGCCAGTTCTTCGGCTTGCAGGAGAACGCCAACACCGTGTCGTCAACAGACGAACCTGGAGCACCGTCATGAGCAGCGCGGCGCGCGATCAGGGCTTGTCGGCCTTGCTGGCGCTGGAGCGCCGCGTGCTCATGCTGCGCACGGCGATGGGGCCGGACATCGCCAGGGCTTTGGACGACCCCGACGTGGTGGAGGTCATGCTGAACCCGGACGGTTGGCTGTGGGTGGACCGGCTGGGCAGCGGTCGCGAACCGCTTGGCATCCACCTTACCCCCATCGATGGCGAACGCATCATCCGCCTGGTCGCGGCGCATGTGTGCGCCGAGGTGCATGCGGGCAAGCCGCTGCTGTCCGCCGAATTGCCGGAAACCGGCGAACGTTTCGAGGGTGCATTGCCGCCGGTGACGCCAGGGCCTGTCTTCGCGATGCGCAAGCGCGCGGTCGGCCTGATCCGGCTCGACTCCTACGTGGCCGACGGCATCCTGACAGACGTTCAGGCGGACTTTCTGCGCAACGCGGTGCGCGAACGCCAGAACATCCTGATCGCTGGCGGCACCAGCACCGGCAAGACCACGCTGGCCAATGCCCTGCTCGACGAGATCGCCGCCATCGGGGACCGCGTGATCGTGCTGGAGGACACGGTGGAGCTGCAATGCACGGCGCGCGACCACGTCCCGCTGCGCACCCGCGCGGGCGTCGTGACCATGGCCGAGCTGGTGCGCTCGACGCTGCGCCTGCGCCCGGACCGCATCGTCGTCGGCGAAGTGCGCGGCGCCGAAGCGCTGGACCTGCTCAAGGCCTGGGGCACCGGCCATCCAGGCGGCATCGCCACCGTCCATGCCGGTTCCGCCGCGGGCGCGCTGCTGCGGCTGGAACAACTGATTCTCGAAGTCGCGGTGACACCACCGCGCGCGCTGATCGCGGAAGCGGCCAACGTCATCGTCTACATCGCCGGTCGCGGCCATGCACGCCACGTGCAGGAAATCGCCTGCGTCACCGGCTTCGACAGCCACGGCTACCAGCTCAGTAGCGAGCTGATGCCGTTCTTTCCATCCCCTTCCTCAACCCCTGGAGAACCGTCATGACGACTTCACGTATTTCCGCAAAACCTGCCTTGCAGTTCGTAGCCCTCGCCGCATTGCTGCTGGTCATCGCCATTCCCGCGCACGCCGCAGGCTCGAACATGCCGTGGGAAGCGCCGTTGCAATCCCTGCTGGACTCGATCCAGGGGCCAGTGGCCAGGATCATCGCGGTGATCATCATCATTACCACCGGCTTGACGCTGGCCTTCGGCGACACCAGCGGCGGCTTCCGCAAGTTGGTCCAGATCGTGTTCGGTCTGTCGATCGCGTTTGCCGCCTCGTCATTCTTCCTGACCTTTTTCAGTTTCAGCGGCGGAGCGGTGATCGCATGAATGCGCTGCCTGCCGACGCACCGGGCTTTGAAGTGCCGCTGCACCGCTCGCTGACCGAACCCATTCTGCTGGGTGGCGCACCGCGCACCGTGGCGATTGCCAATGGGACGCTGGCCGCCGCCGTGGGGCTCGGACTGCAACTCTGGCTGCCCGGCATGGTGCTGTGGATTGTCGGACACTCGCTGGCCGTGTGGGGCGCGAGACTGGATGCGCAGTTCATGGCGGTCTTCGCGCGGCACATCAAGCACCGGCAGCTTCTGGACGTGTAAGGGCGATCCCATGATGCACCTCGCCGAATACCGCAAACGCCCCGCGCTGTTGGCCGACTGGCTGCCTTGGGCGGGACTGGTCGCGCCGGGCGTCGTACTCAACAAGGACGGCTCGTTCCAGCGCACGGCAAGCTTTCGCGGGCCTGATTTGGACAGTGCCACACAGGGTGAACTGGTTGCGACCTCCGCGCGGTTGAATAACGCACTGCGCCGGCTTGGGTCGGGATGGGCTTTGTTCGTGGAAGCCGAGCGGCGCGTAGCCGCTAACTATCCGGAGTCGGTGTTCCCCGAGCCGTTGTCCTGGCTGGTCGATGAAGAGCGCAGAGCGGCTTTCGAGGAAGCCGAAAGCCACTTCGAGAGCGCCTACCACCTGACGCTGCTGTACCTGCCGCCCGAGGAATCGACGGCCCGTGCCGCGAAGCTGCTGTATGAGAATAGCAAGATCGAAGGCGTGGACTGGCGCGAACGGCTGGAGGGCTTCGTGTCGGAGACCGAACGCTTCTTCGGCCTGCTCGAAGGGGTGATGCCGGAGATTGCGTGGCTCGACGATGGCCAGACCTTGACCTACCTGCATGCCTGCGTGTCCACCCGTCGGCATCCGGTGGCCGTGCCCGAGGTGCCGATGCACCTCGATGCGCTGCTGGCTGATGAGCCATTGACGGGTGGCCTTGCGCCGATGCTCGGGAGCCAGCACCTGCGCGTGGTGTCGGTGCGTGGCTTCCCGACTTCGACCTGGCCTGGTTTGCTTGACGACCTCAACCGCCTGGGCTTTGCCTACCGCTGGAGCACACGCTTCCTGTGCCTCGACAAGGCCGATGCCGAGAAGGAACTCAGCCGCTTGCGCCGCCAGTGGTTCGCCAAGCGCAAGAACATCGTCGCCCTGCTGCGCGAGACGGTCTTCCAGCAGGAAAGCCCGCTGGTCGACTCCGATGCATCGAACAAGGCAGCAGACGCCGACGCCGCCTTGCAGGAATTGGGCAGTGACCAGGTGTCGTTCGGCTACGTCACGGCCACCGTGACGGTGATCGATGCCGACGCGACTGCCGCCGACGAGAAGCTGCGTGCCGTGGAGCGCACCATCCAGGGCCGTGGTTTCGTGACGATCCCCGAGACCTTGAACGCGGTTGATGCCTGGCTGTCGTCAATTCCGGGACACGCCTACGCCAACGTGCGCCAGCCCATCGTCTCGACGCTGAACCTTGCGCACATGATGCCGGTGTCGGCCGTCTGGGCCGGGCAGGAACGCAATACCCATCTCGACGGCCCGCCACTGATCGTGACGCGCACCGATGGCGCGACACCGTTCCGGCTGGTCACACACATCGGCGACGTGGGCAACACGCTGGTGGTCGGCCCCATCGGCATGGGCAAGTCGGTGCTGCTGGCCACCTTGGCATTGCAGTTCCGCCGCTATGCTGGATCGCGCATCTTCGCGTTCGACATGGGGCGCTCCATTCGCGCCACCGTGCTTGGGCTGGGTGGCGAGCATTACGACCTGGGCGCGGACGGCGCCATCGCCTTCCAGCCGCTGGCCCGTATCGACCAGGAGGCTTATCGCACCTGGGCGGCCGAATGGGTCCAAGGCCTGTTGATTCACGAGGGCGTGGTTGTCGGGCCGGCCGAGAAGGAGTCTGTGTGGTCGGCGCTGAACAGTCTCGCCAGCGCGCCACTCGGTCAGCGCACCCTGACCGGCTTGTCGGTACTGCTGCAATCGAACGCACTGCGCCAGGCGCTGCAACCCTATGTGCTGGACGGCGCTCACGGCAAGCTGCTCGATGCCGACCATGACCGGCTCGGTTTCGCCGACATGCAGGCGTTCGAGATGGAAGAACTGATGCACAGCAAAGCGGCGGCGCTGGCGGTACTGCGCTACCTGTTCGCGCGCTTCGAGGAACGACTCGACGGCGCCCCGACACTGCTGATCCTCGATGAAGCCTGGCTGTTCCTCGACGACCCGGTGTTCGCCGCGCGCATCCGGCAGTGGTTGAAGACGCTGCGCAAGAAGAACGTGTCGGTGATCTTCGCCACGCAATCGCTGGCGGACATCAAGGATTCCAGTATTGCGCCGGCCATCGTCGAGAGCTGCGCGAGCCGTATATTCCTGCCCAACCCGCAGGCGACCGAGCCGCAGATTCGCGCCATCTACGAGAGCTTTGGCCTCAATGCGCGACAGATCGAGATCGTGGCGACCGCCCAGCCCAAGCGCGACTACTACTACCAGTCGCGGCTCGGCAACCGCATCTTCGACCTCGGACTCGGGCCGGTGACGCTGGCATTCGCGGGCGCAGCCAAGCCCGAAGACCAGCGCGCCATCGACGCCGTTTCCGCGTCGGTTCCGCCCGCGGATTTCGCGGCCGCCTGGCTGCGCCATCGTGGCCTCGACTGGGCCGCCGATCTCATCCCGTCGTTCACCTTCACTACCCAGGAGAAGCAGCCATGAAGAAAACCCTTCTTGCCGTCGCGGCCGCCGTACTCATGACCGTGATGCCCGCAGCACAGGCGCAATGGGTGGTGATCGACCCCGCCAATCTCGTGCAGAACATCCTGACCGCCGCCCGTACTCTGCAGCAGATCAACAACCAGATCCAGCAACTACAGAACGAAGCGCAGATGCTGACCAACCAGGCGAAGAACCTGACCAGTCTCCCCTTCAGCGCGCTCAATCAGCTGCAATCTGCGCTATCCGCAACGAACCAGCTGCTGCAGCAGGCGCAGGGGCTGTCATTGAATCTAACGCAGATGGAGACCCAGTTTGCGCAGCTCTATCCATCTGCCTACACCGCCTCGACCCCGGCAACCCAGATGGCGCTCGACGCAAGCCAGCGTTGGCAGAACGCACTGGAGGCGCTACGTACTGCGACCGAGGTGCAGTCACAGTCGGTGCAGAACTTCGCCTCTGACGAGCAGACCTTGTCCACCCTCGTGAACAGCAGCCAGTCTGCCGTGGGCGCCCTGCAGGCCACGCAGGCGACGAACCAGTTGCTCGCCTTGCAGGCCCGTCAGGCTATTCAGGCGCAGCAGCTGCAGATCACGCAAGACCGCGCCGTCGCCCTCGAACAGGCACGTCAGGTCGCGGTGCATGCGCGTGCCGTCGAGGTGCGCAACCGCTTCCATGGCACTGGCACACCTTATACGCCATCCCCCGTCAACTTCTACGGCAACTGAGGAACCCATTTGAAAACTCTCCTGACCATCATCGCCTGCGCCCTGCTGCTCGCCGCGTGCAACAAGCCCGAACCAACCGATACCGTCGAATCGCTGATGGCGAATCCTGATCGCCTGAAGGAAGTCCGCGCGCAGTGCAAGGCCAACCACGCCAAGGTGGGGGACGCCCTGTGCAACAGAGCTGCGGAAGCCACGCGGCGGCGCTTCATGGGCAACGGCACGCCATACACGCCCGTACCACCGGCTGCACCCGCTTCTGCACCGAAAGACTAAGCCATGAACAACCTGTCGGTCATCGACCACTTCCTCGATGTCTTCTCGCACTACATCGACTCGGGTTTCGGCCTGCTGCATGGCGAGGTGGCGTTCCTCACCGCGACGCTGGTGGTGATCGACATGACGCTGGCCGGGCTGTTCTGGGCCATGGGCGGCGAGGACGTGATCGGCAGGCTGATCAAGAAGACGCTATATGTCGGCGCGTTCGCGTTCATCATCGGCAACTTCAACAACCTGGCCGGCATCCTGTTCAATTCGTTTTCCGGACTCGGGCTGGTGGCGTCGGGTTCCACGCTGACGCAGGCGCAGTTCCTGCAACCGGGCCATCTGGCCAAGGTCGGCGTCGATGCGGCACAGCCGATCATGGCGCAGATCAGCGATCTGACCGGCTTCCCCGAGGTCTTCGCGAACCTCGATGTCATCGCGGTGCTGTTTCTCGCCTGGCTGGTGGTGATCGTCAGCTTCTTCGTGCTCGCGGTGCAGCTCTTCGTCACGCTGATCGAATTCAAGCTGACCACGCTCGCAGGTTTTGTGCTGGTGCCGTTTGCGTTGTGGAACAAGACGGCATTCCTGGCCGAACGTGTACTGGGCAACGTGGTGTCATCGGGCATCAAGGTGCTGGTGCTGGCGGTGATCGTCGGCATCGGCACGGGATTATTTGCACAGTTCCAGACCCCGCCCAACACTGAGCCCTCCATCGACCTGGCGTTGACCATCATGCTCGCCTCGCTGGCGATGCTGGGACTGGGGATCTTCGGGCCGGGGATTGCCACCGGGCTGGTGTCCGGCGCACCGCAGCTCGGTGCGGGTGCGGCGGCCGGTACGGCGCTGGGCGCGGCAGGTTTGGCGGTAGCTGGCGGCGCGGCAGTGGCGGCGGGTGCGCGCATGTTGCCCGGTGCCGCACGCGCGGCCATCGGCGGAGCGGCGTCGGCCGGGCGTGCGAGCAGCGCTATGGCAAGCGGTGCGCAGACCGCCTACCGCGCTGTGGCCGCGGCATCGGGTGGAGGCGGTGTTCGTGCTGCTGGCGCAGGCCTTGCCAATGTGGCCAAAAGCGGCGCCGGTGCTGTCGGCCAGCGCGTCGCAGCCGGAGCGAAAGCGGTCAAGGATCGCGTCGCGAATTTCGTCGCTGACGCTGCTGCGCCTGCGGCCGCGGCCAGTTACACCGAATCAGCCGATGCGGCTGAAACCAAGCCCCCTGCGACAGAGCCCGCCTGGGCCAAACAAATGCGCCACAAACAGCAGGTGAGCCATGCGGCCACGACGGCAGCTCACACCCTGCGCTCCGGCGATCACGGCGGCGGGGGTGCCAGTCCCAGCCTGCGCGACGACTCGAACCACTAGAGATTGAAATTATCGGAGATCAGTTCATGCGATTCAAACGACCCCAGGTGCGGTACTCGGAAGCGCCCGAGCCCGTCACCCCCTACCAGGCTGCCGCGCAGGTCTGGGACCAGCGCATCGGCAGCGCTCGCGTGCAAGCGAAGAACTGGCGGCTGATGGCTTTTGGATGTCTCTCGCTCGCGCTGCTGATGGCGGGTGGCCTGGTGTGGCGCTCGGCGCAGTCCATCGTCACACCCTATGTGGTCGAGGTCGCCACCAGCGGCCAGGTGCGCGCGGTGGGCGAGGCCGCCACGCCATACAAGCCGAACGACGCCCAGATCGCCTACCACCTGGCGCGCTTCCTTACCGACGTGCGCTCGCTGTCGATCGACCCCATCGTCGTGCGGCAGAACTGGCTCGAAGCCTACGACTACACCACCGACACGGGCGCGGCAATGTTGAACGACTACGCGCGCACCAACGATCCATTCGCGCGCATCGGCCAGACCTCGACGGCCGTGGAGATTACCAGCGTGGTGCGCGCCAGCGACTCATCGTTCCAGGTGCGCTGGGTCGAGCGCAGCTATGTGAACGGTTCGCCCTCGGGCACCGAACGCTGGACTGCCGTGCTGTCCATCGTGCTGCAACCGCCGCGCACCGAAGAGAGGCTGCGCAAGAACCCGCTAGGAATTTACGTGAACGGCATTTCCTGGAGCCGTGAACTCGACGCGACCGAAGGAGCAAAGAAACCATGAAACCCCAAATCCACATTTACGCTTTGCCGTTGATCCTGAGCGCCACCCTGGCGACCGTCAGTGGTTGCGCCACACACGGCAAGCCGCCACCTGACATCACGCTGGACGAACCCGTCGCGGCGCACGCGCTGCCGGAGTTGCCCAAGCCCATCGTGGTAGTCGAAGTGCCCAAGCCACTGCCGCTGCCGGAACAGTTGAAGCCGCTGGCGAGCACGCCAGAGGATACGCCAGTCGCCGAATCGCCCGACGAAAAGGCCAGTGTGGCGCGCGCCAATGCCGAAGCGCGCGTGCCCCCCAGCCTCGATGCCTACGTCAACGCAATCCAGGTCTGGCCCTACAGCGATGGCGCGCTATATCAGCTCTACACGAGTCCCGGTCGCGTCACGGTCATCACCTTGCAGCAGGGTGAGGAACTGGTAACGGTTTCGGCCGGCGACACGGTGCGCTGGATCGTGGGCGACACGACCAGCGGCTCGGGCGCCAGCCTGCGCGTGAACATCCTCGTAAAGCCAACGCGCGTCGGGCTGAAGACGAATCTCGTCATCACCACCAACCGCCGCACCTACCTGCTCGAACTGTCTTCCACTCCGCAGGCGTGGATGGCGTCGGCATCGTGGGACTACCCGAAGGACCGCATGCTGGCCTTGCAGAAGCAAGCGCAGCAGGCTCAGGCGGCAGCGCCGGTGGACTCGGGCTTGTCGCTGGAGCAGATCAAGTTCCGCTACGCGATCTCCGGTGACAGTCCACCGTGGAAGCCGTTGCGCGCGTTCGATGACGGCGAGCGGGTCTATATCCAGTTCCCCGCCGGCATCGCGCAGGGCGAGCTGCCACCGCTATTCGTGATCGGGCAGCAGGGCGATGGCCAGCTCGTGAACTACCGCTTCCATTCGCCGTATTACATCGTGGATCGGCTGTTCGGTGCGGCCGAGTTGCGGCTGGGTGCGGACAAGGCCGCCGTGGTGCGCATCGAGCGCACCGATGGCGTGGGCAGCATGGCGCGGAGGTATTGAGCATGAGCATGTCCGCCACACCGCAGACGCCGCCGACGGGGACAGATAAGGCCGACCCGGACACCTTGGCTCTGCGCGCTTCGCCGCGTCCGGTCACGCGGCTCAATCGGCGCATGCTGGCCGTGCTCGCAGGGACGCTCGGCATCGTCATACTGGGCGCCACACTCTGGTCCTTGCAGCCGCACAAGCGTGAGCGCAACCCGGCCACCGAGCTGTACAACGTGGATCGCGTCTCACGGGCCGATAGCCTCGACCAGTTGCCCAAGGACTATACGAAAGTCGTGCCAATGGCTAAGCCTGGAGTGCCGGTGTTGGGTGAGCCATTGCCGGGCGACTTGGGGCCGGCCATCGTGCACGCGCAGAATCACGGGAATACGGGCGCCTACACCCCCGCGCAACCCGGCCGCATCGCACAGCCGGTCGATGCCGAGGATGCGGCGTGTTCGTCGGTGTTCTTCCGCAGCAGTAGTACAACAAAGGCGGCACCGGCAACCACCACATCCGCAATCCAACCCGAGCCGGCATCGGGCAATCAAGCCTTCAATCCGATGGCTTCGATAGCGGCACAACCGATCGATCCGACGGCTGCGCAGAATCGGCAGGAACAGAAGCAGGCGTTTGTCGCCAATGGCGGCGATACGACCACCCGCAATCCGGCCAGCCTGCAACCGCCAGCCTCGCCCTACCAGGTGATGGCCGGAACCATCATTCCGGCGGCGCTGGTGACGGGGATCAACTCGGACCTGCCGGGGCAGGTCATCGCCGATGTCACCGAGGCGGTCTACGACACGGCCACGGGTCGCTTTCTGCTGATTCCGCAGGGGTCGCGGCTGATCGGCCGCTACGACAGCCAGGTTTCATTCGGTCAGCGACGGGTACTGCTGGTGTGGACGCGCTTGATCCTGCCTGATACTTCGTCGATTTCGCTCGACCGATTGCCTGGCATCGACCCGGCAGGCTATGCCGGGCTGGAGGATGGCGTCGATTGGCATTGGGATCGCATCCTTGCCGGTGCGGCGTTGTCCACGTTGCTCGGCGTCGGTGCGGAGCTGGCAGCACCCAACAACAGCAGCAGTACCGGTAGCGTCACCGTCGCCGTTCGCCAGAGCGCGCAGGACACCGTGAACCAGGTCGGTCAGGAGATTACAAAGCGCAATCTGAGCATCCAGCCAACACTGACCATCCGGCCGGGTTTCCCGATGCGCGTGATGGTGAACAAGGATCTGATCCTGCGCCCCTATCAGCCGCTGTTCTTCCAGCGAGGGTCATCACAATGAGTACGAACAAGCTGCGGCTGGGGCCGCTGCCGAAAACCGAAACTGTAAAACTCACTGTCGCACTGACGGTCACGCTCAAGGCCGATTTAGAGCGCTACGCCGCCCTACATGCGCAGACCTACGGTGAACCGGTCGATGCCGCCACATTGATCCCGCACATGCTGGAATCATTCATGGCACGGGATCGGGGATTCAGAAAATCGGCCGCGGAAGGAGAGCCAGCATCACGGCCGAAACCTGCATCGAATCAATAGCGCTCAGACATTCGACTCTGCCTAAAACACCAGCCTAGCCTGAATGTGAATGCGCAATTGCCACCCACGCCCGGCGTACGCCCATGCACGCCCGAGCGGGTTTTCGGAAACGGAGATCGGCGAGACTATATCAACAGACATGAAATTGCCGATGTCAGCCTCAATCCGAGCCGAACCGGCGCACCCATGGAGCGAAACATGAGCAACCCAAGTCGATGGGTGCTGATCAACCGATTCGCAGAGATCACTGGATACAGCGAAGACGCGGTACGCCACAAGGTCAAGAACGGCACTTGGTCGCAAGGCCGTATCTGGCGCAAAGCACCGGATGGCCGCATTCTTGTGAACTTGGAAGAGTTTGAGCGCTGGGTGGAGAGCGGCAGGCAACTGGCTGCGCATTGATACCGGTCAGTCGTTCACGTTAGCCACACTTTTGCTCTTCTCTGCTTGGAGCAGTCCTGCGGCGGCATCGTTGATCTATACGCTCAATGAGCGTATCATTTCGCCGACTGCCAACAGTCGGCGCGGGTATCTTGTCCTGCGAGGCGTGATGGCGCACATGGACTCACGCGATGCCACACTCGCTCAACCGACGCAACAACATTTCGGCTTCGACAACTGCCACGCCCCCCGAGCCTGATGACATTCGTGCGGCCAGAACCGCAGCGGGTTTGACGCAAACGGAAGCCGGTGCCGTGGTGCATGCATCGTTGCGTACTTGGCAGCAGTGGGAGGCAGGGGATCGCAAGATGCACCCTGGACTGTTTGAGCTATTCACGCTCAAGACCGCACGAGAAAATCGCAAGCAACAAGCCAGCGACAGAAACAACCAGGAGTAATTTCGGGAGAGTAATGATGGCCGCGCAAATGGATACCGTGATAAGCAGCAACCTTCCAGGCATCGAAGTGCATGGAAAGTCGATTCGCGTGGTGTTCATGCACAAGGGAGTGCGCCATCGCCACACGCTGGGTATCGAGCCAACGAAGGCAAACCTGAAACATGCGTCTCGCCTTCGCAGCGCCGCCATGTATGCGCTCAAGACGGGGACCTACAACGAGGCTGAGTTTTTCCCCCATTCGAGGCAAGGCGACCAAGCCGGCACGGCAGGCAAACGTCTCGGCGATCTGTACGAACGGTACATGCCGCTCAAGGCCGTGGACATCACTTCCGAAACACAGAATCGCTACGAGGTAGCACTGAACTCCTGCTTGAACACCATCGGCAGGGACCGGCTTGCCGATGCGCTAATTCCTGCCGACATCCAACAGTTGCGAGTCGATCTGATCGAGACGCGCGCAGTTTCGACAGTGAATCACTACCTCGCAACATTCGCGGGCTTTCTCTACTGGTGCGAGCAGAACCACTTCTGCGCTGAAGGCTTGGCCAAGAACTGCACGCGCTTCACCAAGAGCAACAAGGACCCGGACCCGTTCACTTATCAGGAGTACAACGCGCTAATCACGAAGGGTTGCCTGCACCCAGTGGACGCGGCCTCGGTGACACTCGCGTTCTACACAGGCCTGCGGCCGGGCGAGTTGTGTGGGCTCGCTGTGGAGGATATTGCCACCGATCTGAGCAAGCTGACGGTGAGGCGCTCAGTCACACAGTCGCTGACCTTCAAGATTCCGAAGACGAACAAGGAACGTACCATCCTGCTGTTCCCGCCGGCACAAGCTGCACTCAAAGTCCTAATCGAAGATGCACTGACGCGCGATGCGATGGACTTGGAAGTCTGGCTGAATCGTCATGAGTCTCGCGTTGATCGCGCCCGGCTGTTGTTGTCGCCGAAGACGCAGGCACGCAAGACCGACGTAAACGCGTGGTACGTGCCAAGCGCATGGAACACCAAATGGGCCAACCTGACCAGGCGCGCCGAGGTACGGCATCGCCCGCCTTATCAGACCCGCCACACCTACGCCTGCTGGAACCTCACCGCACGGGGTAATCTTGCCTTCATCGCCAACCAGATGGGGCACAGTGACTATTCGATGCTCGTGAAGGTCTATGGTCGCTGGATAGATTCGGAGTCCCCCAGAGAGCTGGGGCGCATCTGGCAGGGCATGAAAAAACTCGTTCAAATTGCCCCAAATTTGCCCCAATAAAAATATTAAAACAAGACAAGTGATTGTTTTTAATGAGTAAAGAAGTCTCATCTACGCACACGCCGATGATGCAGCAGTACCTCGGGATCAAGGCACACCATCCCGACATGCTGCTGTTCTACCGCATGGGCGACTTCTACGAACTGTTCTTCGAGGATGCCGAAAAAGCGGCGCGACTCCTCAACATCACGCTCACGACGCGCGGTGCCTCGGCGGGCGCGCCGATCAAGATGGCCGGCGTGCCTTACCACAGTGTCGAGCAATACCTGGCACGGTTGCTGAAACTGGGCGAATCGGTGGTGATTGCCGAGCAGGTGGGCGATCCTGCAACGTCGAAAGGCCCGGTCGAACGTCAGGTCACGCGCATCGTGACGCCAGGCACGCTAACCGATTCGGGCCTGCTGGACGAAACACGCGACACGCTGATTCTGGCGATCGCGCCCAGCCCAGCCAGGCTCGGTATCGCCTGGCTCAATCTCGCCGCCGGGCGTTTCCAGGTCACCGAAATCCATGCCACGGCCCTGCCCGCCCTGCTGGCGCGGGTACGCCCGGCGGAAATCCTCGCATCAGACGACTTCATTCTTGAGGGCACCGCCTGTGCGGTACGTCGGCTGGCACCGTGGCAATTCGATGCGAACGGTGCACAGACCCGCCTGGCGCAGCAATTCGGCAGCCGCGATCTCACCGGCTTCGGTGTGGCCGATCTGGCTTTGGGTATCGCCGCCGCGGGCGCGCTGCTCGACTATATCCAGAGTACGCAACGTACCGCGCTACCGCATATCCAGGCCATCCACGCCGAACGCGACAACGACTTCGTGCAGCTCGACGCCGCCACCCGGCGCAACCTGGAACTCACCGAAACCCTGCGCGGCGAGGCGGCACCAACCCTCTTGTCGGTACTCGACACCACCGCCACCGGCATGGGCACGCGCCTGCTGCGCCACTGGCTGCACCATCCGCTGCGCGACCGCGGAATCCTGATCCAGAGGCGCGATGCCATCGGCGTGCTCACCGAACTGCCCGACACCGCTGCCACCCTTACCCGGCTACTGAAAAGCTGCGCCGACGTGGAGCGGATCAGCGGCCGCATCGCCCTGAAAAGCGCCCGTCCGCGCGACCTGTCGGGCCTGCGCGACACCCTGGCGCAGCTGCCCGAACTTGCCACCGCGCTGCCCGACGACCACGCGCAACTGTCGACATTGCAAGCCCGACTCGCCGCCCACCCCGACCTGCATGCCATCCTCGCGCAAGCCATCCAATCCGAACCTGCCAGCGTGTTGCGCGAAGGCGGTGTCATCGCCGATGGGTACGACGCCGAACTCGACGAACTACGCGCCCTGACGCGCGACGCGGGCGCCTTCCTGCTCGAACTGGAAACCCGCGAACGCGCGCGCTCAGGCATCGGCAACCTCAAAGTCGAATACAACAAGGTGCACGGTTTCTACATCGAAGTCAGCCGCGCACAATCGGAAAACGTGCCAGACGATTACCGCCGCCGGCAGACGCTCAAGAATGCGGAGCGCTACATCACGCCGGAACTGAAGGCCTTCGAAGACAAGGCGCTGTCGGCGCAGGACCGGGCGCTGGCACGCGAGAAAGCATTATTCGAGGCGCTGCTGGAAACGCTGACGCCACATGTGCCGGCGTTGCTTACAATTGCCGCCGCGCTGGCCGAGATCGACGTGCTGGCGAGCCAGGCCGAACGCGCCGCGTCGTTGAAACTATGTGCGCCCGACTACACCGGCGAACCGGGCATCCTCATCCGCGGTGGCCGTCATCCTGTGGTCGAGGCACAAGTCGACCACTTCATCGCCAACGACGTCACGCTCAACCGTACGCGGCAGATGCTGCTGATCACCGGTCCCAACATGGGCGGCAAATCGACCTACATGCGGCAGGCGGCGCTGATCGCACTGCTGGCCTGCTGCGGGCTGTGGGTGCCGGCCAACTCGGCGAAAATCGGCGATATCGACCAGATTTTCACCCGCATCGGCGCCTCCGACGACCTGGCAGGCGGACGTTCGACCTTCATGGTCGAGATGACCGAAACCGCGCATATCCTGCATAACGCCAGCGCCAACAGTCTCGTCCTGCTCGACGAGATCGGCCGCGGCACCTCCACCTTCGATGGCCTCGCGCTGGCTTGGGCGGTCGCGCGTCACCTGGTGACCGCCACCCGTGCGTTCACCCTGTTCGCCACCCACTATTTCGAGCTGACCCAACTGGCACAGGAGTTCCGTCAACTCGCCAACGTGCATCTCGACGCCAAGGAGCACGGTGCCGACCTGGTGTTCCTGCATGCGGTGGAAGAAGGCCCGGCATCGCAGAGCTACGGCATCCAGGTCGCCCGGCTCGCTGGCGTACCCAGCCCGGTGATCCATGCTGCGCGGCGCCATCTGCGCGAACTTGAGGACGCACAGCTGCAGCCCGGCCCGCAAGGCGATCTGTTTGCCGCCCATCTCCCCAACGACGTGCCGCCTCCCCATCCTGCACTCGACCAGTTGCGCGAACTCGACCCCGACACCCTCACGCCAAAGGCGGCGCTCGACATGCTTTATGCCTTGAAGGCACTGACGGATACCTCGCCATGAAGTCGCTTCGCCTCGATACCGCTGAGCTCGATCTCGACTTCAATGCCGCGCTCAAATTGGCGACGGCCATCGCCCTCCATCACCTAGGGGACGACACCATGTTGTTGAGCTGGTACGATCGCGAGCGCGATCTCGAATCGCCGGCCGGGGTAAGCGAATGTCACGAAGGCTGCGCCACAAAAGGATCCTGGGACTATGCGCTCAACCGTGGGGCGCGCCTGGCCGTCGATTTCGATACCGGGCGTTATACCTTCTGTTTCCTGTAAACCGCGTACCAGGACAACTTGGCATGCCCAACCTGCAGCATGGACCGCCCGAACCGCCTTAGACCTGCACGATCAACATCGGATTAAGCAATCGAGACCGCGACATGAAAGCCAGTGAAATGCGTATTGCAGACCCGAACGCCCTTCGCATTGCCGATGAAGGCGTCATCCTCAGGGAATGCCTGCCGCTACCTGGCGCAAAAGTGCTCGAACTCGGCTGCGGCAAGGCGGAGAAGACCCGCCTGGTCGCCCAAACGGCTGCCTCGGTGCTTGCCCTGGAAGTGGATGCCATGCAGCTCGCTGAAAATCAGGCAGGGGAAAAACCGGGCAACGTCCAATTCGCGTTTGGCGGCGCGGAAAACATCCCGACAGACGATTCGAGCGTCGACATCGTCCTGATGTTCAAATCCCTGCACCACGTTCCGGTCGAACGGATGGACGATACCTTCTCCGAGATCCACAGGGTATTGAAACCGGGTGGCCTGGCATACATCTCGGAACCCGTCTATGCCGGCGACTTCAACGAGATCCTCCGGCTATTCCACGACGAGAAAGGGGTGAGGGAAGCCGCTTTCGCGGCAGAAATGAAAGCCGTTACAACTCAGCGGCTATCACTCGTATCACAGACTTTCTTTCTGCAACCGATGCACTTCGACGATTTCGGCCAGTTCGAGAATCGGATACTCAAGGTGACCCACACCGAGCATCGTTTATCCCCTGCGCTTCACGAGACAGTACGCTCGGGATTCAATCGCCATATGTCGCCAAACGGGGCAACTTTCCATATGCCCATCCGGGTCGATCTTTTCAGAAAAGACGGTCCGTAGTGGATCGGACCTTGGATCCTCTCTTCTGGCTACGCTTGGCTGGCCACGACTCGAACGGTCTGCCCTAGGCACCGCACCGTCTGGTTCGCTCGTATTTTCGCCGTCTTGCGGCTTTCGAGCTCGTTGTCGACGGTGACATCGCCGTTGACGATCATGTGCTTGCCCTGCCCACTGCTGTCGGCGATGCCGCTGAGTTTGAGCAGATCGCAAAGCGCGACGTGTTCACCGCGCAATTTGAATTCCAGCGTGTCCATTCCTATGCGCCGCGCCGCCGCCACAGATAGCGGTAGACGAAACCGGGGTAAGCGAACACCACGAATAGCGAGGCGTTGACCGCATAGAACTCCCAGTCCTGATGCTGAATGTCGCCGAGCTTGCCTTCCAGTAGTCGCGCGACGCCCCCCACCACGAAAAACATCACCACCAGTTCCAGCAGCCGCCAGGCAAAATTCTTCGCGCCTGCTTTGGGCCGTATAACGAAGAAGATCCGCTCGACAAGGAAAGGCAGGTTGGCAGCGATGAACGCCAGGGTCAGCAGCAGGGTAGTCGAGAAATTCACGGTGGATCCGAAAAGCTAGATAACGCCGGAGCAGACCCGCTCCAACACGATTTGGTTCAAATATTCCGGTTCAGAAAGACGCACGGATGGCGTGGATGCATACTGCCATCAACGGCTGCGGCATGATCCCCAGCGCCAGAATGGCCAGTCCGTTGATCGACATGACGACACGGGCATCCGGGCTCGCCGCAATCGGGGCCGCATCGTGCGGCGCGTCGAAGTACATCAGTTTGACGATGCGCAGATAGTAGAACGCGCCGATCAGCGAAAACAGCACTGCCGCCACCGCCAGCCATACATAACCGATCTCGACCACGGCCTGCAACACCGACAGCTTGGCATAGAACCCCACGGTAGGCGGCACGCCGGCCATCGAGAACATCAGCAGCAGCATCATGAACGCCAACCACGGGCTACGGCGGTTCAGGCCTTTGAAGTCCTCCAGCCGATCAGCCTCGAAACCGGCTCGCGACAAGAGCAGAATCATGCCAAAACCACCAAGACTCATCAGCGCGTACGCCAGTACATAGAACATCGCGCCGCCATAGCCGTTCTGCGAGCCGGCGAGGATGCCCAGCAGCATGAAGCCCATGTGCGAAATGGTCGAATAGGCAAGCATCCGCTTCAGGTTGCTTTGCGCAATGGCCGCGATGTTGCCAAGCGCCATCGACAGTACCGCCAGGATCACCAGCATGCCGCGCCAATCGCCCACCTGCGATTCCAGCCCCTGTCCCAGGATGCGGATCACGAAGGCAAATGCGGCGATCTTGGGCGCGGAGCCGATGAACAACGTCATCGCGGTCGGCGCGCCATGATAGACGTCGGGTATCCACATATGGAATGGCACCGCGCCAAGCTTGAACGCCAGGCCTGCCACGATGAAGACGATGCCGAACACCAGCGGGATGCGCAGGTCCGTGCCGTCCTGCAGGGCGATGGCGATGTCACCCAGACCCAGCGAACCGGTGACGCCATAGACCATCGACATGCCATAGAGCAGCATGCCCGACGCCAGCGCACCCAGCACGAAATATTTCATCGCCGCCTCGGTGGCCACGCTGGAATCGCGCTGCAACGCAACCATGGCATAGAGCGACAGCGACAGCAGTTCGAGGCCGAGGTACAGCGTCAGGAAATGGCTGGCCGACACCATCACCATCATGCCCAGCAGCGCAAACAAGGCCAGCACGAAGAATTCGCCCTTGTAGAGTCCGCGCTGACGCAGGTAATCGCGCGAATACACCAGCACGACAGCGACTGTCAGATAAAGAAACAGCTTCAGCACGTCGGACAACGGATCGTCGATGAACAGCCCGCCCAGTGTCAGCACTGGCATGGTGGAAAAATCACGCAGGGTAAGGAAGGCCGCTCCGGCCAGCGTGACAAGTGAAAGAAGATAGGCCAGATAACGTTTCCCGTCGCTGGCTGCGGCGTCGACCACCAGGATCAGCGAGACCATGGCCAACACGAACATCTCAGGAAAAACAGGCGCGAATTGCATGAGGGCGTGGCGCATTTTTGAACCTTAAGGCAGTTTGCTTCGGGCGACATGCGCCAACAGGTCGACTACCGACACATGCATGACATCGGTGAACGGCTTGGGATAGAGCCCCATGGCCAGCACAAGGATGGCGAGCACGCCAAGCAGCAGGATCTCACGCGCGTTGACGTCGGCCATTTCCTCGACATGCGGATTGGTGACGGATCCGAATACCACGCGCTTGTACATCCACAGCGTATAGGCGGCCCCGAAGATCAGCGTGGTGGCGGCAACGAAGGCAAACCAGAAATTGACCTGGGTTGAAGCCATGATGACCATGAACTCGCCGACGAAGCCGCTGGTGGCGGGCAAGCCCGCGTTGGCCATGGCGAACAGCATGAAAAAGGCAGCGAACACCGGCATCTTGTTCACCAGTCCGCCGTAGTCCTTGATCTGGCGTGAATGCAGCCGATCGTACATGACGCCGATACAGAGGAACAGCGCGGCCGAGACGAAGCCGTGCGAGATCATCTGCACCAGCCCACCCTCCGCTCCCAGCGGATTGAACATGAAGAAGCCGAGGGTGACAAAACCCATGTGCGCGATCGAAGAATAAGCGATGAGCTTCTTCATGTCGGCCTGGACCAAGGCGACGAGGCCGATGTAGGCGACCGCGATCAGCGACAGCATGATGACGAACCAGGCGAATTCGTGACTGGCGTCCGGCAGGATCGGCAGGATGAAGCGCAGGAAGCCGTAGGCGCCGACTTTAAGCGTAATCGCCGCCAGCACGACCGAGCCACCGGTGGGCGCCTCGACGTGGGCGTCGGGCAACCAGGTGTGCACCGGCCACATCGGCACCTTGACGCCGAACGCCAGCAGGAAGGCGAAGAACATCAGCGTCTGTGCGGTCATCCCCAGTGCGGTGGCATGCCAGGTCTGGATGTCGAAACTGCCGCCAGACTGGAAGTAGAGATAGATCATCGACACCAGCATCAGCAGCGAACCGAGCAAGGTGTAGAGGAAGAACTTGAACGCGGCATAGACGCGGTTCGGTCCGCCCCACACGCCCACGATCAGGTACAGCGGGATCAGCATGCCTTCGAAGAAGACGTAGAACAGGATGCCGTCGAGCGCTGCGAAAACCCCGTTGATAAGGCCCGACATGATGAGGAAGGCCGCCATGTATTGCGCCACCTTGTCCTGGATCACCTGCCAGCCGGCGATCACCACCAGCACGGTGACGAAACTGTTCAACAGGATCAGCGGCATCGAGATGCCGTCGACGCCCAGGTGGTAATGGATGTTGAACGCCGGTATCCACGCGGCCTTCTCGACGAACTGCATCGCCGAAGTCGTGGTGTCGAACCCGGTGACCAGCGGAAGCGCGACGATGAGCCCCAGCAGCGATCCGACCAGTGCCAGCCAGCGTGCGAGTGCAGCGTTGCGGTCGGAGCCGGTGGCAAGCACGATCACCCCAGCCAGAATCGGGACCCAGATGACGAGAGAAAGGAGGTTGTTCAGCATGGGTCAGTTCAAGCGCGCGAACCAGGTCACCAGGGCGAATACCCCGATCAGCATGGCAAAGGCGTAATGGTAGATGTAGCCCGACTGGAAGGCCTTGACCAAGCGCGAGAAGCGTTCGACCAGGTGCGCCGACCCATTGACGAAAAAGCCGTCGATCACGTTCTGGTCGCCACGCCGCCACAGGCTGCCCCCGAGCGCACGTGCGCCTTTGGCGAATACCCAGCTGTAGAGTTCGTCGAACCAGTATTTATTGAGCAGCATCCGGTGCAGGAAGCTGAAGCGCTGCGCAATGGCCGCCGGAATATCCGGGCGCTTGAGGTAGAAGAATGCTGACAGGCCGACGCCAGCCACGGCCAGCCAGAACGGCAGCGTCGCCAATGCATGCAGCCCCATTTCCATGGCACCGTGGAATTCCTGATTCAGTTCGTGCATCACCGGATGGCGGTCGGCAACGTAGATCGCGCTGCCGAAAAAGTCGCCGAACAGCATCGGTTCGATGGTCATGTAGCCGATCGCGAGCGATGGAAGCGCCAGCGCAAGCAAGGGGCCGGTGACCACCCACGGCGTTTCGTGTGGCGGGCCGTCGTGACCGTGATGGGCGTCGGGCTCGTTGCCATGCCCATGTCCTTGATGGAAACGTTCCTTGCCGTGGAACACCAGGAAATACATGCGGAAGGAATAGAAGGCGGTGACGAACACGCCCGCCAGCACGGCGAAATAGGCAAACCCCGCGCCCGGCAGATGCGACATCTTGGCCGCTTCGATGATGCTTTCCTTGGAATAAAAGCCCGACAGAAAAGGCGTGCCGATCAGTGCCAGCGAGCCAATCAGCGAGGTCACCCAGGTGATCGGCATGTATTTCTTCAGACCGCCCATGTAACGGATGTCCTGGTTATGGTGCATGGCGATGATCACCGAACCGGCGGCCAGGAACAGCAGGGCCTTGAAGAAGGCATGCGTCATCAGATGGAACACCGCGACCGAATAGGCCGACGCGCCCAGCGCGACCGTCATGTAGCCGAGCTGCGACAGGGTCGAATAGGCCACCACACGCTTGATGTCGTTCTGCACCATGCCGAGGAAGCCCATGAACAAGGCCGTGATCGCGCCGATCACCATGATGAAGCTGAGCGCCGTGTCCGACAGCTCGTATAGCGGCGACATGCGCGCAACCATGAAAATGCCGGCGGTAACCATCGTCGCCGCGTGGATCAGCGCGGAAATCGGCGTTGGGCCTTCCATCGAGTCGGGCAGCCAGACATGCAGCGGGAACTGCGCCGACTTGCCCATCGCGCCGATGAACAGGAGGATGCCGATGACCGTCATCAACATCCACGGAGAGTCCGGCCACAGCGTAATGGTTTCGCGGGCAAGCGACGGCGCCTTGGCGAACACCGTGGCGTAGTCGAGCGAGCCGAAATGCGCCAGCACCAATCCAATCCCCAGGATGAAACCGAAGTCGCCGACCCGGTTGACCAGGAAGGCCTTGAGGTTGGCGTAGATCGCCGTTTCCTTGGTGTACCAGAAGCCGATCAGCAGGTAGGACACCAGTCCCACCGCTTCCCAGCCGAAGAACAGCTGCAGGAAGTTGTTGCTCATCACCAGCATCAGCATCGAGAAGGTGAACAACGAGATATAGCTGAAGAAGCGCTGATAGCCCGGATCGTCATGCATGTAGCCGATGGTATAGACGTGCACCATCAGTGAGACGAAGGTGACGACCAGCATCATCATCGCCGTCAGCGCATCGATCAGGAAGCCGACCTCGAATCGCAGGTCGCCCAGCCTCATCCAGGTGTAGACCGTGCCGTTGAAGGTATGGCCGGCGAGTACGTCCTGGAACACCAGCACCGAGGCGATGAACGAGACCGCCACGCCGGCGATGGTGACGATGTGGGCGCCGGTGCGTCCGACCAGCCTGCCGAACAGGCCGGCGACGATCGCGCCGAACAACGGCGCCAGCGGCACGACGAGATAGAGCGTCTGCATGTCCACGCGCATCAGCCTTTCAGGTGGTCGAGGTCATCGACGTTGATCGTGTGCAGATTGCGGAACAGCACCACCAGGATCGCCAGGCCGATGGCCGATTCCGCCGCGGCGACGGTGAGGATGAAGAAGACGAAGATCTGGCCGTGGATATCACCGAGGTAATGCGAAAACGCGATGAAGTTCATGTTCACCGCGAGCAGCATCAGTTCGATCGCCATCAGCAGGATGATCACGTTCTTGCGGTTGAGGAAGATGCCCAGCACGCTGATGGCAAACAGGATGCCGCCCAGCACCAGATAATGCGATAAGGAAATCACGCGCCGCCCTCCCCTGCGCCCGGCCTTTGCGTGGCCTGCATTTTGACGATGCGCAGACGGTCGTTGCGCTTGACCTTCACCTGTTCGGCGGGATCGATGTACTTGCTGTCCTTGCGACGGCGCAGTGTCAGCGCGATGGCAGCGACGATCGCCACCAGCAGGATCACCGCGGCGAGCTCGAACGCATAGACGTACTCGGTGTACAGCACCCGCCCGAGTTCCTTGGTGTTGCTGTAATCGGCGGCGTGGGATGCGGGTGCGCCCATGACCTCAAGACCAAAGTGGCGGCTGCCGAGAATCAGTGCCATTTCGATCACCAGCAGCACGGCGACGAAGCCCGCAAGCGGCAGGTAGTCCCAGAAGCCCTCGCGCAGTTTTTCCAGGTTGATGTCCAGCATCATCACCACGAACAGGAACAACACCATCACCGCGCCCACGTAGACCAGCACCAGGGTGATGGCCAGGAACTCGGCTTCCAGCAGCATCCACAGTCCGGCGGCGGTGAAGAACGCCAGTACCAGATAGAGCGCCGCGTGCACCGGGTTGCGCGCGGTGATGACGCGCAGGCCGGCAAACACCAGGATGGCGGCGAAGAAATAGAAAATCGCAGTCGTATAGGTCATTGTCTATTTTCAGCGGTACTTGGCGTCATCAGCACGATCGCGTGCAATCTGCTCTTCGTATTGGTCGCCGATGGCGAGCAGCATGGGCTTGGTGTAATAGAGGTCGCCGCGTTTTTCGCCGTGATATTCGAGGATGCGGGTTTCGACGATGGAATCGACCGGGCAGGACTCCTCGCAGAAGCCGCAGAAAATGCACTTGGTCAGGTCGATGTCGTAGCGGGTGGTGCGACGTGTGCCGTCGACGCGCTTTTCCGACTCGATGGTGATGGCCAGTGCAGGACACACGGCCTCGCACAGCTTGCAGGCGATGCAGCGCTCCTCGCCGTTGGGATAGCGGCGCAGTGCATGCAGACCGCGGAATCGCGGCGATTGCGGCGTTTTTTCCTCGGGGAACTGCACCGTGATCTTGCGTGCGAACAGGTGACGCCCCGTGAGCATCATGCCACGCAGGAGTTCGATCAGGAGCAGGCTGCCGAAGAAGTTCGTGATCCGTTTCATGGCGCGCTCAATGGAAAAGATACCCATACGGTGTCTGCATCATGCCGCCAACCACGATGATCCAGACAAGGGTAATGGGAATGAATACCTTCCAGCCCAGCCGCATGATCTGGTCATAGCGATAACGTGGGAAGGTGGCGCGGAACCACAGGAACAGGAACAGCACAAAACCCGTCTTGAGCAACCACCAGACGATGCCGTCGGGCAGGAAGCCCACCGGCGACAGCCAGCCACCAAGGAACATCAGCGTGGTCAACGCGGCGATCAGGATCATGTTGGCGTATTCGGCAAGGAAGAACACCGCGAAGGCCATGCCGGAATACTCCACATGGAAACCGGCGACGATCTCGGATTCGCCCTCGGCGACGTCGAACGGCGCGCGGTTGGTCTCGGCCACGCCAGAAATCAGATACACGACGAACAGCGGGAACAGCGGCCAGATATACCAGTGCCACCAGCCACCGGACTGGCCATGCACGATGTCACTGAGATTGAGCGATTGCGCCGCCATCAGTACGCCGACCAGCGCGAAACCCATGGCGATTTCATACGATACGATCTGCGCGGCCGAACGCATGGCACCGAGGAAGGCATACTTGGAGTTGGACGCCCAGCCCGCGATGATGACGCCGTATACCCCCATCGAGGTGATCGCCATCACATACAGCAGTCCCGCATTGATGTTGGCGAGCACGAGCGTGTCGGTGAACGGAATTACCGCCCACGCTGCCAGCGCCGGAGCGATGGCCAGGATAGGACCAAGAATGAACAGGCCGCGGCTGGCCCCCGACGGGATGATGATTTCCTTCATCAGCAGCTTCACCGCATCGGCGATCGGCTGCAACAAGCCCTGAAAACCGACGCGGTTGGGGCCGATGCGAACCTGCATCCAGCCGATGATCTTTCTTTCCGCGTAGGTGAGGTAGGCCACGCCCAGCATCAGCGGCACTACCAGCGCCAGGATCTTGATCAACGTCCAGACGACAGTTTGAATAGCTGCCCAGTCCATGCCCACGTTCTCCATCAGACCGGCTCCGCCGTGATCGGGCCGAACATCGGGCCCAGCCCGGCCGTCAACGGATGGCCGCTGGGCACGCGCACACAGTTGTCGGGCAGGAAATCATCGCGCTGGACTTTGAGGGTCAACGCACTCGCAGTCTGGCGCACCGAGACGCGGCCGTTTTCCTGCAACCCCAGCTTCGCAATCAACCGGCTGTTCATTCGCGCCACCGGAAGCGACGCATCCAGCGTCATCTGCAATGAGGGCGAGCGACGGACCACGGCGTCGGTCTGGTAGATCGGCACTTCGGCGACACGTTCCAGCCCCTCGCCGGACGAAGGCGGCTCCACCCTGACACCGCTGACTTCGTTGTCGAGGAAAGCCTGTACCGAGCCCAGAGGCGTGTCGCCCAGCGCATCGCGTAACACCTCTTTGGAATCGTTGTGCTCGAATCCCGTCAATCCGAGCAGGTTGCCCAAGACACGCAGCACCTTCCACGCCGGACGGGTTTCGCCGAGCGGTTTCACCACCGCGTTGAAGCTCTGCACCCGGCCTTCCGTGTTGATGAAGGTACCCGAAGTTTCGGTCCACGGAGCGATCGGCAACAGCACGTCAGCGTAGTCGAGCGACTTGCCTTTGTAGGGCGACATCATCACGACGAATTCCGCCGCGTTGATACTGGCCATCGCCGCGACCGGATCATGGGTGTCGAGTTCGGCTTCCACGCTCAACAGCAGATAGGCACGTAGCGGTTGGGCCAACATCTGCTGGGCATTCAGGCCTTTGACGGCAGGCTGGCCCAGAGCGCCGCATCCCGGAATCGCGCCGACCGCCACTGCGCCGACACTGTTGGCCGCTTCGCCCAGCACGCCGAAGCTGGCGCCCGCGAGTCGGGCCACTTCCTGCGCCAGTGCATGAATCTGCGAATAGCTCGGGTGGTGCTGCGCCATGTTGCCGAGGAACACCGCCCGGGTTTCGCCGCCTGACAGGCTCTCGGCCATCTTGCGTGCGGTGTCGTCGGCCACGCCATGCGCGGCCAGCTCCGGCACCGGCAGGTTCTTCAGCTCGGCCAGCGCACGGCACACCCCGGCCAGCGCAGTCGCCAGCCGGGACGGCGCAACGATACGTTTGGCGTGCACCTTGCCGAGGAACTCGTCCTCGTGTGCGTTGATCAGGTTGAGTTCGCCGTACCAGCGCACCGACTCGCGGATGCGATGGGCCATCAACGGATGGTCCTTGCGCAGGTTGGATCCCACCACGAGCATGCGGTTGAGGCGCGACATATAAGTCACTGGCATGCCCAGCCAGAAGCCACCATGTGCCTTATCGTCGAGGCTGAAATCCGATTGCCGCAGGCGATGGTCGACATTGCCGCAGCCCATGCCGCGCATCAGTTTTTGCAGCAGGAAGAGCTCCTCCGCCGGTCGATACGGCGTCGACAATGCACCGATCTGCTCGGCAGGAATCGTCTTCAATTTATCCGCGACGAACTCGAGTGCAGCTTGCCAGGTCGTCTCCACCCACTGGCCGTTGTGCTTGACCATCGGCTGGGTCAGGCGTTCGGCCGTGTTGAGGCCTTCGTAGGAGAAACGGTCGCGGTCGGCCAGCCAGCACTCGTTGACGTCTTCATTCTCGCGCGGCAGCACGCGCATTACCTTGTTGTCCTTGACGTGGACTTCGAGGTTGGAACCCAGGCTGTCGTGCGGACTGATCGAGGGCCGACGCGACAGTTCCCAACTGCGGGCCGTGTAGCGGAACGGCTTGCTGGTGAGCGCGCCGACCGGGCACAGGTCGATGACGTTGCCCGACAGTTCGGACGCCACCTGGCTTTCCAGGAAGGGCATCACCTCGGTATGCTCGCCGCGGCCCGGCATGCCGAGTTCCATCACGCCGGCGATTTCCTGGCCGAAGCGTACGCAGCGGCTGCAATGAATGCAGCGCGTCATGTCGGTGGCGATGAGCGGCCCGAGATTCTTCTCGCGCACCACGCGCTTGATTTCCTGGTAGCGCGACGACGAACCGCCATAGCCCACCGCCAGGTCCTGCAGCGTGCACTCTCCGCCCTGGTCGCAGATCGGACAATCCAGCGGGTGGTTGATGAGCAGGAATTCCATCACGCTTTTCTGCGCGTTGATGGCGTATTCCGAGCGCGTGTAGACCTTCATGCCATCGGTTACCGGCGTGGCACAGGCAGGCAGGGGCTTGGGGGCCTTCTCCACCTGCACCAGGCACATGCGGCAATTGGCGGCGATGGACAGCTTCTTGTGATAGCAGAAATGCGGAATCGTGATGCCGGCCTGATTCGCCGCATCCATGATGGTGTCGCCGCTTTCGACTTGCAGCGTGCGTCCGTCAATTTCGATATTGAGCGTAGCCATCGTTAAATTCCGTTCAGACCATGCATCGCTTGTGTTCGATGTGGTGCTCGAACTCGCGGCCAAAATGTTTAAGGAAGCTTTGCACCGGCATCGCCGCCGCGTCGCCCAAGGCGCAGATGGTATGGCCGCCGATGCGTCCTGCCACGCTATTGAGCAATTCCATGTCTTCGGGCCGACCTTGGCCGTGTTCGATGCGGTGGATCACCCGGTACATCCAGCCGGTTCCTTCGCGGCAAGGCGTGCATTGGCCACAGGATTCCTCGAAGTAGAAATAGGATAGCCGTTCCAGCGCGCGCACCATGCACACCGTTTCGTCCATCACGATGACCGCACCCGAGCCCAGCATGGAACCCGCCTTGGCGATGGAATCGAAATCCATCGTGCAGTCCATCATGACGTCGGCCGGCAACACGGGCGCCGACGAACCACCGGGAATGACGGCTTTCAGTTTATGCCCATTCCGTACGCCGCCCGCCATTTCCAGCAATTCGGCAAACGGCGTGCCGAGTGGAACTTCGTAGTTGCCGGGTTTGTTGACATGGCCCGAGACTGAAAAAAGCTTGGGCCCGCCGTTGTTGGGCTTGCCGAGTTCCAGAAAAGCCTGGCCGCCATGCTGGACGATCCACGGCACCGAAGCCAGCGTCTCGGTGTTGTTGATGGTGGTCGGCTTGCCATACAGGCCGAAGCTTGCGGGGAATGGCGGCTTGAAGCGCGGCTGCCCCTTCTTGCCTTCGATCGATTCGAGCAGTGCGGTTTCCTCGCCGCAGATGTAGGCGCCGTAGCCATGGTGGGCATGCAACTGGAAGTTGAAGTCGGTGCCGAACAACTTGTCGCCGAGATAACCGGCTTCGCGCGCCTCCTGCAATGCGCGCTCGAAGATCTCGTAGCAGTCGAAGATCTCGCCGTGGATGTAGTTGTAGCCCACACGCGCGCCGAGCACGTAGCCGGCGATCGCCATGCCTTCGATCAGCTGGTGCGGGTTATGGCGCAGGATGTCACGATCCTTGAAGGTGCCCGGCTCGCCTTCGTCGCTGTTGCAGACGATGTACTTGTCGCCCGGAAACGCGCGCGGCATGAAGCTCCACTTCAGACCCGTCGGGAAGCCTGCGCCACCACGCCCGCGCAGCGCGCTGGTCTTGAGCTCGGCAATGATGGCGTCTCCCGTGACCTGTTCGGTCACCACGCGGCGCAGCGCCTGATAGCCGCCGTTGGCGACATAGGTCGCAAGCGACGCTGGATTGTCGAGCGCCTGCGTCCAACTGCAAACCTGATGGGTGGGCTTGAGCAAACTCATTTCAGCTTATCCAGCAGTTCGTCCACTTTTTCAGGAGTGAGGTGCGTGTGCATTTTATGGTTGTTGTGCAGACACATGGGGGCATCGCCGCAGGCGCCCATGCACTCGCCTTCCTTCAACGTGTAACGGCCGTCTTCGGTGGTTTCGCCGAAACCGATACCAAGTCGCTGTTTCAGGTGTTCGGCAATCTCGTTCGCGCCCATCAAGGCACATGGCAAATTGGTGCACAGCGTGATCTTGTGTCGTCCCACAGGCTTCGTGTCGTACATGTTGTAGAACGTCGCAACCTCGTAGGCCGCAATAGCCGGCATATCGAGATACTCCGCAACATATTCGATGAGCTCAGGCTTCAGCCAGCCTTTTTCCGCCTGCGCGATGCGCAGCGCGCCCATCACCGCCGACTGCTTCTGGTCAGCCGGGTACTTGGCCACTTCGGCGTCGATCGCTGCAAGCGATTCCTGGCTCAGCCGCAGGCTGTCTCGATCAGAGTTGGCCATCAGCGGTCGATCTCCCCGAAAACGATATCCTGCGTGCCGATGATGGCGACGACGTCGGCGATCATGTGGCCGCGGCTCATCTCGTCGAGCGCCGCCAGATGCGCATAGCCTGGCGCACGGATTTTCAGACGATAGGGCTTGTTGGCGCCGTCGGATACCAGGTAGATGCCGAACTCGCCCTTGGGATGCTCCACGGCCGCATAGGCCTCCCCCGCGGGCACATGCATGCCCTCGGTGAAGAGCTTGAAGTGATGGATCAGCTCTTCCATGTTCTGCTTCATCGACAGGCGATCGGGCGGCGCCACCTTGTGGTTGTCGACGATGACCGGGCCGGGATGCTTGCGCAGCCAGTCGATGCACTGCTTGACGATGCGGTTGGACTGGCGCATTTCCTCGATCCGGACCAGATAGCGGTCGTAGCAGTCGCCGTTGGTGCCGACCGGGATGTCAAAATCCATCCGGTCGTAAATTTCATACGGCTGTTTCTTGCGCAGGTCCCATTCGACACCGGAGCCGCGCAACATCGGGCCGGTGAAGCCCAGCGCCTTGGCGCGCTCAGGGGACACCACGCCGATGCCAACCGTACGCTGTTTCCAGATGCGGTTGTCGGTCAGCAGGGTTTCGTATTCATCGACATAGGTCGGGAAGCGATTCGTGAAATCCTCGATGAAGTCGAGCAGCGATCCCTGGCGGTTGGCATTCATCGACTTCATGGTCGCTTCGTTGCGGGTGTGCTGCGCCTGATAGTGCGGCATGCTGTCCGGCAGGTCGCGGTACACGCCGCCGGGCCGGTAGTAAGCCGCATGCATGCGTGCGCCGGACACCGCCTCGTAGCAGTCCATCAGGTCCTCGCGTTCGCGGAATGCATACAGAAACACCGTCATCGCACCGACGTCGAGCGCGTGTGCACCCAACCACAACAAATGATTCAGGATGCGGGTGATTTCGTCGAACATCACGCGGATGTATTGCGCGCGCTCGGGCACCTCGATGCCGAGCAGCTTCTCGATCGCCATCACGTAGGCATGCTCGTTGACCATCATCGACACGTAATCGAGGCGGTCCATGTAGGGCACCGACTGGATGAAGGTCTTGTGCTCGGCCAATTTCTCGGTCGCGCGATGCAGCAGGCCGATGTGCGGATCGGCACGCTGGATCACCTCACCGTCGAGTTCGAGCACCAGACGTAGCACGCCGTGCGCAGCCGGGTGCTGCGGGCCGAAGTTCATCGTGTAATTGCGAATCTCGGCCATCAGCGCCCTTCCCCGTAGCTTTCGTCGCGCACGATGCGCGGGGTGATCTCGCGCGGTTCGATCGACACTGGCTGATAGATCACGCGCTGCTGGGTCGGGTCGTAGCGCATCTCGACATTGCCTGAGAGCGGAAAGTCCTTGCGGAACGGATGGCCGATGAAACCATAGTCGGTCAGGATACGACGCAGGTCGGGATGTCCCTCGAAGACGATGCCGTACAGATCGAAGGCCTCGCGCTCAAACCAGTTGGCCGAGGGCCAGACATCGACCATCGACGCGACCACCGGCAAGTCGTCGTCCGGGCAAAACACACGCACCCGGACGCGCTGGTTGTTCGAGACCGACAGAAGATGCACGACCACAGCAAAGCGGGCACCCTCCCAGGCGCCGTCGCCATAATCGGAATAATCCATGCCGCACAAATCGACCAATTGCTCGAAACGGCAGTCGGGATGATCGCGCAAGGTACGCATGGCGGCCGCATAGGCTTGTGGTTTGACAATCAACGTCAGCTCGCCCAATCGCTCGACAGTTTTCACGAGCGCATCGCCAAGCAGATTTTGCAGACAAAGGGAAAGCGACTCCAGCTTCGTGGACATGGGGGCGTCTTAGCGGGCGATGGTGTTGGTGCGGCGAATCTTGTTCTGCAGTTGGATGATGCCGAACAGCAAAGCCTCTGCTGTCGGCGGGCAACCTGGAACATAGATATCCACCGGCACAATGCGGTCGCAGCCGCGCACCACCGAATAGGAATAATGGTAATAGCCGCCGCCGTTGGCGCACGAGCCCATGGAAATCACCCAGCGCGGCTCGGCCATCTGGTCGTAGACCTTGCGTAGCGCAGGTGCCATCTTGTTGCACAAGGTGCCTGCGACGATCATCACGTCGGACTGGCGCGGACTCGGGCGAAACACGATGCCGAAGCGGTCAAGGTCGTAACGCGAGGCGCCTGCCTGCATCATCTCCACCGCACAGCACGCCAGACCGAAGGTCATCGGCCACATCGACCCGGTACGCATGTAATTGATGAGCTGATCGGCCTTGGTGGTGACAAAGCCCTGCTCGAGAACGCCTTCAATGCCCATAATTCAGATCATTCCCACTCAAGGGCACCCTTCATCCACTCGTAGATGAAACCCACAACCAGGATACCGAGGAACACCATCATGGCAATGAAACCCGCCAGCCCGATTTCCTCCAGAACGATGGCCCAGGGAAAAAGAAACGCTATTTCCAGGTCGAACAGAATGAACAGGATGGCGACCAGATAATAGCGCACGTCGAATTTCATGCGCGCGTCTTCGAATGCCTCGAATCCGCACTCGTAAGGTGAGAGTTTTTCGCTGTCGGGGCGGTGCGGTGCCAGCAGGCCACCGGCGATGATCGGGCCGATTCCAAAAGCCAGGCCGACCAGAATGAACAACAGAATGGGGAGGTAATTCTCCAGCACCGGGTTCCTCCGAACTACGCCTGTGTCAGGCTGTTGAGTAATTATGACCCGAGTGTATTAGTGCAGAGCATCGACTGTCAAGCCGAAAAATACGTATTTTTACCTTAATAATCAACCATTTATTCAATAGCAAATGCTAATGAAGAAATCAGGAAATTTGATGGTGCCGACGGCGAGACTCGAACTCGCACGACCTAGGTCACTACCCCCTCAAGATAGCGTGTCTACCAATTCCACCACGTCGGCCAAGGGCATGCGCCCAGACAGGTACTGCTTATTACTGCGGGATGTCACCCGCTTTCGAACCGGCATCCTTGCCCGGCACCTGTGCAGGCGTTGCAGGCTGAGCCTGCGCCGGCGCAGGAACAACCACACGTTGAAGCACGCTAGCAGCCGGTTTGTGCTGCTGTAGTCCGAAATATGCCAGGCCCAGGCTGGTCAGGAAAAACAGGCTTGCCAGTACTGCAGTACTCCGGCTCAGGAAGTTGGCCGAGCCGCTGGCGCCGAACAGGCTTCCCGACGAGCCGCTACCGAATGCCGCGCCCATGTCCGCGCCTTTGCCATGCTGCAGGAGCACCAGCGCGATCAGCGCAATGGCAACAATAACGTGAACGACCCAGACCAGTGTTTCCATGCTTGATTCTTACTCGACAACGCTTACTTGGCGGCGGCCCGGCAAATCGCGATGAACTCGTCGGCAACCAGAGAAGCGCCGCCAATCAGTCCGCCATCGATATCCGGCTGAGCCATCAATTCTGCCGCATTCGCGGCTTTTACGCTACCCCCGTACTGGATGATCAGCTGTGCCGCCACGCCCGCATCGAGCGCTGCGACTTTGCCACGAATGTAGGCGTGGACGGCCTGTGCCTGCTCCGGCGTGGCCGTCTTGCCGGTCCCAATCGCCCATACGGGCTCGTAAGCCACCACTGCCTTGGCCAGGGACGCCACACCGGCGACCTTGATCACGGCATCGAGTTGACGCGCCACGACCGCTTCGGTCACGCCGGATTCGCGCTCGTCCAGGGATTCGCCTACGCATAGGATGGGTGTCAGGCCGGCTGCCTGCGCGGCCATGTACTTGCTTGCAACCAGTTCATCGGATTCGCCATACAGGCTGCGACGTTCGGAATGTCCGACGATCACATACTTGCAGCCGAAATCCAGCAGCATCGAGGTCGACACTTCACCGGTGAATGCACCCTTGGCTTGTTCGGACACGTTCTGCGCACCCCAGGCAATCGACGATCCGGCGAGTGCGGCCTGCGCTTGCCCAAGATAAGGGAAAGGCACGCATACCGCGGCCTCGATTCCGGTCAAAGCGGGTTTGATTGCAGCCAGCAGGGCGGCGTTTTCAGCCAAGCTGCCGTGCATTTTCCAGTTACCGGCTACGAGCTTCTTGCGCATGGAAATCTGCCAAACAAAAGTGCGCGATGGTAAGCGCTACGCGCCCGACGGTCAACCGCTCGGCCAAAGCTGCGCGGCGCAATCAGCCGAAACGGCCGGTAATGTAGTCTTCCGTCTGCTTCTTGCCCGGCCGCATGAAGATGGTGCCGGTTTCGTTGAATTCGATGAGCTCGCCCAGATACATGAATGCCGTGTAATCCGAAATCCGCGCGGCCTGCTGCATGTTGTGGGTGACGATGGCGATGGTGTAATCGCTTTTCAGTTCGTTGATGAGTTCTTCGATCTTGGCAGTGGAAATCGGATCCAACGCCGAGGTCGGTTCATCCAGCAGCACGATTTCGGGCTTCACCGCCACCGCGCGCGCAATACACAGCCGCTGCTGCTGGCCGCCGGACAGCGACAGGCCGCTCTGCTGCAGTTTGTCCTTCACCTCGCCCCACAGCGCCGCTTTGTTGAGTGCCCATTCGACGCGATCATCCATGGCGCTTTTCGACATGCGCTCGTACAGCCGTACGCCGAAGGCAATGTTTTCGTAGATCGTCATGGGAAACGGCGTCGGCTTCTGGAAAACCATGCCGATCCGGGCACGCACCAGGTTCACATCCTGGCTTTTATCCAGCAGGTTCTTGCCATGGAACAGGATCTGGCCCTCGGCACGCTGTCCGGGATAGAGGTCGTACATGCGGTTGAACGTACGCAACAGCGTGGATTTCCCGCAGCCGGACGGTCCGATGAAGGCCGTCACCTTCTTGTGGGCAATGTCCAGGTTGACGTTGCTGAGGCCTTTGAAATCGCCATAAAAGAAATCCAGATTACGGACTTGCAAAGCAACATTTTCGCCTGCAGGCATGGCTTGAACGGGCATCAGAAAGCTCCGGGGAAATTAACGTTTGTCTTTATTGCGGAAAACCACGCGCACGCCGATGTTGACCGCCAGCACCAAAAAAGCGATCAACAACGCACCGCCCCAGGCCAGGTTGACCCAGTTGTCGTACGGACTCAAGGCAAACTGGTAAATCACCACAGGCAGGTTGCCCATGGGTTTGTCCATGTTGGTACTGAAAAACTGGTTGTTGAGCGCGGTGAACAATAGCGGCGCAGTCTCGCCGGTAATCCGCGCCATGGCCAGCAGAACGCCGGTCACCACGCCGGATTTGACCGCGCGCAGGGTCACCTTGAGCGATACCTGCCAGCGTGGCGCACCCACGGCAAAGGCCGCCTCACGCAAGCTGGTCGGCACCAGCTTCAGCATGTTCTCGGTCGTTCGCACCACCACCGGAATGGCTATCAACGCCAATGACAGCGAGCCAGCCCAGCCGGAAAAACCGCCGGTTGTCGTTACAAACAATGCATACACGAACAGACCGATGACGATGGACGGTGCCGAGAGCATGATGTCGGTCATGAAACGGGTGAACGACGCAAACTTGGAGACGCGCCCGAACTCTGCCAGATAAATCCCCGCCAGAATGCCGATCGGGGTCGAGATCAGCATGGAAAAAAGCAGGATCAAACCACTTCCCACGATGGCGTTACGCAAGCCGCCGCCTTCTGAGCCCGGCGCCGGCGTGTCCTGGGTAAACATGTCCCAGTTCAAGGCGGCAAAGCCTTTTGAAAACAGCGTCCACAAAATCCACAGCAGCGCGATCAGCCCCAGGCTCATCGCAGCCATGGACAGCGTGATGCCGATGCGGTTGATCCAGATGCGACGGGTATACAGTTTCATCATGCGCGCCTTACAGACCTTCGGAGCCCATGCTGCGGCTGATCAGCCAGCGCGAAATGGCCAGCACGATAAAGGTGATGACAAACAGCACCAGACCCAGTGCGAACAGAGAGGCAATATGCAGGCCGGGCGTGGCCTCACCGAACTCATTCGCCAGTGTCGACGCGATCGAGGTACCGGGCGCAAACAGGCTGCCATTGATACGGTTGGCATTCCCGATCACGAAGGTGACTGCCATTGTTTCACCCAGCGCGCGGCCCAGTCCCAGCATGATGCCGCCAATGACGCCCACACGGGTATAAGGCAGTACGACGTTGCGCACCACTTCCCAGTTGGTACAGCCGATGCCATACGCGGATTCCTTCAGTACATGCGGCACGGTCTCGAACACATCCCGCATCACCGACGCAATAAAGGGGATGACCATCAAGGCCAGCACGATGCTGGCGGTGAGGATGCCGACCCCAATGGGCGGGCCTGAGAACCAGCTGCCGATGATCGGAACGTCGCCCAACAACGCCTGCATAGGCGGCTGGATGTGGTCGGCAAACAACGGCGCAAACACGAACAACCCCCAGATGCCATACACGATGGAGGGGATCCCGGCCAGCAACTCGATCGCCGTGCCCAAGGGGCGACGCAGCCAGAGCGGGCAGGTTTCGGTCAGGAACAGCGCGATCCCGAAACTGACCGGCACTGCAATCAGTAGAGCCAGCACGGACGTCGTCACCGTGCCATAGATTGCAGCCAGGGCACCGAATTTGTCGTCCGGCACGCTCCAGACGTTGGTCCACAGAAAGGACGGTCCGAACTCCTTGAGACTGGGCCAGGCTTCGATGGAGAGCGATACCAGAATGCCCACCAGCGCCGCCAGCACAACAAAGGCGAAAATCTGCGTGGAATGGTGGAAAAACCTGTCCTGCAGCCGAAATTTCCGGACCTGCTTGGCGTGCAGATCGATTCCGGCGGTTGCGCTGGGCTCGCTCACTGTGGGGTGCCTATCGATTCGATTTTTTGTCTGCGAAAACAGCCGTTTGAAGCAGCCGCTTTCGTAGAAAGCCGGGGTAGACGACCCCCGGCCAACATCAAGTCAGGTCAAAGCCAATGCGTTACTTGATGTTTTTCATTTCCGCTTCAACCATCTTCACAACATTGGGCGGCAAGGGCACAAAGCCAAGCTCAGCCGCCATTTTCTGGCCGTTGTTCAGCGACCAGGTGTAGAAGTCGACCACGCCTTTTTGCTTCGCGGCGTCGCCCTGCTCATAAGCCAGCATGAAGGTGGCCGTCGTGATGGGCCATGCATTCTTGGCGGACTGATCCAGCAGGTCGGGGGCCATGCCCTTGACGTGGAAGTCGGCACCCGCAGCGGCATCGGCAACCGACTGTTGATTCGGCACAATGAAATTGCCGGCACGGTTCTTCAGCGCCACGAAGTTCATGTTGTTCTTCATGGCGTCGGCGATGTCGACGTAGCCGATCGCACCCTTGATCTTCTGCACGTTGGCTGCGACGCCCGGGTTGCCCTTGCCGCCCACGCCGTTGGCGGGCCAGTTCACCGTGTTGCCGGCACCGACATCACGCTTGAATGCCATCGATTGCTTGGCCAGGTAGTTGGAGAACGCATAGGTCGTGCCGGAACCGTCCGAACGGTGTGCCACGGTAATGGCCAGATCCGGCAGCTTGACGCCGGGATTCAGTTTGGCGATGGCAGGGTCGTTCCACTTGGTGATCGCGCCACGGAAAATGTCGGCTGCGGTCACGCCGTCCAGCTTCAGCTTGCCGGACTCGAAACCGGGGACATTCATGACGATGGTCACGCCACCCATCACGGTGGGAACCTGAACCAGATGGTTCGCTTCCAGATCGGCTACCGGAACCGGCGCGTCGCTACCGGCAAAATCAACGGTCTTGGCCTTGATCTGCTTGACGCCGCCCGACGAGCCGATCCCTTGGTAATTGACCTGATTGCCCGTAGCGGTCTTGTATGCTTCAGCCCACTTCGTGTAAACAGCATAGGGGAAGGTTGCGCCTGCGCCGGTAATGTCGGCCGCCAAGGCACCAACACTGAAAGCCAGACCCATGGCCGCAGCCAGCGTCCCTTGAGCCAGTTTATTGAGTGTACGCATGTGTAATATCTCCGGTAGTAGTTGACGTTGCCGCATGGGGCGACGTCGCCATACTAACGGGCGAATATTACAGATATATTTCAGGACGGGAAATCACCCGCCCGCAGCGGCGGCCTTGACTGCAGTGGCAATTGTTTCAGCCGTGTGTCGAACCAGATCGGCGTCGCGCCCTTCCACCATCACACGAATCAGCGGCTCGGTCCCGGATGCGCGCAAGACAATCCGGCCACTGCCATTCAGAGCAGCCTCTGCCTCGGCGACCGATGCGCTGACCGCAGATGCCATATCCAGCTTGAACCCCTTGGCCACCGGGACATTGATCATCACCTGGGGATAGATCTCCAGATCCGCGGTAAACGCATCCAGCGTTTCGCCCGTCTCACGCAGTGCGCGCAGCACCTGCAAGGCTGAAACAATTCCATCGCCGGTGGTGTGCTTGTCCAGGCACAGGATATGGCCGGAGGTTTCTCCGCCCAGCGTCCAGCCATTGGCATGCAGTCGCTCGAGCACATAGCGGTCACCTACTTTGGCACGCTCGAACGGAATCTGGATGCGTGCCAGTGCATGCTCGGTCCCGAGATTGGTCATCAGCGTACCGACCACGCCCCCCTTCATATAGCCCGTCTGGATGCGATGACGGGCGATGACGTAGACCAGCTGGTCGCCGTCATACACGCGCCCCTGAGCGTCCGCCATCATCAGCCGGTCGCCATCGCCATCCAGCGCAATGCCCAGATCGGCGCGATGTGCGCGCACAGAGTCGGACAGCGCCTTGGTATGCGTGGCACCGCATTCGTCATTGATATTGAAGCCGTTCGGCTCATTGCCGATGGCGATCACCTCGGCCCCCAGCTCGTGCAGCACATGCGGCGCAATGTGATAGGTCGCGCCATGGGCACAGTCCACCACGATGCGCATCCCGCGCAGATCGAGGCTGTTGGGGAAGGTGCTCTTGCAGAACTCGATGTAGCGCGCTGCAGCATCCTCGATGCGGCGAGCACGTCCCAGCTGGCGCGCTTCGACGGTCACGATCGGGCTGTCCAACCGCGCTTCGATTGCCTCCTCCACGCTATCCGGCAGTTTCTGGCCGCTGGCAGAAAAGAATTTGATGCCGTTGTCCTCGAATGGGTTGTGCGATGCCGAGATCACAACGCCGGCCTGCAGGCGCAGTGCCCGAGTCAGATAGGCCACCGCCGGTGTCGGCATCGGCCCAGTCATCAGCACGTTCACCCCGGCTGCAGTAAAACCGGCCTCCAGCGCAGCTTCCAGCATATAGCCTGAAATACGGGTGTCCTTGCCGATCAGTACGGTCGGATGCTCGTTCGGTGGCAGACTGCCACGGTCGGCCACCAAAACCTGGCCGGCGGCATAGCCCAGACGCATCACAAACTCGGGTGTGATGGGCGATTCGCCCACTTTGCCCCGTACGCCATCGGTACCGAAATATTTACGTCCCATCCCTGTATTCCTCCACTGCATTCCAGATGGCCAACGCGTCTCGCATGGCCATTACATTATGTACCCGGACCAAGCGGGCACCCTGTGCCACCGCCATCAGGTGCACTGCCACGCCGGCGAATTCACGTTCACCCACTGCACGTCCTGTCAGGGAGCCCAGCATCGACTTGCGCGACAATCCGGCCAGTATCGGCACACCCAGCTCAGCCAGCCCTCCCAGATGCTTCAACAGCGCCAGATTGTGTTGCAGCGTTTTGCCAAAGCCGAACCCCGGATCGATCACCAGACGCTCGCGTGCGATCCCTGCGGCTTCACAGGCCTGTACTCTGGCCCGCAGAAACTGCTTCACCTCATTCACCACGTCGGCATAACGAGGCGACTGCTGCATACTTTGAGGATCGCCTTGCATGTGCATAAGGCACACGGCGGCTCCCGACGCTGCCACTGCTTCCATTGCGCCTGGCGCCCGCAAGGCAGCAACATCATTCACCATCCCCGCCCCTGCGGCGAGCGCCGCACGCATCACCTCTGGCTTATTGCTATCCACCGATACCAGGCAACCTGCGCGGGCAAGCGCCTCAATCACCGGCACCACGCGCCCGATTTCCTCATCGACCGGTACCGCTGTCGCACCGGGGCGGGTCGACTCCCCGCCGACGTCAAGGATATCGGCGCCTTGTTCGCTCAGCTTGAGTGCATGCGAAATCGCTGCCTGCGTATCGTGCAACTGCCCGCCGTCCGAGAATGAATCGGGCGTGACATTGACGACCCCCATGATGCGGGGGCGAGAGAGCGGAAGGCGATGCGAACCGGCGTGAAGAACAGACATAAAAAGAGGGGCCAAAGCCCCTCTATTGTAGTGGGTAACGCTATGTCCCCGCTCAGGTTTCCTGGGCAGGTTGGGCGGTCGGAGCGGGCGCGCTGGGTTTGTCGCCCCCGTTCGCCGGCGGTTGGGGCGTGGCCGCCGGCTTGGGCGGGCGTACCGGCCGGCCGGCCATGATGTCGCCGATCTGCTCGGCATCGATCGTTTCCCACTCCATCAGGGCGGCTGTCATCGCCTCGACCTTGTCACGCCCCTCGGTCAGGATTTTCGTGGCCCGGGCGTACTGCTCATCCAGAATGCGGCGGATCTCGGTATCGACCTTCTGCATGGTAGCCTCGCTCATGTTCTTGTGCGTGGTCACCGAGCGTCCGAGGAAGACTTCACCCTCGTTTTCGCCGTACACCATCGGACCCAGCGCATCCGACATGCCATAGCGCGTCACCATGTCGCGGGCGATGCTGGTTGCCCGCTCGAAGTCGTTCGAAGCGCCGGTCGAAATGCTGCCGACGAAAATTTCTTCGGCCACCCGTCCGCCGTACAGCATGCAGATTTGGGACAACATCTGATCCTGATACAGGCTGTAACGGTCCAGTTCAGGCAGGGACATGGTCACACCCAGCGCACGACCACGGGGGATCACCGTGACCTTGTGCACCGGATCGCAACCCGGCAACGTCATGCCGATCACGGCATGGCCGGACTCGTGATAGGCCGTCTTTTTCTTATCCTCGGGCGTGATCACCATGGATTTGCGCTCGGCACCCATGAAGATCTTGTCCTTGGCCTGCTCAAAATCGTCCATATCCACCAGTCGCTTGCTGCGACGTGCGGCAAACAAGGCAGCTTCGTTGACCAGGTTGGCCAGATCGGCTCCTGACATGCCGGGGGTACCGCGTGCCAGGATATCGGCACGCACATCGGGCGCCACCGGCACCTTACGCATGTGCACCAGCAGGATCTGCTCGCGGCCGCGGATATCAGGCAAGCCGACGACCACCTGGCGGTCGAAACGGCCCGGGCGCAACAGCGCCGGGTCGAGTACGTCGGGGCGGTTGGTCGCCGCGATGACGATCACGCCAACGCTCGCCTCGAAACCGTCCATCTCGACCAGCAACTGGTTGAGCGTCTGCTCGCGTTCGTCGTTGCCGCCGCCCAGGCCGGCACCGCGCTGGCGACCGACCGCATCGATTTCGTCGATGAAGATGATGCAGGGCGAATTCTTCTTCGCCTGCTCGAACATGTCGCGCACGCGCGCGGCACCGACGCCGACGAACATCTCGACGAAGTCGGAACCCGAAATGCTGAAGAACGGCACTTTGGCCTCGCCTGCAATCGAGCGGGCCAGCAGCGTTTTACCGGTACCAGGAGGCCCCACCATCAGCACGCCGCGCGGGATGCGCCCGCCCAGTTTCTGGAACTTGGACGGATCTTTCAGGAAATCCACCAGCTCGGCGACGTCTTCCTTCGCCTCGTCACAGCCTGCGACATCGGCAAAGGTCACCGGGTTGGCATTTTCATCGAGCAGGCGCGCCCGGCTCTTGCCGAAGGAGAAGGCACCGCCACGGCCGCCGCCCTGCATCTGACGCATGAAGAAGATCCAGACGCCGATCAGCAACAGCATGGGGAACCATGAAATGAACAGGCTCATCAGGAAAGAGGGCTGCTCTTCCGGCTTGGCCTCGACTGAAACGCCGTTTTTCAGCAGGTCGGAGACCATCCACGGATCGCTCGGCGCATAGCTGGTGAAGCGCTGCCCATCGCTACGCTCGCCTTTCAGCACGTTACCTTCAATCACCACCTTGGAGATCTGTTGCTGGCGCACCTCTTCGATGAACTGCGAGTACGGCATCTGCGACTGCGAGGTGCGCTGCGCGCCGAACTGATTGAACACCGTCATCAGGATGACCGCAATGATTAGCCAGATGGCGATGTTCTTGGACAAATTGTTCACGTTTACTCCTTGGTGCTGAATCCAGCACGTTTAGACTCATTCTAAACCCTATACTGCCAGCTTGTCACGGCATCATCACGACTCGCCATCCCGCGCTGCAACAGGGTGGCGTCCCAGCAAATAAACCTCGGTACTGCGGTCGCGCGATGCGTCGGGCTTGCGGATCAGCACCTGTTCGAATGCTTGTCGCATCCGGGCACGAAAATCCTCAAATCCAACCCCCTGAAACACTTTGACGAGGAAAGCCCCGTCTGGTTTCAGCCAGTTCACCGCGAAATCAAGCGCCAACTCGCACAATTCATAATGTCGCGCCTGATCGCGCAGCATCACTCCGCTGATATTGGGGGCCATATCGCTTAAAACAAGGTCAACTCGCCCAGTGTGCAACTTTTCTTCCAGCCAGGCCAGTGCCGCCTGTTCGGTGAAATCGCCTTCCAGGCTGTCGACGCCCGGTATCGGCGCCACCGGCAGGAGATCGATTGCCAGGACCCTGCCCTGCTTTTTCATCTTCTGAACGGCCACCTGGCACCAACTGCCGGGGGCGGCACCCAGATCCACCACCGTCATGCCGGGCCGCAACAGATGGTCGCGCGTGTCGATTTCCAGCAATTTGTACGCGGCACGCGAACGGTAACCATCCTGCTGCGCTTTCTTGACGTAGGGATCCGTCACGTGCTCGTGCATCCAGGCACTGCCCGATTTGGTTCGCTTTGCTTTCTGCACCATCTCTATCGGCTACAATCCGCGCTCAGTTTAAGGAAGATGCAATGAAACCACTCACGCCCGCCCAGCGGCAATTCCTCAAGGGCCTGGCCCACAGCCGCCAGCCGGTGGTCATGATCGGTAACCAGGGGCTGACCGCGGCCGTATTGAAGGAAATCGAACGCGGACTCGATGCGCACGAACTGATCAAGATCAAGGCCGCCAGCGACGAGCCGGACACGCGTCGCGCCTGGTTGGAGGAAATCTGTACAACCACAGGGGCCGCACCGGTGCAGCAGATCGGCAAGATATTGGTGATTTATCGGTCTGCCGGCAAGCCTGTGATCGTCCTGCCGGGTTGAAGCTTGTCTGAAGAGGCTTATTTCGCCAGCCCCGAGCGCCAGACCAGCAACAGCCCCAACGCACTCTGAATCAGATAAAGAATGCTCGATACCCCATGCCAGCGGGCAAAGCGGTCGGCAAACACGCTTTGCATCACGGCATGCGGCATGGCCTGATCCTTCAGACTCTGCATGATGGGCTGGATGCCGAAGTGGCCGGCCAGCGTCAATGCCAGCATCAGCGCCACCGCCCAGAAAAACAAGGTTTTCAGCGCTGCGGCACCATCGCGGGCAAACCGGTAGATCAGCAGGTAGGCCGCGGCGGCGATACCGATCCACGCCATCACCGCAAACAGCCGGCCGGCCAGCATTCCGGCCAGTTGCTTGTCGCCCAGATTGGCGAACAATACCGGCGCGGCGACGTAGCCGGTTGCCCACATGCCACCGATCCACAGCACCAGCAATCCGCCGGCAAGACCGTCCCAGAAACGGCGCATGCTATTTATACAGGACGTCCAGCACTTCGTACTGGCGCACGCCAGCAGGCGCCTGGACATCCACGCTGTCGCCCGCATATTTGCCGATCAGCGCGCGGGCGATGGGGGACGAGACTGAAATCTTGCCCTGTTTGATGTCCGCCTCGTCGTCGCCGACGATCTGATACGTGACGGGTTCGCCCGATTCGACATCTTCCAACTCAACCGTCGCGCCGAACACGATACGGCCATCCGCGTCCAGGGTGGTGGGGTCGATGATCTGCGCGTTGGCCAGCTTGCCTTCGAGGTCGGCAATGCGGCCTTCGATGAAGCCTTGCTTTTCCTTGGCGGCATCATATTCGGCGTTTTCCGACAAATCGCCCTGCGCGCGCGCCTCGGCAATCGCCTGGATCACTGCGGGGCGTTCGACACTTTTCAGGTGTTGCAATTCAACGCGCAGCTTCTCGGCGCCGACGACAGTGAGGGGAAATTTGTTCACAACCTTGCCTCTTAGGATCAGTGCAGCCGCTGATGCAGCGATTGCAGGGAATACACTTTCAATTCGTTGCCGTGCTGCATGCCCATGCAGGCGGCACGCGCACCGGCCAGCGTGGTGAAGTACACGACCCGGCGCGCCAGCGCTTCGGCACGGATAGCGTAGGAATCCTTCACCGCCTTCTTGTCTTCGACCACGTTGACAATGAAATCGATGTCGCCGTTCTTGATCATGTCGACGATGTGCGGGCGGCCTTCCTTGACCTTGTTGACGACCGCCACCGGGATGCCGGCCGACTCGATCGCCTGGGCCGTGCCGCGGGTGGCGACCACGCTGAAGCCCAGGTCGTGCAGCATCTGCGCCACCTCGATCACCGCGTCACGGTCGCCCGAACGCACGCTGACAAACGCGCGCCCGCCCGGCTTGGGCAGTTCGGAGCTCGACGCCAGCTGCGACTTGACGAAGGCCTCGCCGAAATTGTCGCCCACCCCCATGACTTCGCCTGTCGATTTCATTTCCGGGCCGAGAATGGTGTCCACGCCGGGGAACTTGCGGAACGGAAACACCGCTTCCTTCACCGAGAAATACGGCGGGATGATTTCCTTCTCGAACGCCTGTGTCTTCAGCGAGATGCCCGCCATCGCACGCGCGGCGATCTTCGCCAGCGGCGCGCCGATCGCCTTGGACACATAAGGCACGGTACGCGAGGCACGCGGGTTCACCTCCAGCACATACACGACGTCGCCCTGGATCGCGAACTGGACGTTCATCAGGCCGACCACTTTCAGCGCTTTCGCCATCGCCACCGTCTGGCGGCGCAACTCGTCCTGCACCTCCTGCGACAAGCTGTACGGCGGCAGCGAGCAGGCCGAATCGCCCGAATGCACGCCAGCCTGCTCAATGTGCTGCATGATGCCGCCGATCACCACTTGCTCACCGTCGGACAGCGCGTCGACGTCGACCTCGATGGCGTCGTTGAGGAAACGGTCGAGCAGCACCGGCGACTTGTTCGACACCTTGACCGCCTCGGTCATGTAACGGCGCAGGTCGGCCTCCTCGCGCACGATCTCCATGGCGCGGCCGCCCAGCACATAGGAGGGACGCACCACCAGCGGGTAGCCGATTTCCTCGGCCATGCGGATCGCGCTGTCGGGATTGCGCGCGGTGCGGTTAGGCGGTTGCTTGAGGCCCAGATCATGCAACATCTGCTGGAAGCGCTCGCGGTCTTCGGCCGCATCGATCATGTCGGGGCTGGTGCCGATGATGGGCACGCCGTTGCGCTCCAGGTCGCGCGCCAGTTTCAGCGGCGTCTGCCCGCCGTATTGCACGATCACGCCGAAGGGCTTCTCGATGCGCACGATCTCCAGCACGTCTTCCAGCGTCAGCGGCTCGAAGTACAGGCGGTCGGACGTGTCGTAGTCGGTCGACACGGTCTCCGGGTTGCAGTTGATCATGATGGTCTCGAACCCGTTCTCGCGCAGCGCCAGAGCGGCATGTACGCAGCAGTAGTCGAATTCGATGCCCTGACCGATACGGTTCGGCCCGCCGCCCAGCACCATGATCTTTTTCGCGTCGGTCGGATGCGCCTCGCATTCTTCCTCATAGGTCGAGTACATGTAGGCGGTCTGCGTGGCGAATTCGGCCGCACAGGTATCGACCCGCTTATACACCGGGTGCAGTGCCAGTTCGTGGCGGCGCATGCGCACCGCATGCTGGTCGGTGTTCAGGAGTTTGGCCAGGCGACGGTCGGAGAAGCCGGCACGCTTCAACACGCGCAGTTCATCGCGCCCGAGATCGCTCAGCGCCCGTCCGGCCAGGGAGGTTTCCAGCTCGATCAACTCCTGGATCTGGTCGAGAAACCACGGGTCGATTTTCGATACGGCATGGATCTCCTCGAGAGTCATGCCGATACGGAACGCATCGCCCACGTACCAGATGCGCTCGGGGCCGGGCGACATCAACTCGGCTTCGATCTCGTCGCGGTCAGCAGTCTTGGGGTCGAAGCCGTCGACGCCGACTTCCAGCCCGCGCAGCGCCTTCTGCAGCGACTCCTGGAAGCCGCGGCCCATCGCCATCACTTCGCCCACCGATTTCATCTGCGTGGTCAGGCGATCGTCGGCCTGGGGGAATTTCTCGAACGCGAAGCGTGGCACCTTGGTGACGACATAGTCGATCGAAGGCTCGAACGACGCCGGAGTCGCGCCACCGGTAATGTCGTTCTGCAGTTCGTCGAGCGTATAGCCGACCGCCAGCTTGGCCGCCACCTTGGCGATCGGGAAGCCGGTCGCCTTCGACGCCAGCGCCGAGGAACGCGACACGCGCGGGTTCATCTCGATCACCACCATGCGGCCGTCGGCCGGATTGATGGAGAACTGCACGTTGGACCCGCCGGTATCGACGCCGATCTCGCGCAGCACCGCGAGGCTGGCGTTGCGCATGATCTGGTATTCCTTGTCGGTCAGCGTCTGCGCCGGCGCCACGGTGATCGAGTCGCCGGTGTGCACGCCCATCGGATCGAAGTTCTCGATCGAGCAGACGATGATGCAGTTGTCCTTGCTGTCGCGCACCACCTCCATCTCGTATTCCTTCCAGCCGAGCAACGATTCCTCGATCAGCAGCTCGTGCGTGGGCGACGCTTCCAGGCCGCGCTCGCAGATGGCGACGAACTCTTCCTTGTTGTAGGCGATGCCGCCACCCGAACCGCCCATGGTGAACGACGGCCGGATGATGGTCGGAAAGCCGAGGGCCGCCTGCACCTGCAGCGCCTCTTCCATGCTGTGGGCGATCGACGAACGCGCCGAGCCGAGGCCGAGCTTGGTCATCGCGGCCTTGAATTTCTCGCGGTCTTCCGCCTTGTCGATGGCGTCCTTCGACGCGCCGATCATCTCGACGCCGTATTTCTCCAGCACGCCGTGCTTGGCCAGGTCGAGCGCGCAATTGAGCGCGGTCTGCCCGCCCATGGTCGGCAACAGCGCGTCGGGGCGTTCCTTCTCGATGATTTTCTCGACCACCTGCCAGGAAATCGGCTCGATGTAGGTGACGTCGGCCATGTCCGGATCGGTCATGATCGTCGCCGGGTTGCTGTTGACGAGGATGACCTTGTAGCCTTCCTCGCGCAGCGCCTTGCACGCCTGCGCACCGGAATAGTCGAATTCGCACGCCTGCCCGATGACGATGGGGCCGGCGCCGATGATGAGAATGCTTTTTAGATCACTGCGCCTGGGCATAATTAGTGTACTGGGGCATGGTCAGCCATCAGCTGAATAAATCGGTCGAACAAATAACTCATGTCGTGCGGTCCGGGGCTGGCTTCCGGGTGGCCCTGGAAACTGAACACGGGGGCATCGGTGCGGGCCAGGCCCTGCAGCGAGCCGTCGAACAAGGAAACGTGGGTGCTGCGCAAGGTCGCCGGCAGGGTCGCCGCATCCACCGCGAAGCCATGGTTCTGGCTGGTGATCGCTACCCGGCCGCTGTCGAGATCCTTCACAGGATGGTTGGCGCCGTGGTGGCCAAACTTCATCTTGACGGTCTTGGCGCCAGAAGCGAGTGCAAGCAATTGATGCCCCAGGCAGATGCCGAACGTGGGAATCTTCGCCGCCACCAGTTCGCCGATCGCCCGGATCGCGTAATCGCACGGCTCCGGATCGCCCGGGCCGTTGGAGAGGAAAATGCCGTCCGGCTTCAATGCCAGCGCTTCGGCAGCGGTGGCCGTGGCCGGCAGCACGGTGAGACGGCAGCCGCGCTCGGCCAGCATGCGCAGGATATTGCGCTTGACGCCGTAATCGAAAGCCACCACATGGAAACGCGGTGCGGCCTGCTGGCCGTAGCCGCGCCCCAGCTTCCATTCGGTCTCGTTCCATTCATAGGCTTTCGACACGCTCACCACCTTGGCCAGATCCATGCCGGCCAGGCCCGGGAAGGCCCGAGCGGCTTCGAGCGCCTTGGCTTCGTCCACTGCGCCTGCCATGACACAGCCGTTTTGCGCCCCTTTTTCACGCAGGACGCGGGTCAGCCGCCGCGTATCGATGTCGGCGATCGCCACGATGTTCTGGCTCTTGAGGTAGTCGGCCAGGGACTGGCTGGCGCGGAAATTCGAATGCAGGCGTGGCAGGTCGCGTACAACCAGACCTGCCGCATGAATGCGGTCCGACTCGACGTCCTCGGCATTGACACCGGTATTGCCGATATGCGGATAGGTCAGCGTCACGATCTGGCGCGAGTACGAGGGGTCAGTGAGGATTTCCTGATAACCGGTCAATGCGGTGTTGAAGACCACTTCACCGGTTGTGATGCCGTCGGCGCCGATGGACAGGCCGCGAAATACCGAACCGTCAGCTAGAACAAGGATGGCGGGCTGGGCACGTGACAAGGAGGACTCCGCAAGACGAATGAGCGTGACGCAGGTAACAAAATTCAGGCGAGCCGCTTGCGCGAACCCGCCTGAACTTGAATGCCGCAATTATAGTCGATTCGCGACCCGGCTTCAATGCTTAAGCACGCTTTCCCGCGCGCCAGCCGCCCCGTTCAGGGCTGCAGATGATCCAGGCCGCCATCCATGTCGAGTTCGGTCAATTCGGTGAAGCCGCCGATGCAGGTGCCGTCGACGACGATCTGCGGCACGGTGCGCGCACCGTTGGTGACGACGGCGAATTCCTTCATCGCCTCGCGGTCGAGATCGATGCGGACTTCGTCGTAGCCGATCCCGCGCTTGTCGAGAAAGGCCTTGGCCTTGACGCAGATGGGACAGGTACCGGTACTGTAGACCTTGACGGCATTCATGGTGCGTTCCTGATTAAAGCGGTTAATTCAGATTCAATACATCGCGCATGTCATACAGGCCTGGCGCGCGGCCTTGCAACCACTTGGCGGCACGCAGCGCGCCCTGGGCAAACGTCGCGCGGCTGCTGGCCTTATGGGTGAGTTCGACGCGCTCGCCGATGCCGGCAAACAACAGCGTGTGATCGCCGACGATATCGCCCCCACGCACGGTAGCGAAGCCGATGGTCTTGGGGTCGCGCTCGCCGGTGACGCCCTCGCGTCCGTAGACGGCGCAACCGGCCAGGTCGCGATCGATCGCCCGTGCCACCGCCTGCCCCAGGCCCAATGCGGTACCGGAGGGCGCATCGACCTTGTGGCGATGATGCGCTTCGATGATTTCGATGTCGTAGCCGTCCCGCAGCACCTGGGCAGCGAGTTCGGCCAGCTTCATCAGGAGATTCACGCCGACGCTCATATTGGGCGCGAACACAACGGGAATCCGCTGCGCCGCCGCCGCAATACGCGCTTTTCCGGCATCGTCGAAGCCGGTGGTACCGATGACCAGCGGCACACCGGCCTCGACGCAGGCATCGAGATAACCGAAGGTGGCCTCGGGGCGGGTGAAATCGATGAGCGCATGCATCCCGTGCAGGGCAGCGGCGGGCTGATCCGTCACCCGCACTCCGCTGGCCGCGCCCCAGGCGGCGCCCGCATCCTGTCCAACCAACGGGCTGCCAAGACGGTCGATGGCCGCACCGAGCGTACAGCCGGGATCGGCCTCCACCGCTTCGAGCAGCGCACGCCCCATCCGTCCGGATACGCCGGCAAGGGCAATCCGCACGCTCACCGCTGGCCACCTTTCAGGGTCGACAGCACTTTTTCCTCCACGATCACCCAGCGGCCGTCGCGTTCGATCATGCGCAGCTGCTTGACGGTAGTGTCGTGATACGTGCCAGCGCGGTAGTACTGCTTGAAGTTCACCGTGGCGGCCCCCTCGCCGGTCCGCTCGACTGAGGGCGAATCGATTCTCACCTCGATGCTGCCCGTTCCGCTCAGCATCTTGCGCTTGCGCGCCTCCCAGGCAGCGCGGCTGCTACCCTCCGGAACGAAGCTGGCGTCATACGCCGCGAAGTAGGCTGCACTGTCACGCCGCATCCAGGCATCAGCCCAGGCATGCACCGATTTCAGTACCGGATCGTCGCTGGCCGTCGCTGCATGCGGCTCGGGAAAAGGCGGCACGGCATCAGGCTTGATCTGCGACACGTCGGTTTCGGACTTCAGGCTCAGCTCGGGGACCGGACGAGGATCGACATAGGCCGGCGCATCCTTCGGGCTCGGCAATGGCGGCACGATGCTGGTTGCGGATGCCGACGGCTCGGGTGCGGGTTCGGCCCGGGCCGCCTGTGCCTGCGCGGCAGGTGCCACGACAGGCGCGGCGGCCACCCACGCAGGCGCGGTCGGTGCCTGGGCCGGCTGGGCGGCACCTGCAGCAGGCCGGGCCACCGGCGCTTCGGCGGGCGCCGTCGCAGCAGGGGCCGGCATCGCCGCAGGTACGGATGCGGGATGCGGCTCTGGCTCGGCGGCCGGCGGGGCGGGCTGTGCTGCCGGCTCAGGCATGTCGCCCTCGATGCGTGCCAGCGTATCGCCCTCGAAGATCAGGGTGAGGTGCTTTTGCTCGGTGAGTTTTCCTGCCTTGTAATAGAGATACACATAATCCCAGCGATCGGTACGGAACGGATCGACGATCAGAGGTGTGCCCAGAAGAAAGCGGACTTGAGAACGATTCAGCCCCGTCTTCAGGCGCGCGACGTTTTCCTGGTCGAGCGCATTACCCTGCTGCACATCGATGTGATGGGGACCGATGTGAAGGCTGGAACAGCCCGCAAGCAGGCTTAAAAGCAGAGCAGAAATCAGGAATTGACGCATAGCCAGGAAACCGGAAAGGTTTGGGCGGTTGGAAAAAAACGTATCATAACGTATTCGCGTTCCCGTTCTGGAGACACCATTGAGCAATCCGTCCGATCTCAAGAACATCGGCCTCAAAGCCACGCTCCCGCGCCTGAAGATCCTCGATTTGTTCGAGCAGAGCAACAAGCGGCACATGACTGCCGAGGAGGTGTATCGCCTGCTCTCCGACGAAGGCCAGGATATCGGCCTCGCCACCGTCTACCGCGTGCTGACCCAGTTCGAGCAGGCTGGCTTGCTGATGCGGCATCATTTCGACAGCGACAAGGCCGTGTTCGAGCTCAACCAGGGCGATCACCACGACCACCTGGTCTGCCTGCAGTGCGGCAAAGTCGAAGAGTTCTATGACAGCGAAATCGAAAAACGCCAAACCCGCATCGCCAAGGAGCGCGGATTTGCCATCCACGACCATTCGCTGCAGATCTACGCCGACTGCATCAAGGAAAACTGCCCCAACCGCAAGCCGACCGAGTCGCGTCACCGGACATAGGGTTCGACCGCCGCACACAATTCGGCTACGCCTTCGATCAGGCGCGGCGTGAGACGGTGCAGGCGGTCCGCATCCACCCGTACGAAAGCCTGGTTTCTCACGGCGGGCAGGCGCGTGAAACGCTGCCATACCCGGCGCATGTCGGGTGCATCGGTGCCGCCCACGATCAGCGCCGGCGCGCGCTGCAGCACGGCTTCGCGCGACACCACGGGCGACAGCGCCTGCAGGTCGGCAAACACGTTGCGTGCCCCGCATAGTGCCAGCGCATCGGTGATCCAGTGCGTGCCCCCCACCGTCATCAACGGACGGTCCCATACCTGATAGAACACGCCGACCGGCGGCTTCTGGCCGGGCCGGACCCGCAGCGCCGCCAGCCGTGCGGAATAATCTTGTGCCGCCACCTCCCCTTCCCCGGCATGGCCGCTCACCTGGCCGATCAGGCGCAACAGGCGTGCCACGTCATCGAGCCGGGCCGCCTGGGTCTGCAATACAGGGATGTTCATCTGTTTCAGGCGGTGAATGTCTGCCGCCCGGTTGCCGCCCACCCAGACAACGACCAGATCGGGCTTCAGCGCCAGGATGCGCTCGAAGTTGATGCGGCTGAAATCGCCGACACGCGGCAGTGCCTGTGCCGCTTTCGGATAATCGCTGGCAGCATCCACGCCCACCACCTGCGATCCGGCGCCCACGGCAAACAGCAACTCGGTGAGATGCGGCGCCAGCGAGACGATACGCTGGGGCGGCCGGCTGAATTCAAGCGTCTGTCCGGCATCGTCGTGCAGACGGAGGCTTGTGGCCTGCGCGGACGCGGCTATCAGCAGGCATAGACCAATGAAGCCGCGACGGATCACCGCGGGGCGAGACTGCCGCCGTGAAAGACCAGGCTCGCGCGATCGCCGTCGAAACGCAGACGGGTCAGCCCGGCATTCGCCACTTCGATGCGGTAGGCATGTGCCAGCGGCACATGCAGCGCCCAGGCAAATGCCATGCGGATCACCCCGGCATGTCCGACCAGCAGCACATGCTCATCGGGATGCTGGGCCAGAATGGCGTCCAGTGCCGCAGCCACCCTGCCATGAAATTCGGCCAGCGGTTCTGCTCCTTCCGGGCGCGCATTCACGGGATCACGCTTGAAACGCGCCACGGCACCTGGCGCCTCCTGCTCGATCTCGGCAGCCGACCTGCCCTCCCATACGCCGAACCCGACTTCCGCCAGCCGCCCGTCCAGCGTCAGCAGCAGGCCGTGGCGGTCGGCCAAGGTTTCGGCGAAGGCACGGCAGCGCTGCAAGGGCGACGACACGATGCGGGTCCAGGGCGCAGTGCCGCCCACGGCCGCATGCATCTGCGCCCAGCCTTTCTCCGACAGCGGATCATCGATCTGTCCGCGATATTTACGGCCGCCAACCGGTTCGCCGTGCCGCAGCAAATCCAGCGTGGTGGTCACGCCAGCAGCACCAGATTGTCGCGATGGATCATTTCCGGCTCGTCCATGTAGCCCAGTTCGGCTTCGATCGCGCTGCTCAGCTTGCCGGCAATGCGGCGCGCCTCGCTGGCACTGTAATTGGTCAGGCCGCGTGCGATTTCGTGGCCGTCCGTATCGACGATCGCCACCACTTCGCCGCGCTCGAATTCGCCGGTGATCCCTTTCACGCCGACCGGCAACAGGCTCTTGCCGTCTTCGCGCAGCGCCCGCACCGCGCCGTCGTCGAGCACCACGCCCCCGCGCAGCTGCAGATGATCGGCCAGCCACTGCCGCCGCGCGGCAAGCGGCGCCTGCCGCGCCACCAGCTGGCTGCCGATCGCCTCGCCTGCCGCCAGCCGCAGCAGCACGCCTTCCTCGCGCCCGCTGCAGATCACCGTATGCGCGCCGCTGCGCGCCGCGCGCTTGGCGGCGAGGATCTTGGTGAGCATGCCGCCGGTGCCGACGCTGCTGCCCGCCCCACCCGCCATGCGCTCGAGATCGGGATCGCCTGCGTGAGCATCCATCACCAGGGTGGCGTCGGGATGCTTGCGCGGGTCGGCGGTATAGAGTCCGGGCTGATCGGTGAGGATGACGAGGCAGTCGGCTTCGATGAGATTGGTCACCAGCGCGCCGAGCGTATCGTTGTCGCCGAGGCGGATTTCGTCGGTGGCGACGGTGTCGTTCTCGTTGATGATCGGCACCACTCTCAATTCCAGCAAGGTCCGCAGGGTCGAGCGTGCATTGAGGTAGCGCGTACGGTCGGCCAGATCTTCGTGGGTGAGCAACACCTGGGCCGCGTGAAGATCGTGCGTGCGAAAGATCGATTCGTATGCCTGCACCAGCCCCATCTGTCCCACGGCAGCGGCGGCCTGCAATTCGTTGACGGCCTTCGGGCGCCTCTTCCAGCCCAGTCGCGCGATACCCTCCGCGATCGCGCCCGAGGACACCAGCACCACTTCCTTGCCCTGCGCGGTCAGCGCGGCGATCTGCTCGGCCCAGCGCGACAGCGCGGCGTGGTCAAGACCGCGTCCTTCGGCAGTGACCAGGCTGGAACCGACCTTGACGACGATGCGCCGCGCGTGCTTCACCACGGACTGCATCAGTACCCCCTGCGCCGCAGTCTTTCCACAGCCTCCTTGGCATTGCGGACATTGATGCCGTCGGGGCAGAAATAATCCTCGTACAGGGCCTTGTGATACGACAGCAACGAACGCACCCGGATGCTTTCCCATTGGGCGTTGCGCGCCTTCGACCAGCTACCGTCGGCGTGGCCATAGGCATACAGACGGCGCTCGCCGGTTTCGCAGCGCAGTCCTTCGTACGAAACGTTCTTCGCCCCGCCGGCTGCTTCGATTACCACGGTGTAGCGCACCACCTTGTCGGAACCGACGCTGATCGAATCGGCGTCGATAAAGAATTTGTTGCGGGTCGCCGACGACACATCGAACGGGATGAGGTTGCCGGGCTTGGGATAGGGCGGCAACTGGGCCGCCACTTCGACCCAGGGTTTGTCCTGGTCGAACTCGTGATCGAAATCCAGCCATTCGGCGTGGGCGGCAAATGGCAGGCACAGGAGCAGGGCAAGCAGGATTTTCATGCCCGGCATTTTATTGCTTCGACAGCGGGATGTCTTCAAGAAAGATGCCCGCCGTCGCGGCAATGTGCAAGGACGTATCCGGGATCAGGCGAGCGGCTTGCGAATGCGTTCGGGGGCGGCATAGCCGCACTGGCCCAGGGCGATGACCAGGGCCGGCACCTCGCCCGCCGGCAGGGCGACGGCGGTTGCCAGCGCGGTTGCGTCATACCCGCCGATCGGACAACTTCCCAGGCCCATATGCGCCGCCTGCAACAGCATCTGCGCAGCCGCAAAATTGCACTGCCCCTGCGCCCACTCCGCCATGGACTCGGCACGGTAGAGCGACCGATAGGCGGAGTAAATCGGTTCGGTATCCTGGCCTCGGGCTTCCGCTGTAAAACGCGCCCGCACATAGTCCGAGTCCGGTTCGAGCACTGCAACCAGCGCCACGATCACGACCAGCGCCGCGGCCGTCGTCGCTGCAGGCTGGCCATAGCAGGCCTGCGCAACCGCGGCCCGGCCTGCCGCGTCGGTCACGACGATGAAGCGCCATGGCTCCAGGCCGAATGCCGAGGGCGCCAACCGGCCCGCCTCCAGCACTCCGGCCAGTTCGTCCGCCGATACAGGTTTGCCCTCTGCAAACTCGTGGCAGGCGTAACGCTGTTGAATCGCATCGTTCAGCGTGTTTGGCATCGAGACATCTCCATGGCAATCATGCTTAACCATAGTCCATGGGACGCGCTTCCCCGGACCGCGAATGAACAGGTTTGCATGGCCGGCATGCGTATGCTTCCGGGAATAGTCGGTCCGCACTGGGATACAATCCGGCACACTTCAATCGCTCCTCGCGAAGCATCGAGATGTTACCTCCCGCACTCAAACGTTACGCTTGGCTCTCCATCGCCGCAGCCCTCGCCACCATCCTGCTCAAGGGCTGGGCCTGGTGGCTGACCGGTTCGGTCGGCCTGCTTTCCGACGCGCTCGAATCCTTCGTCAACCTGGCAGGCGCGATGATGGCGCTCGCCATGCTGTCGCTGGCTTCCCAGCCTGCCGACGATAATCATGCGCACGGGCACGGCAAGGCGGAGTACTTCTCCAGTGCTTTCGAAGGCCTCCTCATTTTTCTCGCCGCAGTCGGCATCGCGTATACCGCCATCGAACGCCTGCTCAATCCGCAACCGCTCGAGGCGGTGGGAGTCGGACTGGGCGTGTCGGTGGCCGCGTCGATCATCAACCTGATCACGTCGCGCATCCTGATGGATGTGGGCCACAGGTACAAATCCATCGCCCTGGAGGCTGACGCGCACCACCTGATGACTGACGTCTGGACCTCGGTGGGCGTCATCGTGGGCGTCGGGCTGGTCTGGGCGAGCGGCTGGCTCTGGCTCGATCCGGTGATCGCGTTGCTGGTGGCGTTGAACATCGTGTGGACCGGATGGCAGCTGCTGCAGCGCTCCGCCGCCGGCCTGATGGATGTCTCCATCCCGGAGGCGGACATCCGGGCGATCGAGGACATCCTGGATCGCTATCGTCGACAGGAACTGGAATTCCATGCCTTGCGCACGCGCCAAGCCGGTACCCGCGCCTTCATCTCCTTCCACCTGCTGGTGCCGGGCAGGTGGTCGGTCCAGCAAGGACACGACTGGTCGGAACGCATCGAGGCCGACATCCGGCAAGCGATCCCATACGCCCACATCACCACGCATCTGGAACCGAAGGAAGATCCCCTTTCCCTGGCAGATCAGCATCTCGACCGCTAAGACCGGGCGCGCAAGGCATCCGGCAGCAGGGCGCGGATCGATCACCGGATGGCCGATCCTAATCGTCCTCCCGGTAACGCAATTCAATGCCCCGTCATCGTCGCCCTGGCCTGCACCAAACGGCCCGCCTGATAGTCTGCAAAGGCCTGTTCGATCTCGACGCGGGTGTTCATGACGAAGGGTCCGTACTGCACCACCGGTTCGCCGATCGGCCGGCCGGCCACCAAGATGAAGCGCGCGCCCGCGGCGCCTGCCTGGATATCCACCGTGTCGCCCGTACCCAGCACCGCCAAGGTATGCGTCGCCAGATCCTCGCCGGCCAGCCGGGCGCTGCCCTCGAAGACATAGACGAAGGCATGATGCGTGTCGCTCAGCGGCAAGGTAAAACGCGCATCGGCCGCCAGGGTGACGTCGAGGTAGCGGACGTCGGTAGCCGGATCGTCGATGACGCCGCGCGTGCCGTTGAGTTCGCCGGCAAGCACGCGCGCACGGGCACCGTCCAACGCCACCTCCGGGATGGCCGCCGCGGAGAACTCCTGATAGGCCGGCGCCGACATTTTTTCGCGGGCTGGCAGATTGATCCACAACTGGAAGCCGCGCATCAGGCCGTTGGTCTGCTGCGGCATCTCCGAGTGGATGACCCCGCTGGCCGCTTTCATCCATTGCACACCGCCGGCCTTGAGGTCGCCCCGGTTGCCCATGCTGTCGCGATGCTCCATGTGGCCGTCGAGCATATAGGTGAAGGTGATGAAACCACGATGCGGATGATCCGGAAAACCGGCAATGTATTCGTCCGGATTGTCGCTGCTGAAATGGTCCAGCATCAGGAAGGGATCCAGGTTCCGTAGCGCGGGCGTGCCGATGCTGCGGTGGACGGTCACTCCGGCCCCCTCAGTGACCTCGAAGGCCGGGACGAGCTGACGTATGGGGCGCGGATTCATATTCGTGGCGAGACTCCGGTTGATTGAGCGCTTGATGGTCCGTGCGGGGGCGATTCATCCGCCCGGGCCAGGCGATCAGGTATCGCGGTAGATGAAATCCCGCGTGAACGGATAGCTCGGCTGCGTACCGTCGACGGCCTTGCCCGCCAGTACCTGCCACAGCTCCATCCAGCCATGGTCGAAGGCATAAGCCGAACCCGCCATATAAATGCGCCAGATACGGTATTTCTGTTCGCCGATCAGCCGGCGGGCCTCATCGGCATGCGCCTCCAGCCGGGTGACCCAGTGCCACAGGGTCTTGCCGTAATGGGGGCGCAGGTTCTCGGCATCGAGGCATTCGAGGCCGCTGCCTGCCGCTGTGCGCAGCACCTCGGAGGCATGGACCAGTTCGCCGCCCGGGAAGACATAATCCTCGATGAACTCGGAAATGCCGCTGCCGAGGCCGCTGGCCTCTGGTTCGGACGTGGTGATGCCATGGTTGAGCACCAGCCCGCCCGGCTTCAGCAGCGCATTGATTTTGTCAAAATACGTGCGCAGGTTGGGACGGCCGACGTGCTCGAACATGCCGACGCTGGCGATCTTGTCGTAGCCGCCATGCTCCGGCACGTCGCGGTAATCCATCCGACGCACCTCGACCCGCCCGGTCAGGCCGCGTTCTGCGATCTGTTCGCTGACATACGCATGCTGGTCATCCGACAGGGTAATGCCGACCGCACGCACGCCATAGTGCTCCGCGGCATGCAGGATCAGACCGCCCCAGCCGCAGCCGATGTCGAGGAACTGCTCGTCGGGCTGGAGATCGAGCTTGCGGCAGATGTGGTCGAGCTTGGCCTCCTGTGCCGCATCCAGGCTCATGTCCGGGGTCTTGAAATAGGCGCAGGAGTACACCCGGCGCGTATCCAGCCAAAGCCCGTAAAAATCGTTGGACACGTCGTAGTGGTACTGGATGTTCCTGCGGTCCTTGCTGCGCGTGTGGCGCCACCACTTCCAGCTGTCCGATCCGGTTTTCGGTGAACAGTCGCCCGCGTTGCACAGGCGGTCGCCGAGCGCGAGGATGTCACGGACATCGCCCTCCAGGTCGAGGTTGCCCTCGACATAGGCCCGCGCCAGCGAACCCAGACTGGGGTCGGCCATGGCCTTGAGACTGGCGGCCTGGTGCAACTTCACCCGCACCGCCGCATCGGCAGCGGCACCGACTCGTTCGCCATTCCACAACTCGACAACGAACGGCAGGCCGGATGCCTCCACCCGCCGTCGCACCTGATGAACCAGCAATTGATCCAGCATCACACCTCCTCAAAGGATGGCGGCGCGTTGTCGTAATTGTTTTCCCGCCTGACTATGAATCTAGGACAAATCGACCGCCAATGCAGCCCGAGTGTTGTCTGCCAGCGTCATGGATTCCACGCGGTAGGCGTCGAGATCGATGCCCATGCGTATGGGCGCCGCCGATTTGGCGGCCGCAATCGACGTGGGGTCGAGCTCGAAGCGCAGGAAATGGACCGACGAGGTCTTTTCCTCGTTTTCGCGCTCCAGATCCTCGTCGGCGATGGCGTACACGCGCGGCTGGTCGGCCACCTGTACCCAGACGCGGTCCTCGATGCCCTTGAGCTTCGCCAGCGCGATCTTGCGCTCGTCCGGGTCGGAGTACTGGATCATCATGGTGGCCTTCCAGTTGGTACCGTCCGGAACCAAGGGGTTGTAGGCGTCGAGTTCGTCCTGGATACCGGCTTCCTCGAAGGTGCGCTCGGCCCGCAGCATTTCCTGGATCTGATAGCGCATGGTCTTCTCGTCCTCGAAAATCAGCGTGACGTGGTCGCCCAACTCGACCATGCGGTTCTTCTTGTGCGCCATGATCTCGGCGCGCATCGCGGGGCGGACCTTGGCGTAGCCTTCCAGGGTCAGCAGGCTCTCACGGGTAATCAGCGGCATGTCTTTCTCCTTGCAAACAACAGTTCATTCCAGACCATAGGCAATGCGCAGCAGCGTAATCGGATGCTGTTTCTGCGCCGTGGATTCGCCCATGCCCTGCAGGATGTGACGCGCGGCAATCGCGCAGTCGGAACTCACGTAATCGGGCTGCGGTTCGGCCATCTGCCGGAACACCGGCTTGCCGATCTTCATCGACTTGTCGAAGTATTCGCTCTTCACGCCCCAGGTGCCGTCGTGGCCTGAACAGCGCTCGACCATCGTCACCTTGGCGCCGGCCAGCTGCAGGGCATCGCGCGTCTTGTTGCCGATGTTCTGCACGCGCTGGTGGCACGGCACATGATAGGCCACCTTGCCGAGCGGGTCCTTGAAATCGGTCTTCAGCAGGCCGTCGACGTTGCGCGCCATCAGGTACTCGAACGGATCCCACATCGCTTCCTTCACCGCCTGTACGTCGGCATCGTGCGGGAACATCAGCGGCAGTTCCTGCTTGTACATCAGCGTGCACGAGGGCACCGCGGTCAGGATCGCGTAGCCTTCGCGGGCCAGTTTCGCCAGATGCGGAATGTTCGTTTCCTTGAGTTTTTCGACGGCATCGAGATCGCCCAGTTCCAGCTTGGGCATGCCGCAGCAGGCCTCCTTGTCGACGAGCACGGCGGGGATTTCGTTGTGCGCCAGGAGTTTCAGCAGGTCGTGACCGATACCGGGCTCGTTGTAGTTGACGTAGCAGGTCGCGTAGATCGCCACCTTACCCGGGGTGCGCTCGCCGGCCTTCACGGCGAAATCGCTGCGCGGTTTCGCGGTGGAACGGAATTTCGCGCTGTCGTATTCGGGCAGGACACGGTCGGGGTGGATGTGCAGCACGCTGTCGACCAGCTTGCGGATCGGCTTGTTCTTCAGGCTGGCATTCACTGCCTGGACCACCACCGGAATCGAGGCGAGCTTGCCCATCGCGTCGGTACTGGACAGGAGCTTGTCGCGGAACGTCGCGCCGCCCTTCCTGAACTTGATCGCCTTGGCGCGCAGCATGGTATGCGGGAAATCGAGGTTCCACGGATGCGGCGGCACATAGGGACACTTGGTCATGTAGCAGAGGTCGCACAGGTAGCACTCGTCGACCACTTTCCAGTAGTCGGCCTTGGCGACACCGTCCACCTCCATCGTCGAGGATTCGTCCACCAGATCGAACAGTGTGGGGAAAGCGGTGCATAGCGACACGCAGCGACGGCAGCCATGGCAGATGTCGAAAATCCGTTCAAGCTCGTGGTTGAGCTTCTCTTCGTTGAAGAAATCCGGGTTTTTCCAGTCGAGCGGATGACGGGTGGGGGCTTCGAGGTTGCCTTCGCGTGTGCTCATGCGAACTCCAGTTTAGACTTGGTATAAATTCAACTATAGATTCAAAAAAAAGCGGGCCGAACCCGACCCGCTTCTTGCCTGGGCGAAATTAGGCGCCCAGGGTGTCCAGCGTCTTCTGGAACTTGTTGGCGTGCGAGCGCTCGGCCTTGGCCAGAGTCTCGAACCAGTCGGCGATTTCGTCGAAGCCTTCCGAACGCGCATCCTTGGCCATGCCGGGATACATGTCGGTATATTCGTGGGTTTCGCCGGCAATCGCGGTCTTCAGGTTGTCGGCGGTGGGGCCGAACGCCATGCCGGTAGCGGGGTCGCCGCACTTCTCCAGATATTCCAGGTGGCCGTGCGCATGGCCGGTTTCGCCTTCTGCGGTGGAACGGAACACGGCAGCGACGTCGTTGTAGCCTTCCACGTCAGCCTTGGCTGCAAAGTAGAGGTAACGGCGGTTGGCCTGCGATTCGCCGGCGAAGGCGGCTTTCAGATGTTCTTCGGTTTTCGAGCCTTTGAGTTGCATAACCTGATCTCCTTGATTTACATAGACATGCTTTGCAGCATTGAAATTTTCACCCGGCAGCAACGCGCTCCGCCTCGTATTTATAGCAGGCCCGCCGCAGGGTGAAATCCGGTTTTTAGACTAAGTCTAATACCTGAACGAAGATTAAACCCGCTGCGATGACGCTGTCAACCTCGTATACACTCTTTGTCTGACGGAGAAGACCATGAGCTTTGATAAAACCAAAACCGACGCCGAATGGCGCGCCGAACTGAGCCCCGAGCAGTACCGCATCCTGCGCGAACACGGGACCGAACGGGCGTTTACCGGCCAATACTGGGACCATCACGAGAATGGCGAATACCGCTGCGCCGCCTGTGGCGAACCGCTGTTTTCGTCGTCGACCAAGTTCGACTCGGGCACCGGCTGGCCAAGTTTTTATGCGCCCCTGAACACCGACGCGGTGGCCGAAAAAACCGACACCAGCTACGGCATGGTACGTGCCGAGGCGCTGTGCCGTCGCTGCGGTTCGCATCTGGGGCACGTTTTCCCCGACGGGCCCGCCCCCACCGGCATGCGCTACTGCATCAACTCGGCGTCGCTGACGTTCCAGAAAAAACAGGATTGAACCTTGCATATTTTTGACGCCCGGATTGCGGCGATCACGCCCGCCACGCCCAGCATCCATACCCTGCGGCTGGCCATTCCCGATGCGGGCTTCCGGTTTCTGCCGGGACAATGGGTGGATCTCAGCATCGATATCGACGGCGCGACGCACACCTCCGGATATTCCATCACCACCTCGCCCATCCATCAGGGCGCGATCGAACTGGCGATCAAGGCCAGCACACGGCATCCGGTGGCGCGCTGGGTACACGAATGCGCCCGAGTCGGCGACTGCGTGCGCGTAAGCCAAGGCCAGGGGCCGTTCGTCTACCTGCCTGAAATGAGCGACAACGTGGTGCTGATCGGCGGCGGGGTCGGCGTCACACCGCTGCTGTCCATCTTCCGCCATGTACGCGACGCAGTCCTGCCGACCTGTGCGCATCTGGTCTACAGCGTGTCGGACAGCCGCGAAATCCTGTTCCGCGACGAACTCGAGGCCACGGCCCGCACGCATGACAATCTGCACGTGAGCATCACCGTGACCCAGCCCGACCCGCACTGGAGCGGCCTCACCGGCCGCATCGACCCGGTCAAGCTGCATGCGCTCGAAGTGCCGGATGACACGCTGTACTACTTATGCGGCCCCAAGGGCATGGTCGAGGACATGAGCACCCTGCTGCACGATCTGGGCGTGCCGATGAACCGCATCATCTTCGAGAAGTGGTGGTAGGCCGATTCGACCATTAAACCCCTCCCCTGTTCTGTGTATGTTTATCATTTGATCCGACCGGAGAATTCCCATGCGCACCCTGTCCCTGCTCGCTGCCCTGATTTTCAGCACCTCGGCGATGGCCGGCCCCGATGATGTCGTCCGCCCCTACCCGCCTCAACAGGTCGCGGCAGGGACCTACGTCATCCACGGCCCGCAAGGTGTGCCCTCCGCAGCCAACCAGAGCTTCATGAACAACCCGGCCTGGATCGTCACGAATGAAGGCGTCGTGGTGATCGATCCGGGCTCCAGCGTGCAAGTCGGCCGCATGGTGGTGGAGCAGATCCGCAAGACGACCGACAAACCGGTCACTCACGTATTCGACACCCACGTCCACGGCGATCACTGGCTCGGCAACCAGGCGATCCTGGAAGCCTGGCCCAAAGCGACGTTCATCGCCCACCCCGACATGATCAAACTGGCCAAGAACGGGGCCGACGCCTTCTGGATCAAATTTATGTCGGACATGACCGGCGGTTACACCGACGGCACCCGCGCGGTGATTCCCACCGTCGAGGCTGCTGACGGCCAGGAATTCAGGATCGGCGGCAAGACCTTCCGCATCCATTCCTCGACCGACGCGCACAGCAAGACCGACATAATGATCGAGTTGGTAGAAGACCGCATCCTGTTCACCGGGGACAACGTGCTGAACCACATGGTGATGCCGATATTCGACGGCACCTTCAAGGGCGTGATGAAGGCCACCGACCGGGCGCTCGCCCTCAACATGGCACGCTATGTGCCAGGCCATGGCAAGACCGGCGACCGCAAGTTTGTCGAAGACCAGAAAGCCTATTTGGCCATACTGATGGCAGAAGTGCGTCGCATGTACGACGAAGGCAAGAGCGATTACGAAATGAAACCGGTCATCGCCGAGAAGCTCAAGGCCTACCAGGACTGGGCGGAGGTGGGCGCCAACCTGGGCCAGCAGATCAGCCTGGCAATCCTCGAAATCGAGCAGGAATAACAACGACTGCACGACCGAACGGCGCAACGGGGCGGCGTGGCCGCCCCGATCATTCAATCAGCCGGCTGACGCTGGCCACGTGGCCCTGCTGCCATTCCCCATCGAGTCCGATCCATTCGACGCGATTGCCGAGCATGCGGACGATGCCGGGACGGCGGTTATTCCCCGTATCGGAAAACTCGAAGCGATAATCGCGCTGGACTTGCAGCTGGCCGCTGCCGTTGCGTGCGAAGCGGGTCCGGCTCAGGGCCACACTCTCGTCCAGGAACTGCACCCCGGCCTCGCCGCAGGCACGGCGCCCCACCGCAATGGCCTGTTCGCGCACATGCATGCCGGCATACCAGTACCAGCCGGCCACGCCCAACAACCCCAGTAGCAGGATGTCCCAGCTCACTGCCCGGCGGAATCGGGTTTGACCGGGCTGCGGAACAGCGCCGCCACCTGCTTCTTGGCCGTCGGCCGCGTCAGGGCAGGCGCACTGTCGGTACGCGACGCATCGCTCGGCACATACGGCGCGTCGAACAAGGCATCGCGTGCGGTGGCGGGCTTGCTGCGCGGGGCACTGCGTTCGCGTTCACGTTCGCCGTGTCGTTCCGGCCGCGGCGCACGCGACTGGAAGGCGGGCACATCGGCCGCGCCCGGTTCGAAGCCGGGAACGATCACCGGCGGCAGCGTGCTGCCGATGAGTTTTTCGATGTCCCGGAGATAGCGCGTTTCCGATTCGCTCACCAGCGAGATCGCCTCGCCCAGGGCGCCGGCGCGGCCGGTGCGGCCGATGCGGTGCACGTAGTCCTCGGCGTTGTGCGGCAGGTCGTAGTTGACGACGAAGGGCAGCGCCTCGATGTCGATGCCGCGCGCCGCGACGTCGGTGGCAACCAGTACGCGGATGGTGCCGGCCTTGAAGGCGTCGAGCGCCTTGATGCGCTCCTGCTGGGTCTTGTCGCCGTGGATGGCGTCGGCGTGGATGCCGGCCTTGTTGAGTTCGTTGGCGAGCCGGTTGCAGCCCAGTTTTGTCCCTGTGAACACGAGCACCTGCCGCAGATCGCGGCTCTTGATCAGATGCGCGAGCAGCTGACGCTTGCGTTCGTGATGCACCGGATGCACCACCTGGGTGACCGTCACGGCCGTTTCGTTACGCGCCACCTCGATGAAGGTCGGACTATTGAGGATGCTGTCGGCGAGCTTGCGGATTTCCTCCGGGAAGGTGGCCGAGAACATCATGTTGACCCGCTGCATCGGCAACAGGGCGACGATGCGCTTGAGGTCGGGCATGAAACCCATGTCGAGCATGCGGTCGGCTTCGTCGAGCACCAGGGTGTTGACCTGGGAGAGCGACAGCGTCTTGTTCTGCACGTGATCGAGCAGACGGCCGGGCGTCGCCACCAGGATTTCGACGCCAGTCTTCAGGATCGGAATCTGCGTGTTGATGTTGACCCCGCCGTACACCACCAGCGAGCGCAGCGGCACGTGCTTGGTGTAGGCCTGCACGGCCTCCTCGACCTGGATCGCCAGCTCGCGCGTGGGGGTCAGAATCAGCGCACGGATCGGGTGCTTGGCCGGCGAGGTGCCGTTGTTGGCGAACGGCAGCAGGCGCTGGATCAGCGGCAGCGCGAATGCCGCCGTTTTGCCGGTGCCGGTCTGCGCGGCACCGAGAATGTCGCCGCCCTGCAGCGCCAGGGGAATCACTTGCGCCTGGATCGGGGTCGGGGTCGCGTAGCCCATTTCGTCGAGGGCACGCAGGATGTCGGGCGCCAGCCCGAGTTCAGCAAAAGTCGTCAAAGTCTATCCAGTTAATGCTCTGGTTCGGTTAAATTCTGGCCGGCTACATCCGGATCCAGTCGAAACCCGCCGTCTGGCAGGCCACGCGCACGTCGCCATCCGCGCAATCCAGCACCTGGGCCAGTGCGCGCTGCGCCAGGGCGGCCGTGTTGTTCTTGCGCGAGACGTGCGCGGCCATCACGCATTGCAGCCCGCCATGCTTCAGTTTGTCCAACAAGGCCGCCGACTGCCCGTTTTCCAGGTGGCCGAAACGCCCGCCCACACGACGCTTGAGGCTCACGGGATACGGCCCGTTTTCCAGCATCGCGGCGTCGTGATTGCATTCCAGCACCAGCGCGTCGACGCCGGCCAGCATGGCCTCGATATGCGGCGTGCTGCAGCCGGTATCGGTCAGCACGCCCAGACGGCGGTTGCCGTCGCCGAACACATACTGCACCGGTTCGCGCGCGTCGTGCGGCACGGGAAACGGCTGGATTTCCAGATCGTCCACCGCGAACGCCGCATGGCTGTCGATCACCCGCACCGTCACGCCGTCGAGGTCCTGCGCCATGGCCAGCGTGCCGGCAGTCAGCCACACCGGCAACTTGTGCTTGCGCGCCAGCCGCCCTACGCCGCCGATATGGTCGCTGTGCTCATGCGTCACGACGATGCCGGCGAGATCGCAGGCCCCCAGCTTTAACCGGGCCAGCCGCGCAATGCTGTCGGCCAGCCCGAAACCGCAGTCCATCAACACCCGGGTGGAGCCGGCCTCGACCACCAGGCCGTTGCCTTCGCTGCCGCTGCCAAGGCTGGCGAACCGCATCACGCCCGTCCCTGCGTCACTTCAACTCGTCGTGCAACAGCTTGATGATGCGATTCTGCGTGTCGGCGTCGGCCGCCTTGCCGTCGGTACCGGTGACGCCAACCCGGCTCTTCTCGCCCGCTTCGCTGACCACGATTTGCAGTTGCGGCGAGGTCTGTGCCTTCTTGCTGCGCCAGAAGGCGAGCTTGGCGAATATGCCTTCGTCGCGCTTGCTGGCGTTGTCGATACCGGGGTCGATGTAGCGCACGTAGTAGACGCCCTTGGAGCGGTCGCGGTCCTCCACGGCAAAGCCCACGCGGTCGAGCGCCAGGCCGACGCGACGCCAGGCACGGTCGAAGCCCTCATCCATTTCCAGTACCGGGGCACCGGCTTCCTTGACGATGCGCGCCATCTCCGGCGCCTGCTGTTTGGCCAGTTGCGCATCGACGCGACTCTTCTCCACGCCGAAGCGCAGCATCAGGCGACGCAGCATCTCGGCCTCGAGTTCGGGGTCGGGTTGGCGCGGCTCCCACACGGTCTTGTCCTGGGCCTCGGTGGCGTAGACTTCCTTCATACCGCGATGGCTGATGTAGATTTCGGTACCGCTCTTGCCGGTTTCGATCCGCGTGCGGAACTTGTCGCGCTCGGCGGTGGAATACAGGCTGTCGAACACCTTGCCGATCGTGCGGCGGATCACGTCCTGCGGGATCTTGGCCCGGTTTTCCGCCCAGTCGGTTTCGATGATGCCGGTTTCGGGCGATTCCATGTTGATGATGAAACCGTTCTCCTGCCAGAAATCCTTGATCACCGGCCACACTTGCTGCGGGGTGGCCTGCACCACCAGCCAGCGCTGGCTGCCGGCGCGTTCGATATGGGCTTTCTCTTCGGTGGGCAGCAGGGTCTGCGCGCTGCTCGGTGTCGCCTTGCGCTCCTGGCTGTAGGCCGATAACGTGGCCGTGCCGCTGCCCTGGCTATCGGGAATCGCATAACGGTTGTCTGCCGTCGGCGCCACCAGATCGGGCGGCACTTCCAGCGTCGGCAGCTTGCCGGCCGACTTGTAATCGATCTTCTTGGATTCCACGATGCCACACCCCGACAGGGCCACGGCAACCATCACAAACAGGGGCAATAAACGCATATAAATGGTGTCCTAAACGAAGGCTTGAATCAAAGCGGCACGGCGCATCGCACCGTGCTAGATCAATTTGGCGTGACGCAGCGCGTCGCGCACCGTGTCATGCAGTCCAGCAGACAACGGGGTCAGGGGCAGGCGCAAGGCGGGCGAAATCAGCCCCAGCTCCGCGCACGCCCACTTGACCGGAATCGGGTTGGCCTCGACAAACAGCTTGCTGTGCAAGGGCAGCAGCGCATTATTGAGTTCGCGCGCGCGCGCCAGGTTCCCGGCGAATGCCGCGGCGCACAGCTCGTGCATCATTTTCGGCGCGACGTTGGCGGTCACCGAAATCACGCCGTGGCCACCCAGCAGCATGAAGGGCAGCGCCGAAGCGTCGTCGCCGGTATACAGCGCGAACCCTTCGGGCGCGCGACGCAGCAGATCGGCCGCACGCTCCATGCTTCCGGTCGCGTCCTTGATGCCGACGATGCCGGGCACGTCTGCCAGACGCAGCGTCGTATCGTTGGAGAGGTCGGTCACCGTGCGTCCCGGCACATTGTAGAGAATCAGCGGCAGGTCGACTGCTTCGGCGATCTTGCGGAAATGCTGGTAAAGACCTTCCTGCGTCGGCTTGTTGTAGTAGGGCACCACGGACAGGCCGGCCTGCGCACCTGCCGCCTTGGCGCACGCGGTCAGCTCGATCGCCTCGGCGGTTGAATTCGCGCCAGTGCCGGCGATCACCGGCACACGTCCGGCCACCTGCTCGACCGTCGTGCGGATCAACAGGCAATGCTCGTCGTAGCTGACCGTAGGCGATTCGCCGGTGGTGCCTACGATGACGATGCCGTCCGACCCTTCGGCAATATGCCAGTCGATCAGGCGCCGCAGCGTGTCGAGATCGAGCGCGCCGTCGTCCGACATGGGAGTGACTATCGCAACCAGGCTGCCTCTGGCCCTATTCATTTCTGCCATCTTGTTTCCGCCGCTATTATTTCAGACACACGCCGGATTTCCGGCGATGTAACGATAAATCACGCATTCTAATCCATCTGGTCGCGCCCGGCTTTTTCTAAATCAGGGCATGCCTGCTGTGATCACGGGACCCGCACCCTAGCTCTGGGGGGGACGCGGGTTATGCCAGCGCCCGCCGGCAAGCAACAGGTCGGCCTCGGCCGGTCCCCATGTGCCGGGCTCGTAGAAACACGCCGGATCGCGATGCGCCAGGACGGGTTCCACCACGCGCCAGGCCGCCTCCACCGCGTCCTGACGGGCGAACAGCATGGCCTCGCCGTCCATGGCGTCGCCGAGCAGGCGCTCGTAGGCACTCATTTCATCCGGGTGGTTGTTGCAGACGTAGAGCTCGACGGGCCGCCCGACCATGCGGTCGCCCGCATTCTTCGTGCGTGCGCCCAGCGCGATGGACACGGTCGGCGACAAACGCATGCGCAGGTAATTCGGGGCCAGCGGCCCGGCCTCGGACAACGCGAACACGCGCTGCGGTGGAAGCTGGAACTCGGCGCGGATCTCGGTGGTGGTGAGCGGCAGGTGCTTGCCGGTCCGCACGATGAAGGGAACGCCCGCCCAGCGCCAGGTGTCCACGTAGAACCGTACGGCTGCGTAGGTTTCGGTGTCCGATCCGCGCGCGACGCCCTCCTCCTTCCGATAGCCCTCGTACTGCCCGCGGACCATGTCGCCGGGCTCCAGCGGGCGGATGGCCTTGAGCAGTTTGGCCTGTTCATCGCGCACCGCTTCCGCGCTGGTTCCCAACGGCGGCTCCATGGCCAGCAGGGCGAGGATCTGCAGCAGGTGGTTCTGCAGGACGTCGCGAATGGCCCCGACCGAGTCGTAAAAGCGTCCGCGTCCGGCCACGCCGAAGTTCTCCGACATGGTGATCTGGATCTGCCGGATATGGTTGCGGTTCCAGATCGGTTCGAGGAAGGAGTTGGCGAAACGGAAATACAGGATGTTCTGCACCGCCTCCTTGCCCAGGTAGTGGTCGATGCGGAAGATCCCGGATTCCGGCAGCGCTTCGTACAGCGTCGCGTTGAGCGAGCGTGCCGATTCCAGATCGCGTCCGAAGGGTTTCTCCACCACGACCCGCGCGCCTTCAGTGCAGCCGGCCGCAGCCAGCCCGCGCACCACGACGGGGAACATGGCCGGCGGGATGGCGAAGTAATGGAGCGGATGTTTCCGGTGCTCCAGGGCGCGGCGCAACGCCACGTACGTTTCCGGATCTTCGTAGTCGCCGTTGATATAGGTCAGCAGGCTGGCGAGATTGCGGAACACCGCCTCATCCAGCCCACTGCCAAAACTGACTATGCCATCGTGGGCGTGGGCGCGCAGGCGCTCGATGTCCCACCCCGGGGAATGCGCCACGCACAGGATCGGCGGCAGCGTGCGGCCATGCCGCAACATGTCGTGCAGCGCGGGGAAGATCTTGCGCCGGGCAAGATCGCCCGTGGCACCAAACAGGACCAGGGCATCGGAGATCGGGTTCTCGGTCACGGCATCAGGCTCCAGGCTTGTTTCAGGTTGACGTTATAGCAGGTGTGCAGCGCGCGTCGGGACACCCTGTCCACAATTACCCTCACCTGAGCCTGCCCAGCCAGCCCGTGAGTTGCTCGATGCCCAGGCCGACGCCGTGCGCCAGCAGCGGCACCGCGGCAATCCAGATGGCCACCAGACCCAATGCCGCCACGCCAAGCCCGACCGACACCATGTCCAGCCCCGGCGTGGTGCGGGCCACGATACCGAACGCCAGCTGGACCAGCAGCGCCAGGGCCAGCAAAGGCAGGGCAAGCTGCACGCCGGTGGCGAACAGCCAGCTGCCGGCTTCGGCCAACTGGCGCAGGTCCGTAGCGGCCGGCAGGATGGCGACCGGCATGGCCGCAAAACTGTCGCGCAGGGTATGCACGACCAGCAGATGGCCGCTCGCCCCCAGGAACGCCATCGCCGCCAGCCAGCCAGCCAGCGCACGCCAGGCGGCATCCGCGGGTGCCGCCTGCTCGGCGGTCAGCGCCAGCAGGCCGCCGGTCGCGGTATGGCCGGTCCATACCAGCGCCGCGCTCACCGCAGCGAACACCAGCCATACGCACAACGCCAGCGCCGCGCCCCACGCGACTTCCATGCCCAGGGCGAGCATGCCTTGCAGCGTGAACGGCGCGGTGGCGCCGAGCGCGAGGCCCGGCGCCAGCACCGCTGCCAGCACGGCGGCCAGGAACAGGCGCAACAGCAGCGGCAGACGGCCGGCCAGCGGATCGAATACGGCCCATCCGGCGAGGCGCGCGAAGGCGAACACCCAGGCCGACAGGCCCGCTTCGGTCAGGAGCATGATCCGCTCACTCCACCAGACCCGGGAAATCGGTCAGCATGCTGCGCGCAAACTCGACCAGCTGTCCCCCCATCCAGCTGCCCAGCAGCGCCAGCACGAGCAGCACGACGATGAGCTTGGGAACGAAGGAGAGCGTCGGTTCAAGGATCTGCGTGGCGGCCTGGAGCAGGCTGATGGCGAATGCCGTCAGCAGTCCCGCCAGCAACACCGGCGCGGCAATCAGCATCACCAGCCAGAGCGCGTCGCGCGCTAGGCCTTCCATCAGAAGCTCCCGAGCAGCGAGCCGACCAGCAGGTGCCAGCCGTCCACCGTGACGAACAACAGCAGTTTCAGGGGCAGCGACACCAGCTGCGGCGGCAGCATGATCATGCCGAGCGCGGTCAGCACGGCGGCGACCACCAGGTCGATCACCAGGAACGGCAGCACGACCATGAAGCCGATCTGGAAGGCGGTCTTGAGTTCGCTGGTGAGAAAAGCCGGCGCCAGCGCCGCCAGCGGCACGCTGTCCACCCGCTTCGGATCGATGCTTTTATCGTTCTCGGTGAACAGACTGAGATCCTCGGCGCGGGTCTGCCGCAGCATGAATATTTTCAGCGGCGACGCGGCTTTTTCGGCGGCGGCGTTGAAGCTGAGCGTACCGGCGAGATACGGCTGGTAGGCCTCGGTATTGATGGTCTTCAGCGCCGGCGACATCACGAACACCGTCAGCAGCAGCGCCAGCCCCATCAACACCAGATTCGGCGGCGCGGTCGAGCTGCCCAGGCCCTGGCGCAGCAGGAACAGCACCACGGCAATCCGGGTGAACGCGGTGAACGCCAGCAGCAGGGCCGGCAGGAACGGGAACAGCAGCAACCAGGGCAGGCTCGTTCCCGGCACGCCGAGCACCTGTCCTCCCGCGCCCGGCGTCACGCTCAGCAAGGGCACGCTGGCGTCCGCCGCCCAAGCCGGCACACAGAAACCGAGAAGCAGCCACAACCACACCCGCGCCTTCATCGTCCGTGCTCCTGCACCGATTCCGGCTTGGGCAAGGTATGCAGCAGGCGCACATTGCCCCCGCCCACACCCAGCAACAGCCAGGTATCGCCAACCTCGACCGTCACCACGCGTTCGCGCGCACCCACCGCGGTCGTCCCCACCACCTTGACGGCGCCCTGCGCGCCCATGCCCGGCAGGTAGCGGCGGGCGAACCAGGCAACCGCGACGAACCCGCCGAGAATGAGCACCAGGCTCAGCAGCACGGTGAACAGGCTGCCTGCGGTATCGGTCGCCGCCAGTGCCCAGGATGGAACCAGCAACAAGGTAGCTGCCGCGACGAATCTAGCCATGCCGGATGACCTCCCGCGCCCAGCGCGTCATGTCGGTTGTGGAATGCGGCAACTGCAGGGCAAGCGTTGCCTGCGTGGACGCAGTCGTGATGTGCCATGCCAGCGCAGGCGGCAGCGCGTCCGCTCCCGGCGCATCCAGCCAGCTTTCCGCCAGCACGGCATCCAGTGTCCGCACGAAGCTGCCGGGTACGAAGGACGTCCCGCCCACCGCGCTGCGGCCTCCCAGACGGCGCGTCAGCCACAGGGCGGCCAGCGTGGCATCGGGCAGCCAGGTCGGCGACACCGGCACGTCGGTCGATTCGGGCGCCGGTTGCGCCATCGCCTGGACCGGCAGGCGCAACCGGGCGCTCAGGGTAGCGGCCAGCTTGTGGGTCAGGCGCGCCGGCAGATCGCTGGATGGCGGCGCAGGCGCTTTCAGGAAGGCGATCTCGGCAGGCGTGAGCTCGAGCAGCCGCATCAGCGTCCCCGTTGTCCGGCGTCGCGCCGGTGCGTCAGTTCCACCAATTCGTCGTGATCGCGTTGCTCGATGCGCCGCTGCAGAATGGCGGCCCGCGCCAGATGGCGCTGCTCCAGCAGGCGCAGCGCCTTCACCCGCTGCTCGGCCTGCATCCATTCGGCCAGCCGGGCCTGCCAGTCGCGGTGGGCGTCGTCGATAGCGGCTTGCGCAACCTGCATTTCCGCAGCTTGCGCGTACTGCAGCCGATTCTTTTCCAGCAGCTGCGCCGCCGTCACGCCATCGCGCAACTCGACCGCCAGCTGCGCGATGTGCGCGTCGCGCAAGGCCAGCAACTGCACCTGCCGGCCGCGCGCGCGCAGCCACACGCCGTGCGCGAGCTTGACCCCGCGCGCCAGGGTTTCGCTGCGCCGTTCGGCCAATTGCAGCACCCGTGCCAGCGCGAAAGACTTCATCCGAGCACCTCGTCGAGGTCGTCACGCGCGGCGTCCAGCGGTGCGCGTTCGCGCATGCCCTGCATCAGGTAGCCCTGCATCCTGGGATACAGGCGGACGCCTTCGTCCAGCACCAGGTCGGCACCCGGCACGTAGGCGCCGACGGCCAGCAGATCGCGGCTGCGCATGTAGCGCGAATAGAGATACTTGAAGCGGCGGGTGCGTTCCAGCGCCTCGTCGGAAAGCAGGTCGGGCTGCGCCCGGCTGATCGACGCCTCGATGTCGATCGCGGGATAGTGGCCGGCGTCGGCCAGATCGCGGGAGAGCACGATATGGCCGTCGAGGATCGCACGCGCCGCATCGGCGATCGGATCCTGCTGGTCGTCGCCTTCCATCAGCACGGTGAAGAACGCGGTGATCGAGCCGCTGCCGCTGCGGCCGTTGCCGGCCCGTTCGGCCAGCTGCGGCAGCTTGGCGAACACCGACGGCGGGTAGCCCTTGGTGGCGGGCGGTTCGCCGATCGCCAGCGCCACCTCGCGCTGCGCCATCGCGTAACGGGTCAGCGAGTCCATGATGAGCAGCACGTGCTTGCCCTGGTCGCGAAAATATTCGGCGATCGACATCGCGTAGGCCGCGCCGTTCAGCCGCATCAGCGGCGGATGGTCGGCCGGCGCCGCCACCACCACCGCGCGCGCCATGCCTTCGCTGCCGAGGATGCGGTCGATGAATTCCTTGACCTCGCGGCCGCGTTCGCCGATCAGCCCTACCACCACCACGTCGGCCTCGGTGAACCGCGCCATCATGCCGAGCAGCACGCTCTTGCCGACGCCGCTGCCGGCGAACAACCCGAGCCGCTGCCCGCGCCCCACCGTCAGCAGACCGTTGATCGCGCGCACGCCGACGTCCAGCGTCTTGCGGATCGGCGCACGTTCGAGCGGATTGATCGGGCGGCTGTACAGCGGTACCCGGCGCTCCAGCATCAACGGCCCCAAGCCGTCGAGCGGGCGCCCGGCGCCGTCGAGTACACGCCCCAGCAAGGTGTCGCCCACCGGCACCTGGCGTACCCGGTCCTGCGCCCGACGGCGCGGAATGTAGCGCATGCCGAGGCGCGGCGGCTGCGCCGCCAGCGGATTGTCGGGCACGACCCGGGCGCCCGGCATCACGCCGTAGATATCGGTCGCCGGCATGATGAACAGACGGTCGCCGGCAAATCCGGCCACCTCGGCCTCGATGCTCTGGCCGCCTGGAATCTGGATGTGGCACTGGCTGCCCACCGGCATCCGCAGCCCGACCGCTTCCATCACCAGCCCGGACACCCGCGTCAGCCGCCCGCTGGTCGCGATCGGCGTCGCCCAGCTCACCGCACGCCGGCAGTCGGCCAGGTATTCGCGCAGGCGGACGGTACGATCCATCACTCGAGCCAGTTCTGGTTGCTGCCGAGCACCTGCACCACCTGGCGCCAGCGTGCCGGCAGCGTGGCGTCGAGGTCGCCCTGCGAGGTCTCGATCAGGCAGCCGCCACGGACGATGCGCACATCCTCGACGATGCGCAGACGGTTCTTGTCGAGCACCTGGTCGAGATGCGGGCGCACCAGCGCGGCGTCGTCCGGATTCAACAGCAGACGCGCCTCGCGGCTGGTTTCCGCCATCTGCTTCAGCGCCATGTTGACCACGTCGAGGATGCGTTCCGGCCGTGCCGCCAACTCGCCCGCCACCACCTGGCGGGCCACGTCGAGCGCCAGTTCCAGCACCATGTCGGCGAGGCGGAAATCAAGATTGTCGAGCGTCGAGGAAAAGCTCTCGGCCAGCTGCTTCATGCGACCGCAGGCCTGTTCTCCTTCCACGCGTCCGGCCGCCAGGCCTTCGGCATACCCTTCGGCACGCGCAGCCTCGCGCAATGCCGCCAGTTCGGCCTGCGGATCGGCCTCGGCGGGCGCAGCCTGGCTGGCGGACGCAGCCAGCTCCACCACTTCCCATTGCTCGAATGCGGTGGGGGTATTCGGCGTCGTGTCGTCTGTGCTCATGCCGCCTCCTCGTCGGGGAACTGGATCGCACCTTCAGCCGCCAGCCGCCGCAGGCTCGCGCCCGCCTCGTCCTGCGCGGCCTGGATCGTGGTCACCGGCACCGGGCCCAGCGTATCGAGATCGACGCGCATGCGCTGCGCGGCGGTCGGACTCATCACGGCCGTCAGGGCATCGAGCACCTGCCCGTCGCTGCCCTTCAAGGCATGCAACAGGGTACGCGCAGCGACGTTGCGCAGGAAGGTCTTGCGGCTGGCCTCGGGCAGCCGCGCCAGATCTTCGAACGCGAGATTGCGCACGCGCAGCCGTGCAGCCAGTTCCGCATCGTTCCGGTCGAGCTGACTCAAGGCAGCGGCGGCACTGCCCTCGCTCATCTGTCCCAGCAGGCCGGCCACTGCCGCTTCGCCCTGAGGCGGTGAGGCGGCATCCAGGCTGGCCAGCCAGTCGTCCAGGTCGCCCAGCATGTCGGCACTCGGCGTATCGCTGTGCGCCAGGGCCAGCAAGGTGTCCGCGCGCGTCTTGCCGGGCAGCAGTTCGAGCACGGCGGCGGCGACGTCGCGCGGAAGCTGCGCGGCCACCACGGCAATCAGCTGGGGCGCCTGCGCCTCCAGCAGGCCGGCGATTTCCGCCGGCTCGCGCCAGGCCAGCTTCTCCAGCGCCTGTGCGCCCGACGCCCCCAGGCGTTCCAGCATGGCCTGCGCGCGCTCCGGCCGAAATGCCTGTCGGAGCGTCTCGTCGAGAAAACGGCCGGTATCCGCCGCGAATCCGGTCTGTTCGGCGGCCTCGGCGGCGTAATCGCGCAGGATCGCGCGCACGCGTTCGCGCGGCAGGACGTCGAGCTCGCGCATGGCGCTGCCGAGCCGGCTGACCTCGAGCGGGCTCAGGTAGCGGAATACAGCCGCCGTGGCGTCCTCGCCGAGGGCGAGCAGCAGCGCGGCGGATTTTTCGATGCCGGCCTGGCTCACGCGCGCATCCTGGGTTGATTCATGCGGCTGCTCACGCGCGCATCCAGAGCTTGATGACATCCGCGGTCACGCGCGGATTGGCCAGCACCTGGCCGCGGGTTGCCTCGAGTTCGGCGTCGAGGTCCACGGCGGGCGGCTCGACGTCCGGCACAGGCCGCGGGCGCCGCCAGACGGCCACCCCGAGGAGTAGAAGCAGCCCGCCCCCGACTGCGGCCAGCATCCAGGGCTGGACGTCAACGATCCCGGATGTCACCGGCGGTTGGCTGGCCGGCGGCATGGGCGCGATCGAACGCGGAAGTTGCGCCTGCGGCTGCGCGACGGCTGCAGCGGGCTGTGCGGCGTGCGTCGCAGGCAGCGCATAGACATTCACCGTGTCGCCGCGCGACGGCACCAGTCCCAGCGCCTGGCGGGCCAGCTGACCCGCACGGCCGAGTTCGGCGGCGCTCGCCTCGAATCCCAGGATCACGATGGCATTCACGCGCCGGATGCGGCCTTCCGGCGTATGCGTGGTGCGCACGGTCTTCTCGAGCGGATGCGTCCGGCCGCCCACCACGACGTTGCGTACCCGTTCCACCGTCTGTTCGACGTCGCTGTCCTCCAGCGTGGCCGTCACCTGCACGCTCACGCGGTCCTTGCCGAGCCAGGGCGTCAGCACGGCCAGCGCCCGCTGCGCCAGATCCTGCTCCACCGCACGCTGTCGCGACTGCACCACCTCGGGCACCGCGTCGCCCAGCTGCACGCCGCGCGGGTCGAACACCTGCACTTCGGACCGTTTCATGCGCGGCACGCTGGCCGCCACCAGGGTCTGGATCGTCGTCACCTGCTCGGCCGACAGCCGCGCGTTCGGGCGCAGGCGCACCAGCACTGCAGCCGTGGCCGGCGGCGCATCGCGCAGGAAGGGCGAGACCTTGGGCAGGGCGAGATGGACCCGCGCCAGCTCGACCGTTTCCAGCGACTGGATCGAGCGCGCCAGGTCGCTTTCGAGCGCATGCTGATAGCGCTGCTGCTCTTCCAGCGACGAGGCGCCGAAGCGGGGCGCGCGGTCAACCTCGTCCTGCACGTCGGCGTCGGACCGGGGCAGGCCGCGCGCGGCCAGGCGGTAACGCGCCACATGCAGCTGATCAGCCGGCACCTCGATGCTGCCGTCGGCGGCGGACAGGTGATAGGAAATATTGAGCTGGTCGAGCGCGGCGATGACCTCGCCGCCCGCCCGATCGGACAGCTTCGGGTAGAGCACGCGGTAGTCCGTCGGATTGAGCCACACATAGGCCGCGGACAGCGCCGCCAGCGGCAGCAGCACCAGCAGGACGAACATGAAGCGGCGCAGCGGGCTCGCTTCCGCAATCAGGTCGCGCAGACTGCTCAGCCAACCCGGCACTGGACGCACCTCGTCTGTGGAGTCGGGTTGGACCGTCGGATCTTGATGGCTTGTATCGTCACGCGGCGATTATAACCAGTCGGGCGTGGCCACAGCGCGCAATACCACCTGCACCTGCCCCGCCCGCTCGCGGCTCTGGAACCACCAGATGCTCCCCTTTTTCACCGACAGGTCGCCCGCCTGCCCGGTGAGCAGGCGCATCGCCACCTGCCCCAGCGTGGGCTGGTGGCCCACGACCAGCACCGGATAGGCCGCATCCGGCCAGTCCGCCGCGGCCAGCACGTCGTCGGCGCTGGCCCCCGGCGCCAGCGCCGGTGCCCGCTGGAAGCCGCGTCCCAGCGCCTGCGCGGTCTGCAGGGTGCGGGTGGCGGGGCTGACCAGGATCCGGATGTCCTGCGACAGCCGCGGCGTCAGCCAGTCGGCCATGCGCGACGCCTGCTTGCGGCCCTTGTCGGTGAGTTCGCGCTTGAGGTCGGGCACCGTGTCATCGGCCTCGGCATGTCGCCACAAAATGAGTTCCATCGGTTTTCCTCGAAAAAATCCGGTATCCGGCCACAGGCAAGACCGCTGCATGGTGCCGGGGTTCGCCACGAATCTACCAGTAAGGCTTCGATTTCAGGAATGCGCGGATCGACTCCGCACATTCGCCATCCGCCACGTCCGCCTGTTTCGCCGCCAGCCAGCCGAGGGCGAAGTCCCCCATCGCGCCCGCCTCCCGCCCCGCCGCCGTCAGCAGGCCCGATGCGATATGCGCGTCGTTGGCCTGTCCCAGGCTGTCCTGGGCCGTGCGCAGCGCCGCCAGATACCCCGCCTGCCGCCTGCCATCGAACAGCGTCTGGAAAAACTCGGCCGCATACCGCTGGCGCTTGATCGCGATACGCAGGGCATGCCGCCGGGCCGGCGGCAGCGCGGCGAAATCGCGCGCGCCGCGAACGATCGGACGATGCCCTTTCTGCAGCGCCCGGCGCACCCAGGCGTCAAGCGGCGACAACTGGATGAAACGCTGCGCGGCCGGCACCGCCTGGCCCTCAGGATGCGCATGCCAGCCATGCCGCAGCAGCCAGCGCTGCATCGCCAGCAGCCAGGCGCCGGGATGAGCCTGCACCAGCGCATCCCGCATTGCCGTCCGCACCGCGATGCGACGCGCTTCCAGCGTCGCCATCCCTTGCTGCCAGGATTCGGCGTCGGGATAGTGCGGCTCGATCGCCGGCAGGGTTTCGCCGCACAGCACGTCCCAGTCGCGCGCCGGGCCCAGCGTAGCCGCCAGCGCGCGCAGTTCGTCCAGCAGCCCGGGCGGCAGCGCGCACGCCGTCCGGAACAGCCGCAGCGCCGCGCGCAGGCGCCGCAACGCCACCCGCGCCTGGTGCACATATTCGATGTCGTCCGACGCCCGCACCCCCGGCAGATTGGCCTGGAACTGCGCCAGACAGGCCTGGACGATCGCGGCGAAGCCCGCTTCCACACCCATGCCGTCGTCCAGCGCCAGCGGCACGGACTTCACCGGCGCCGCCCCGATCCCATGCGCCAGCCGCACGCCGCGCTCGGCCTTGCTGACGTCGAACGGCAGGCAGTCGAACGCGGCGGCCCAGTCCAGCGCCAGCGCGAACAGCGCATCCGGCTGGCCGGCCTTCAATTCGAGCTCGATCTCGCAGATCGGCTGGCTGCGTTCGCCGGACACCACCTCGCCGACGTCGAGCGCCACCTCGACCTGCGCGCCGCCCTTTCCGGCAATCAGCCAGGCCGTGCGATGGAAACGCGTCTCGAACACCGGCGCCAGCTGCACGCGCAGCGCTTCCGGCACATAGGCCAGCGCCTCCGGCGGGAACCGGCTCCAGTCCGGTACCCCGCGGCTGACCGGCATCTCGAACTCGACGCGCCGCGACAACCCACCCTGCCGTTCGCCCTCGGTCTTCAGCGTCTGCAACCAGCGCCGCCCCACCCGTCGCACGCGCAGCGCCACGCCCTGCGCGCTCAAGGCGAAGTCCGGGGTGTCGAAATAACGGGTGACAAGGTCCTGTTGGACCGGCACGCTACGCCGCCGCGCCATGCGTTTCACGAAGGCCGCAGCCTGCTGTGGCGGCAACGCCAGCTTGAGTTCGATTTCCATTGGATGTGGCGTTGTCATATAACTGTCATGTCAGGGTCGAACACGGGCGTTTATCATTGAAGCACACCACGAATAAATTCATCATGAATCTGCCCAGCCCCGATACCCTCATCAACCGCGAGCTCGGCATACTCGCCTTTCAGCGCCGGGTGCTGTCGCAGGCAGACGATCCGTCCATGCCCCTGCTGGAGCGCCTGCGCTTCCTGTGCATCGTCTCGAGCAACATGGACGAATTCTTCGAGGTGCGCGTGGCCGGCCTCAAGGAACAGATCCGCGCCAACTCGACCCAGCGTTCGGCCGACGGCCTGACGCCGCGCCAGCAGTTCCGGGCAGTCTCGGAAACGGCGCATGCGCTGGTTGCGCGCCAATACGAACTGTTCAACAAGGCGATCATTCCCGAGCTCGCCGAGCACGGCGTCCACTTCATTCGCCGCACGCACTGGAACGAAACCCAGGCGGCCTGGATCCGCGACTACTTCTTCCGCGAACTGATGCCGGTGCTCACGCCGGTGGGACTCGACCCCTCGCATCCCTTCCCGCGTGTGCTCAACAAGAGCCTCAACTTCGCGGTCGAGCTGTCCGGGCGCGACGCCTTCGGCCGCAATTCCGGCGCCGCCGTGGTGCAGGCGCCGCGCTCGCTGCCGCGCGTCATCCGCCTGCCGGAAGAGATCGCCGGCTGCGAATACGGCTTCGTCTTCCTGTCGTCGATCCTGCACGCCCACGTTGGCGAGTTGTTCGCCGGCATGACGGTGCAAGGCTGCTACCAATTCCGCGTCACCCGCAACTCCGACCTCTTCGTCGACGACGAGGAAACCAAGAACCTGCGCCAGGCGCTGCAGGGCGAACTGCCGCAGCGCCATTTCGGCGCGGCCGTGCGGCTGGAAGTGGCCGACAACTGCTCGGAATCGATGGCTGCCTTCCTGCTGGCGCAGTTCGAGCTCGAAGCCGACGATCTCTACCAGGAACAGGGGCCGGTGAACCTGGTGCGCCTGATGCAGGTGCCCGACTGGGTCGACCGCCCCGACCTCAAGTTCGCCCCCTTCATCCCCGCCCTGCCCGCGCGGCTGGCCAAGGACGAGGACATCTTCGCGCAGATCCGCAAGGGCGACATCCTGCTGCACCACCCCTTCGAATCCTTCCAGCCGGTGATCGACTTCATCGAGCAGGCCGCCGCCGATCCCCACGTCGTCGCCATGCGGCAGACGGTGTACCGCACCGGCACCGACTCCAAGCTGATGCAGGCGCTGATCCAGGCCGCGCAGTCGGGCAAGGAGGTCACCGTGGTGGTCGAATTGATGGCGCGCTTCGACGAGGAAGCCAACATCAACTGGGCCGCCAAGCTGGAGGAAGTCGGCGCCCATGTCGTCTACGGCGTCGTCGGCCACAAGACCCACGCCAAACTGGCGCTGGTCATCCGCCGCGAAGACGGCGAACTGCGCCGCTACGCCCACTTGGGCACCGGCAACTACCACGCCCGCACCGCACGCCTGTATACCGACTTCGGCCTGCTGACCGCCGACGACGCCATCACCGCCGACGTCAGCAGCCTGTTCACCCAGATCACCGGGCTGGGCAAGGCCGGCAAGCTGAAACGCCTGTGGCAGTCGCCGTTCACCCTGCACAGCGAAGTCGTCGCCGCCATCAACCACGAAGCCGAACTGGCAGCCGCCGGCAAGCCCGCCGCCATCATCGCCAAGATGAACGCGCTGCTGGAGCCGCAGGTCATCGCCGCGCTCTACGCCGCCAGCCAGGCCGGGGTGAAGATCGACCTCATCGTGCGCGGCGTGTGCGCTCTGAGACCCGGTATTCCCGGCCTGTCCGAGCACATCCGCGTGCGCTCAGTGGTCGGCCGCTTCCTCGAACACACGCGCATCTTCTATTTCAGGAACGGCGGCGACGAGAAAGTCTTCCTGTCGTCGGCCGACTGGATGGACCGCAACTTCTTCCGCCGCATCGAGACCGGTTTCCCCATCCTCAATCCCAAGCTGAAGAAACGCGTGATCGCCGAAGGCCTGAAACCCTACCTGCGCGACAACGTGCAGGCCTGGGACATGCAGTCCGACGGCAGCTACCGCCGCCGCCACGTCCGGCGCGCCAAGCCCTACAACGCCCAGGCCGAACTGCTGGCGCTGCTGACGAAGCAGAAATAAGCCTCCTGCGGCGCGACAGCCGCAGGGGCTTGAAACCCACCGCCACCGCCCCCACCTCCCGTTCCACCTTGTTTGTATCCGACGGGAGATAAAGGCATGTCCGCCACCAAAGAAACCCTGGGCTTCCAGGCCGAAGTCAAACAGCTGCTGCAGCTGATGATCCATTCCTTGTATTCCAACAAGGACATTTTCCTGCGCGAACTGATTTCCAACGCCTCTGACGCCGCCGACAAGCTGCGCTTCGAGGGCCTGTCGGATGCCGCGCTGTATGAAAACGACCCCGACCTCAATATCCGCGTCGCCTTCGACCGCGAGGCGCGCACGCTGACCATCACTGACAACGGCATCGGCATGAGCCGACAGGAAGTCATCGACCACATCGGCACCATCGCCAAGTCCGGCACGCGCGAGTTCTTCAGCCAGCTCTCCGGCGACCAGAAGAAGGACGCCGCGCTGATCGGCCAGTTCGGCGTCGGCTTCTACTCCGCCTTCATCGTCGCCGACCGCGTGACGCTGACCACCCGCCGCGCCGGCCTCACCGCCGAGCACGGCGTGCGCTGGGAATCCGCCGGCGCCGGCGACTACACGCTGGAGACCGTCGAAAAGCCCACGCGCGGCACCGAGATCGTGCTGCACCTGCGCGAAGGCGAGGACGAATTCCTCTCCGACTGGAAGATCAAGTCGGTCATCCGCACCTATTCCGATCACATCACCCTGCCCATCGTGATGAAGAAGACCGAATGGAAGGACGGCGTGGAAACCCCCACCGACGAGGACGAGACCGTCAACCGCGCCTCAGCCCTGTGGGCGCGCGCCAAGAAGGACGTCACCGACGACGAGTACACCGAGTTCTACAAGCACGTCGCCCACGACTTCGAACCGCCGCTCGCGTGGTCGCACAACCGCGTCGAGGGCAAGCAGGAATACATCTCGCTGCTCTACGTGCCGTCGCACGCCCCGTTCGACCTTTACGACCGCGAGAAGCGGCACGGCATCAAGCTCTATGTGCGGCGCGTCTTCATCATGGACGACGCCGAGCAGCTGATGCCGCAATACCTGCGCTTCGTGCGCGGCGTGATCGACTCGGCCGACCTGCCGCTCAACGTCTCGCGCGAAATCCTGCAGTCGAGCCGCGACATCGACGCCATCAAGAATGGCTCGGTGAAGAAGGTGCTCGGCCTGCTCGAAGACATGGCCGAGAACCAGCCCGAGAAATACGTCGAATTCTGGAAGGCCTTCGGCAAGGTGATGAAGGAAGGCCCGGGCGAGGACTTCGCCAACAAGGAGAAGATCGCCGGCCTGCTCCGCTTCGCCTCGACCCACACCGACACCGACGCGCAGGTCGTGTCATTGAAGGACTACATCGGCCGCATGAAGGAAGGCCAGAGCGCGATCTACTACATCACCGCCGACAGCTTCGCCGCCGCCCAGCACAGCCCGCACCTCGAAATCTTCCGCAAGAAAGGCATCGAGGTCCTGCTGCTGTCCGACCGCGTCGACGAATGGCTGACCGGCAACCTGCACGAGTTCGACGGCAAGCCGTTGAAGTCCGTCGCCAAGGGCGGCCTCGACCTCGGCGAACTCGAAGACGAAGCCGAGAAGACCGCGCAGAAGGAAGCCGAGGGCAACCTGAAGCCGCTGGTCGAGCGCATCAAGACCACGCTCGGCGAGCGCGTCAAGGACGTCCGCGTCACCCACCGCCTCACCGACTCGCCCGCCTGCCTCGTCACCGGCGAAGGCGACATGAGCGCCAACCTCGAGCGCCTGCTCAAGGCCGCCGGCCAGGCCGCGCCCACCGTCAAGCCCACGCTGGAGATCAACCCGACCCACGCGCTGGTCACGCGGCTCAACAGCGAGTCCGACGAAGACCGGTTCAAGGACTGGGCCAACCTGCTGTTCGAGCAGGCCCTGCTGGCAGAAGGCGGCCAGCTGGACGATCCGGCGAGCTTCGTGCGGCGGTTGAATGGGTTGTTGGCGATGCTGCCGAGCTAATTAAAGCAAAAAGGCCGTTCGTGCTGAGCTTGTCGAAACACGAACACCTGTTATCCAAGCGCGACTGAGTGATCAGTCGCGCTTTTTTATTGTGTTGCCCAGTCGCAAAGTTGCGCGACCATTCGAATGCTGCAATGCTAGGCGGCATCTCAAGCGCACACGATTATGCGCGCTTGATAAAGGGAGATGACTACCCTAGCAAGTGCAACGGACCTGACGGCCGTGGCCTGAACTCCAAAAATCATAATTAATTGTTAACTTAAAGAAACGAGGATCAAATGGCAGGCACGCATCCATATATTTCTGGGCCCGGGAACATTGCTCAAATGGTTTCGCAATTGCGCAAATCGTTTCCAGGGACCATATCGTCAGAAACGGTAAAGAAGCTGGGGTTAGCACCTAACAATGAAAGCTACGTCATTAATGTTCTTCAGTTCATTGGCGTTATCGATTCAGAAGGGAAGAAAACTACAGAGGCAGCGAAGGTTTTCTCGCATCACAAAGATGATGAGTTCGCAAAAAGTTTCTCTTCTCTTGTTGAGAATGCGAAACCTCTGCTTAACTACTGACGAATTTGCATAGTCCTGATATAACGGCCCCA